>Ga0256847_1001259_pt1 | contig 13345 bp, 14 predicted proteins | sample TeddybearmetaG_FD_189099 | JGI IMG/M metagenome (GOLD analysis project Ga0256847, IMG submission 189099) | Hydrothermal vent microbial communities from East Pacific Rise, Pacific Ocean - Teddybear | ecosystem: Environmental > Aquatic > Marine > Hydrothermal vents | place: Pacific Ocean: East... | reverse complement strand
TTGAGCCGACATTTTTCTTTTGTACGTCAGCGCCAAAAATTTCGTGTCAGAGTGATGGAAGAGTTGCTTGAATTTGCTCGTAACTACTGCCAGGAATATTTACCGTAAGCATTTCCAACTTCAGTAAACACTAGTGGCCAGTAAAAAAAGTCTGATAATTAAACATTATCAGCAGCTTGATGAGCAGGGTCGTCAATCTCTACTGGACTATGCTGAGTTTTTACATCTAAAATTCAGCCGGCAAGAAGTCGATGAAACCCCCCAGCAGCCCCTAACACTGGATCGTCCCACAGACGAGACTGTAGTAGGAGCGATAAAGAGACTGAAAGAATCTTATTTTATGCTAGATACCGATTTACTATTAAATGAAACTTCCGCACTAATGGCGCAATTTATGGTACAGGGTCGAAGTGTAGAATCTGTAATTGATGACTTACACTCGTTGTTTGAAAAGCAATATGAAAAATATCTCAAATCATGATTGATGTATTAAAACAGTGGTATTACCGCTATTTCTCTGATCCCCAAACCATAATATTTGCCCTGATTCTGCTAATTGGGGGTCTTATCATTTTTGTGATGAGCGCCCACCTGACGCCAATACTGGTTGGCATTGTTGTGGCATATCTATTTGAGGGTCTGGTCGCGCGGTTTGAATTTATCAATACCAGCCGGTTGATTGCGGCAAGCACGGTCACAGCGATAATTATCACCTTGATATTATTGATGATGTTTGTCTTATTGCCTCAATTATCGCGACAAATCAGCGATTTGTTTTCAGAATTACCCAATATGTTCGGCAAGGGGCAACAGTTGTTGTCACAATTGCCTCAACAATATCCGGATTATGTTTCTGATCAACAGGTACAAGAATTAATAGGCATTATTCGCACGGAAATTGGCGCTTTAGGACAAAAAGTAGTATCGACTTCGGTGACTTCTGTTGTAGGTGTTATCACTTTTCTAGTTTATCTTATCCTGTTGCCTCTGATGGTGTTTTTCTTTATTAAAGATAAGTCAATGATATTACTTTGGTTAGGTCGGTTTTTACCAGCAGAGCGGAAACTATTAAGTGATGTCTGGTTGGAATTGAATCTGAAAATAGCCAGTTACGTTCGCGGAAAAATTATTGAAATCCTGGTGGTCTGGAGCGCATCATTTATTGCCTTTGCATTCATGGGGCTGAATTTTGCAATGCTACTCAGCCTGTTGGTGGGTTTATCGGTAATTATCCCGTATGTCGGTGCCACAGTGGTGACTATTCCCGTTGCATTGATTGCTTTTTTCCAGTGGGGTAGCGGTTCAGACTTTGGTTACCTGATGCTCGCCTATGCCATTATTCAGTTCCTCGATGGTAATCTGTTAGTGCCATTACTGTTTTCAGAAGTGGTGAATCTTCATCCGATAGCGATTATTGTCGCGGTAGTCTTTTTTGGTAGTCTGTGGGGCGTTTGGGGTGTGTTTTTTGCTATTCCGTTGGCGACACTGATTCAGGCAATTTTGAATGTCTGGCCTAAGACAGTTGTTTCTGAATGATGACATCTTCTTCCCTGAATATTTTTACGCTTCCATAGCCTTGATCCTATTAACCCGAACAATTCATAAACTGTTTGGGTTAGGTAGAAATTCTTAATGAAAATTCTGTTGATTGTGGTCATTGGTCTATTGCTTTTTGCGACAGTTAGAATGTTGTTATATTCCAAAAAATCTCGCGAGGGTGAACCGATAGGCCTGGTTCATGAGCAACTCGCAAAATGTCCTCTTAAAAAGAATTGTGTTTCCAGCGAACTTGAGGAAAGCAGTCAGTATAAAGTTGAACCTCTGGCATTTACTGATTTAGAGGGTCAGCAGTCCTGGATCCGGTTACGCAATATCTTAATTGATTTGGGTGGAGTAATAAGTAGAGATGATGGTCAATATATGGCGTTAACCTTTACCAGCCAAATATTAGGATTTGTCGATGATGTTGAGTGCAGACTCGATAAAACACATAAAAAGGTTCGTATTCGATCAGCATCACGCGTTGGATATTATGACTTTAGTGCCAATCGAAATAGAATTGAACGGATTCGACAAATATTTGATAATCTTGAATTCACAGAATAGAATTTCAACAAAAGGGTTATGTTCTCTTTGTAGGTTCAAGACATGGACAAAAAGAACTGAATCGATTACGTTTTCACGATAATAAAAACAGCGGATAAAACTATGCAGCTAGATAAACACAAACTGGATGAAATAAATCTGCTTCTAAAGTACAAAATGGAAAGTACTCAAGAAGGTTTAAAGATCCACCATACCGCCTCATCAGGAATGATAGATGCCGCAAAGAGATTGTTTGAAAAAGGTTTGATTAGCCAAAATGATGGCGGATATTTAACAGACCCTGGTATAGAAGCTGCCGAGTATGCGAATAAATTGGCGCATTTAATTTCGCCACGCGATGAAAGTAATGATGCTTGAGCTGTTTGAATTATCTAATAAATAGACACAGAACGTAGAGATCACAGAGCCCTGGCAGAGAGGCTATCAACATTTAATGATCCCAGGTTGGTTACTGGCTTGTGCCATAACTCTGTGTTCTCAGTGGCCACTGTGTCGAAAAATTTAGTCATCATGAGCAGTCAATACGCTAGAGACCCTGAAAATCACCCCCTGATATCCCCACAAAACAACATTGGCACAAAATCTGCTTGATTACTCCGTAACATCAATAATGGAGAATCAAAATGAGTCAAGCCCTATGGGTAGCAAAAACCGGTCTGGATGCCCAGCAGACCAGATTAGCAGTAATTTCCAATAATCTTGCCAATACGAGCACCACTGGATATAAGCAATCCAGGGCCGTATTTGAAGATATGTTATATCAAAATGTACGTCAGGTTGGTGGTCAGACATCGCAGGATACCCGCTTGCCAACAGGCCTTTCGCTGGGTACAGGTACCAGAATCGTCGGTACTGAGAAGATACATACTCAGGGCAATATTCAGAATACCGGCAATGCACTTGATCTGGCTATCGATGGCAAGGGGTTTTTCCCGATTATTTTACCGGATGGCTCCGAGGCTTATACACGAGATGGTGGTTTTAAGCTTTCTGATCAGGGGCAAATGGTTACCGCCAGCGGCTATACTCTGCAGCCAGGCATCACCATTCCTTCCGATGCTCAGTCCATCACTATTTCTGCTGATGGTGTCGTCAGTGCTACTTTACCTGGACAAGCAACACCGGCAATTGTCGGCAATCTTCAGCTTGGGAATTTCATCAATCCTGCAGGTTTACAACCAATCGGAGAAAATCTGTATCTGGAGACAGCTGCCAGTGGTTCGGTTCAGACCGGCACGCCAGGACTGACGGGTTTAGGCAAATTACAACAATCTTCGTTAGAGGGTTCCAATGTCAATATAGTGGAAGAAATGGTGAGTATGATTGAAACTCAACGGGCTTACGAGATGAACTCCAAGTCCATTTCGACAGCCGATGGCATGATGCAGTTTCTAAACAATAACATCTAAATAATGACATCCAGACAATAACATCCAGGTGAAACGATGAAAATCGCGACTCTTCGAATAATCGGCATTAGCACAATATTGATATTATCTTCTGCTTGCTCATCAACCCGTATGGTGGTGCAGCCGGATCCACTATACGCACCGGTTGACCTCAAGCAGGTGAAATATCAGCCAATAAACAATGGTTCAATTTTTCAGCAAGGTCGAGCCATCAGGTTATTTGAAGATAGCAAGGCGTTTAGAATTGGAGATATCCTCACCATTACCCTGTCGGAGTCTACCAACGCTTCCAAATCTGCAGCGACCAATACAGCCAAGGAAGATGATGTTGACCTTTCTGTATCAAGCTTATTAGGCGTGGTTCCCACACACAATGGAAACCCATTTTTCACCAATACTGCCAAAGCTGATCGTGGTTTCAAAGGCAGCGGTGACAGCGCCCAAAGTAATAGCCTGACGGGTGAAATTACCGTCACCGTGGCGGATATTCTGCCTAATGGCAATTTGTATGTTCGTGGCGAAAAAATTATTGGTCTCAATCAGGGGTCTGAATTTATCAGAATATCTGGTCTTGTCCGGCCTCAGGATGTGAGTTCGGATAACATCGTTTTTTCCGGCAAGATTGCCAATTCGCGTATTTATTATGGCGGTGGTGGGACCATTGCCGAATCGAATACCAAAGGCTGGCTCAGCCGTTTTTTCGACAGCCCAATATTCCCTTTTTAGGAGTTTGATATGAATCGTTTTCTAAGTGTTTTGCTGCTCATGCTGTTAACTAATATAGCCTTTGCCGAGCGCATCAAAGATGTTACTTCTATTAAAGGTGTACGCAGCAACCAACTGGTGGGTTATGGATTAATTGTTGGCCTGGATGGCACTGGTGATCAAACGACACAGACGCCTTTCACGGTTCAAAGTCTGAAAAGTATGTTGTCACAATATGGCATTACCCTGCCGCCAGGTTCCAATCCGCAGGTCAAGAATATTGCTGCAGTCAGTATACATGCTGATTTGCCGCCTTTTGCCAAGATAGGACAAACCATTGATATTACCGTGTCCTCGCTGGGAAATGCCAAAAGCCTGCGCGGTGGCAGTTTGTTAATGACTCCGCTTAAAGGTGTTGATGGAAATATCTATGCGATGGCTCAGGGTAATTTAATTGTGGGCGGACTGGGCATTGAAGGTGCGGATGGTAGTTCAGTAACGATTAACATCCCCAGCGTTGGCAGAATTCCAAATGGCGCCAGTGTCGAACGCGAAATCGCCAATCCATTTGCTCTGGGAGATTATGTTGTACTCAATCTGAAACGACCAGATTTCACCACGGCCAAACGCCTGGCGGACACTATCAATAACATTCTGGGACCAGATAACGCCTTCACTCAGGACAGCGTGACAGTGAAAATCAATGCACCGAAAAACATCTCACAACGTGTGGGTTTTGTATCGTTTATTGAAAATCTTGAATTTCAACCAGGTGAGGCAGCAGCCAAAGTTATCATTAATTCTCGTACTGGCACCGTGGTGATTGGAAATCACGTCAAGGTTTATTCTGCTGCCGTTTCCCATGGTAATTTGACCGTGACCATTACCAATACTGTAGAGGTCACTCAACCTGGTGCTTTTTCTGGCGGTGAAACAACGGAGAATGTTCAATCTGATATCAATGTTGAATCTGGCGACAATAAAATGTTTCTGTTTCCTCAAGGTGTGACTTTAAGTGAGATTGTTCGAGCGGTGAATCAGGTTGGCGCATCACCAGGTGATCTGGTGGCGATTCTGGAATCACTGAAACAGGTTGGCGCACTTAGCGCAGAGCTGATCGTAATCTAGTTATGAGCATCTCCAGCAAACCCGATTTTTATTTTGATATGCAGCAGTTTTCAGAGATGAGGCTGCAGGCTAAAACTGATCAGGATGAATCGGTCAAGTCAGTATCAAAACAGTTTGAAGGTTTGTTTATGCAGCAAATACTGAAATCGATGCGTAGCGCAGCAAAAATAGATGATAACCAGCATAGCGACAGTATGGATTTCTATACCGATATGTATGACAAGCAATTGTCGGTATTGCTGGCTGATGCTGGAGGTCTTGGTATTGCGAAAATGATGACACAACAATTAACTGATAAAACAGATTCTGATCATTCCGGGCAGGTTCAATCAGGCCAGGGTTTGCCGAGTTATAATCAAACCAGCAGTACCCCGGAGGGTAAATCATTAGCTTCATACCAGATCCGGGAATATACAACTGCAGAAAACAATTCGCTAAATCTACAGGCGGTAAAGAGTTACGTCTCTCAAAACTCAGCGGTAAAAGTTAATCAGGTAGTGTCAACTGATCTTCCATTGCAAGTATCAGGAATGAATGACCAGAGCAAAAATTCGTCAGTTAAATTGCAAAAAGTCTCGTCAGTTCCGAATGGTGAAAATAATATGGGCAATCTACATTTCGAATCAATTAATGCTCATCCAGGATGGTCAGAATCCGAAAGCTTTGTCGCTGACGTCCTGCCTCACGCTGCAAAAGCCGCCAATAAACTGGGCATTAGTGCCAGTTTACTGGTCGCACAATCAGCCCTGGAAACGGGATGGGGAAAACACGCGATGAAACGCGCTGATGGCTCCCTGTCATTCAATCTGTTTGGTTTAAAAACCAGCCATAACTGGAATGGCAATACGGTGGACTTACCAACACTCGAATTTCGAGATGGCAAAATGCAGCAGGAACAGGCTCAATTTCGCAGTTATGAATCGCTGGCCGAAGGTTTTGAGGATTATGTCGATTTCATTCGTTCAAACCCAAGATACAGCCAGGCGTTACAACATCAGGGCGAGGATGCCGCCTATATTCGCGGTCTGCAACATGCTGGATATGCGACTGACCCAAATTATGCCGACAAGATTCTGAGCATTATGTCCAGAGATGAATTCAATCAATCACTAGCGGCGGTGTCATCCAGTCGCTTAATCGTGACCTAGGCGAAAAGCACGGAGTAAACAATGGCAGACATGTTAAATAACGCAGTATCCGGTTTATTGGCTTTTCAACGTGCCTTGAGTACGACCAGTCATAATATCGCTAATGTGAATACTGAAGGCTTTAGCCGTCAGTCAGTAGATATTGCAACCCAGACGCCCTCAGTTCTGGGTAATAGTTTCTTTGGAAATGGTGTGCGGGTGGATGCAGTCACTCGTGCTTACGACCAGTTTCTGACTAATGAGGCGCGAGCTACTTCGACAGAATTTTCTCGACTTGCACGCTTTACTGAACTGGCAGGACAAATAGACGATTTGCTGGCAGATTCACAGGGTGGAATTTCGCCAATTTTGAACGAATTTTTTGCTTCTGCCCAGGACCTGGCTGATGACCCATCTTCTAGTACTGCACGATTCCAGTTAATCAATACAGCCAAAGCCATGGCGACACGATTTAATACTCTGGACAAACGATTTGATGATTTAGCGTTAAATAGCAGCATTGATATGCGAAATGTTGTTGATGAGATAAATGATATAGTCGCTGCTATTCGAGATGTGAATCAGGCACTAAATGAGAGCCAGTCATTAATTACACCCAGCCAGCAATCAGCAGACTTGCTGGACAAGCGTGATGCCTTGCTTGATCGTCTGGCACAAAAAGTCAGTATCAAGGTGGTGGAAGAGCCGAATAATGGCCTTTCAATATTTATTGGCAATGGACAAACTGTACTCAATGGTACCGAAGTTTTTACCCTTTCTGCCCAGCCGAATCCCAATGATCCTTCTCTGGATGTTATCGTTTATAACGGTTTAATTACTGTCAACGATTTGAGCGATCAGATCAGCGGCGGTGAGCTTGGTGGATTACTCGATTTTCGCAAAAACGTACTCCAACCGACCCGTAATGCCATAGGACGAGTCGCCATTGGTATTACCGAAACTTTCAATACGCAGCATCGCAGCGGTATGGATTTGAACAATAACCTTGGTACCGACTTTTTCTCAGTCGGTTCACCACAGGTGCTGGCTTTTGCCGGGAACCCAGGTACGGCGAATATTACAACTTCAATTAGCGATGTTACAGCACTGACAAAATTCGATTATACGCTCGAGTTTGATGGCGCAAATTGGACACTGGCTTCTGATAGTGGCACGGTCAGTGCGGCGGTGGCGAATGCTTCTCCCGCTAATACCACAGTCACTTTCGAAGGCATTAGTCTGGTGATAGACGGCGCCAGTGCGCCAGCAGCAGGTGATAGATACCGTATTAAACCAACACAGGTTGGCGCGGGTACATTTGCTGTTCAGATTAGCGATCCGAATCTGATTGCCGCAGCCTTGCCGATTCAGGGTAGTGCTTCACTCGATAATCTGGGTAATGTCGATATCAGTAGTGGCATTGTTACCGATGTCACCAATCCTGCTCTGTTGAATCCGGTTACGTTTACTATTGATAATCCGGCGACAACCTTTCAATCCAATGTTGATGTAGTGGTTGGTGGTGTCACCATAACTGCCGGAAACCCGATTACTTTCACCAATAATATGACGATCGATGCCAATGGCTGGCAGGTTCAGTTGAATGGCATTGCTCAACCTGGTGATGTACTGACTGTGAGTACTAATGCCGGTGGCCGAGGTGATAATCGAAATGCTCTGAATCTGGGGGGTCTTGAGCATATTGCCTTTTTTGATAATGGTCTTGCTACTTATCAGGATGACTATAGCGGACTGGTCGGTTTTGTTGGTTCTCAAACCCATGCTGCAGAAATAAGCCGGGATGCTCAGCAAGCTTTGTTTACTCATGCTTCGGATCGTAAAGCATCTAATTCAGGTGTGAATCTTGACGAAGAAGCAGCGAATTTAATTAAATATCAACAGGCTTATGAAGCAAGTGCCAGAATTATCAGCACTGTGCAAAGCCTGTTCGAAACGCTGCTCAATAGTGTGAGATAAACCTAGATTAATCAGTTGACCGCTTAACATAGAGAGATAACTATATGAATACTTTAACTTTATTAACTGCGCCGCAGTTCACCCATTCGGTGGGTTACGCTACACCGAAAATTGCACCTCTGGGAGTGCATCTGACTATACAAAAAAACTCATGAAGGGTTCTACAATTCACTCTTTTTTTTGTTACGCCAGCTGCACTCCCAGAGGCAAACTTTGCGGTGTCCAACTGACTAATCTAGGTTAAAACATGCGAATTTCCACAACACAGATATACCAGCAAGGCATTGCGGCATTTGGCGACCAGCAAAGTAAACTGGCAAAATTACAGCAGCAAATTTCTACTGGTGTTCGCATCACCAAACCTTCGGATGATCCGCTTGCTTCAACCCAGATTCTTGGCCTGGAACAGGTGCTTGCGCAACATGATCAGTATCAACGCAATATCGTGCTTGCAGATAGTCGACTGGTGCTGGAAGATTCGACCCTGAATGCAGTAGAGAATGAAATATTCCGCATTAGAGAATTAGCCATTCAGGGCAATAACGATACGCTGGATGATATCGCACGACAGGCGATTGCCAGTGAAATTGATAGCAGGATTGAGGCGGTTATCTCATTAGCGAATACGCGTGATGCCAACGGCGATTTTATCTTTGCGGGATTTCAAACCCAGATTAAACCATTTGAACAAGGCTATACGGGTTCTATCGAGCATGTTCAGTTTGTCGGTGATCAGCACCAACGACTGCTGCAGGTAAGTGAAGATCGTCAAATTGAGGTCGGAGATTCCGGCAGTGACATCTTTGTGCAACTGCAATCACCTTTCGCATTGAATGAAATTGCTGGTGCAGGAAATGCTAGTACAGCACAAATAGCACCAGCGCATGTCAATGATGGTTCTGTTTTTGTGTCAGGTGATTATCAGATCGTATTCACCGCAGCCAATACCTATGATGTCGTCGATTTATCTGGTCCGGTCAATATCGTAACTGGAGCAAGCTATACAGATAGTGCAGACATCAACTTTCAGGGCATTCAAACTTCGATCACTGGAACACCGGCGATTGGTGATACCTTTACCATCAGTCAGGGTCAATATCGGGATATGTTCAGTATTTTTGGTGACTTGTCCGAAGCGCTCACCGAGTCAGCTAATTCTACTCAGCGAAATGCCAATATCGCGCAGGCACTAGATGATTTGAATACTGCCCTGAGCAGCGTGCTGGAAACCCGCACCAAAATTGGTGGCCGATTGAACAGCCTTGATTTTCAAAGAGATAATAATGAAGCTTTTATTGTGCTGACAAAACAAACACTATCGACTATACGCGATACTGATCTGGCTGAAGCCATCAGTCAATTGACACTGGAACAAACCACGCTGGATGCTGCGCAAGCGATATTTGCTCGCATTACCAGTTCTTCGTTATTTAACTTTTTACGATAGTATTGATCGTCAACTATTCCGGCTAACTTACCAGGTGTTTAGTTGGCCATACCATAACCATATTTAAATCCTTTGGCATTGATCACCTGAGCATGGAACGAAACAATGACCCGATCTTCTTCACCATTGTAAGGAAAGGCCATGTGTTTTAAATGAGCAGGAAAAATAGTAAGTCCACCGTCATTGGGGTAAGAATCCCAACTACTATCATGCAGATAATAATTGCCATAATCACCATGGCCGCCCGCCATGTGCTCCATGTGAGGTCCATAAAAGCGGGTTATACCGTTGGGTTCGTTTCCCTGCTGAAGTAAATCTGGAGATGATGTTGAATCCCCAGCACGAACATAATAAACCCCTGACCAGGAGCAATTGCCATGTGTATGAGTTTCATGAAATGCATGCCCGTTGGTTATCTGAAACCACAGGCCTGTGAGGTTGATCTTTACTTTATCATCCTGTTGCCAGCAATTGGCATTAGCTTCTTTCGCAATTTCAAAAACGCCAGCGCGAATAAAATTCGCCAGTTCCTGCAATTCTGTATGCTCCTGGTACTTTTCTAATAAATCGTCATTACTGGCATAGGATTTAGCAGACGCTCTTCGCTCATTCTCACGATGCTGATAAAACAAGTCCAGCAATGCAGGGTTGACTTTCTGGTGATGTGCAAAACGTTTTGATAGTACGGTTGTTGGCCATAACTGGTGGATATTCGGATTTGCCCTGGTTTTGTTTTTTGCCATGAAATCTTATCTCTTATACAATTTTCGAATAAAGCGGCAGTATAGAAAAAATAAAAAATCTTTACCAGATTATGATGGAGCGTTCATTGAGTGAGTACCTGTCTTTATCTGCCACTTGTCCCATTTGCTGATAAGTTCGGCAATCATTTCATAACCATCGTCAGCGGGGTGTACTTTGTCATCGGCTCTAAGTGCTGCCTGATAACGGGGACTTTCTATTAACTCTGGGAATAGTTGCAGGTAATCAATACCAAGCTCAAGCGCCAGATTTGCGTATGCTTCATCGTAGCGGGCTATATCCAGGTTTCTCATCTCCCAGCTGGCAAATTCAGTAATCAGGGGATTGGCAGATTCATCCAACGGTGTTGGACCAATCCATAACACATCTGAGACTGAATTCGCTTCGGTTAATATTATAGTGGCTGCTTCTATTGAGGTTTCGAGTTCGACCTGAAAATCACCTCCATCGGGTTTTGATGCATCATTAAATCCAAAAGCGAAAACCGTTAAACCCACCATATCACGTATTCTGGCTTCGAATTCAGCGCGCCAGCGCGCCTTGATATGTAATGAAGTATCACCATTTATGCCAAGATTGTAGCTAGCAATGTGGCGTTCCTCATGGACCAGCCCTCTTGCTATGCGACCCGGCCATCCAAGACGTTTGCTGTCATTACAGCCCAGGGTGATGCTGTCGCCAAAAAAGAAAATACGATCAAATCTCATGTTAAACAGCAATCTCGATATTGTGAGCCAACCATATAGTAAATATACGGTAGTTCCAGAAAACAGTTCAGAAACTTGCGAATAAATTTTGAATAAAGGAACTCGATATATCTCCGGCCTTAAGCTCAAAATTACTCAGGTTAGGGAAAATCTGGGCGATTTTTTTCTGATCTAATCCAAACCAGTGACACAGCGTTGCGTTGAGTTGATCTTGTGCAATACCAGGGATGATACGACCTTTACTGCTGTAGTCGTCTGACCCGCGGAGAGTCACATCGGGGAGTTGGCCAAAAAGCTGCCCACCTCGTAAATTTCCCGCAAGGGCTTTACCGTCACCACCCAAAACGATATGAGAAGCGCCCCAGCCATGATCGGTGCCATTGCCGTTGTTTTTCATGGTGCGGCCAAAATCAGACATGGTGAAGGTAATTACCTGATTGACCAGTTGTTTTTCTTCCATGGCTTTTTGAAACTTCCATAGCGCCAGACTGAGCTCACGTAACAGCAGCGGATGTAAATCGGCCTGTCCACTGTGGGTGTCGTAACCTTCGGCCTGAACAAAAAATATTTGCCGATTGTATCGACCTCGGTTGAATTTATTACTGGCACCCAACTGGATCATTTTAGCGACTTCACGTAGCTGTTTGATCAGGCTGTTACGTGAATCGCTAAAACCCAGATCTCTGGATTTTAGTTTGGAAAATAATGGCAAGCCATACGAATCAGTTGATTGGTATTTAATCTGATTATTTTTTAGTACTTCATGTAGCAGGTCGAAAATATCGATTGATTTCTTTTGAATGCGGTTGTAGAGCTTTTGGAATGGATCGTTAGTGATGAATGTATTGTTTTGGTCAAATCTGATTTTGCCACTACCTGAAATATTTTGTTGACCAGATAATGCTTTTTGAATGGCGCGCCTGTCACGGTTGCTTGTCGATCCTAAAACCATGCCTTTGTAGTTTGGCGTTTCATTAGTGCCGAGTACCAGCGGTGTCGTTTTAAAACCGGTTAACATTCGGCTGTTGACGTGATAGGCAATATTCAGACCCAAAGGACTGTTTTCATTAATGCCCTGCCAGTGATCTGCAATCTTGCCAGCCCAGCCGATATCAGTCAGATTGTCGGCCTGTCCCGTTTCCATCTCGCGGCGTTGATGATTGTGTGCGAACAGAAAAAAGGGCAGTCTGGCACTCTCATCCTGTATCTGCTCGCGGCTGACGATTTCGACCAAATTACCGACATTGGCAATAATCGACGCTTTGTTATCGGTAATTAGTTGTGCCAGTTCAGGCATCACGCCGTTGACACCGAGCGGGATACCTTGGGCTGATAAATCATAAAGCCCTCGGGTATAGGCATTGCTTTGATTGCCTTTGTCGTAATAGGGGTTGGCCGAACCTTTACCCAGATTACCGTGGTTCAAGTCGCTTCCATCGCAGATGCTACTCAAACCAAGGTCCACATTGGCAACAGCCAGGTCACCTCGAATTTGGGCGTAAGCCTGATACCCGGTATGGATATTTTCAGCAGTCGGGATAAACATATTCATACTGTCGTTACCGCCATGAAGCATGATGCAGACCAGTGCCCTGTAATCGTTGAAACCGTTGATTTCGGGCGCAGCTGCATGTGCATTGCTATTGAAAGCAAGTTGGGCCACGCTACCGGTGAGACTGCTGGTGGCCAGCATCTGTATAAATTTTCTTCGATTCATATTGATTTATTTATTTTTGAACCATAAAGGCACTAGATACGACGATCAGACGTACCGCTTCTCGAACCAGTTGCCGGGCCTGTTCGAATTTATCGTTTTTGATTTTGATGCCTTTTTGCAGATACTCTGTCAAAGCGGCTCGATACTCTTTACTCATCGTATTACCAAGCAGTAATGCATCGAGATGCGTTAATAGCGCATCGATTGCTTTGTTGCGGTAACTCTGGCCGTTGGCTTCTTTGCTGTTCACATGAGCAAAA
>Ga0256847_1001258_pt1 | contig 13347 bp, 13 predicted proteins | sample TeddybearmetaG_FD_189099 | JGI IMG/M metagenome (GOLD analysis project Ga0256847, IMG submission 189099) | Hydrothermal vent microbial communities from East Pacific Rise, Pacific Ocean - Teddybear | ecosystem: Environmental > Aquatic > Marine > Hydrothermal vents | place: Pacific Ocean: East... | reverse complement strand
ATTCAATTTTAGCTTCTTCTTCAATCGCTTTTGCCGCTTCAAAAACAGCTTTAACAATGGTATGTTGATAAGCTTCAAGTAATTTACGCTTAATTTCATCGTTTTGGTCAAGTGTATAAGCGGCATATTGTTTTTCTAATTCAATGCCATAATTACTATTTAATGTTTCTCTTAAGGTATTGGTTGCCCGCATAACCGCCAGTTCTGCGCCGCGTCTTGAATATTGACAAGATCCCGCCCCGTCGGCAACACAAAGAATATGCCATTCAAATGAATCAGAACAATGTAATTTAATATCATCATCACGATGAATGCCTTTATGAGCGTGTGAACGTCCTCGAACACTGGCGGCGATTAAAGTGGCTTTCTTTGTACTACAAACATCGGAGTCTTGATCGGGTTTGTGAAAACGCGCCATACTATCAGAAGGTAAATTTTTCCACAGCGAACGGGGATCAGGAATAGCGGATAATTTGAGTTCACCTTTTATTGTTTGCTTTGCACCTGAAGCTTGTAATAAAAAACAAGTAAATTTAATGCTAAAGGTTCCGCTTTCGGTGAGTAACCCTCGAATAATTAAGGTCGAATTTGAGACGGTAATACTAATATTTTGGTCATTTTCAACACTACAAAGCTCAAGTACGCCTTCTCCAAAAGATTCAAGCGGTTGTATTTCTTCTTCGAATTCTTTGCCTGTGGTGATATTAGGCGCTCTAAATTTAATATTTAAGGTCATAAGTTCATTCCATTGAGGGGCTTGGAATTGGTTTTTAAGGCGCATTCCGCGCGAACATTTTGCTTTAAGTTGAGTGGCTTCTTTTTGAATTTCAGCAGATAATCGTTGAGTGTAATGCTGAATTAATGGATTTTTAGCTATTTTTTTAGCTAATTGAACTTGATAAGACGTTCTTTTTTTAAATCCTTGTAATTGTTTTAAAATAATTTCAGTACAAAAATTAAGTTGCATTAACCTTGACCTCGATTAACATTAAAATCCCCGCCACCTTGGTTCATATCAAATTGTAAAGATTTATCACACCAAGGACAAGTGGCTAATCCACTGCCATCAATACATAATAAATTGCCGCATTCACAAACTGCAAAAGAAATGGGATTACCACAAGCAGGACAAGGCGGAGCGCCATCAAGCATGGCGGTATTGACCAGTTCAGGTTTAAATTGATCGGTAGACCATTCAAAATAGCCATTATCTAAAGCATAAGCGCCTTCTAAACCAAACATTTCATTTTTAATAAATTGTTCCATGCCTTGAGATTGTACTTTGGCATACTTAATTAAATAAGGTCTTTTGGTTTTAGTACATTTACCTGTTAAAACCACATAATCAGGATCAGATAAAGAATCAATGTCTTCATCCGTTACTTTTGTTAAACCTGCATCTCCCGCTTTGGCAAGTGAAACACCCCCGCCCTGCCCTTCAACTTCAATTTGTTGACTTTGGGCGCTGACCGAAGCACTGACCCAGTCAATAAATTGTTTAAAATCTTCTTCACTTGAATTTTCAAGGGTTAAGACATTTTCAGTCAGTTGTTTTAAAATTTGTAAATCAGCATTATTACCTAATGTAATCGCCACCATTGAAGCTTTATTGGCATAATCTTTTTGCCAACGATTAACCGCTGATTGTGGGTGATCGGTGGGTTTGCCATCAGTAATTAAAAAAACAATGGGTTCCCAATCACCGCGTTGATCAAAAGTGGTTTTAATGACTTTTTTATCAATTTCCGCCATTAAGACTTCTAAGGCAATCCCTAACGAAGTCCCGCCTCCAATCGGCATTTTAGGCGGGTAAAATGAAATTAAATCTATTAAAGGCGTAATTGCTTTGGCTTTACCTGCAAATACAATCACACTGATATAAACAGTTTCTAAAGAATAAGGATCTTGGCGTAAAGTAGAAACAATTTTTTCAATCCCTTTTTCCATTAATTCAAGGGGTTTTCCTACCATAGACTCAGAAACATCTAAAACAAAAAAGATCGGTAAACGGCGCATAATATTTTCCTAATTTACAAAACAACTTGGACTTCAGGCGGCGGAGGTGGAAGTTTACTTTCCATATCGCCTTCTAAGCCTGAACTCATTGAACCCGCAGTAATGGAATCACTGACCCATTTAAAGAATTGGGCAAAGGCGGAACTGTCCATATTATCTAAAATAACCACTTGTTCCGTAATTTGTTTTAAATAATCGGTATTGGCTTTGGGACCTGCGGCACAAGCAATGATTTCAGCAAAATTACAAGCTTTTATTTGAGGAATAGATTCTCTAAAAGTCATTAAATCAGAGGGAGATCCATCCGTCATAATAAATAACATGGGACGGAAATCCCCTTTATTGGTATCCGATGATTTAGTCACATTTTGTTGTACTTTTTGGGCTAGAAATTCTAACCCTTCTCCCATATGCGTTGCACCTGAACGTGGCAATTCAATGTCATTAATTTGGGCTTGATCTAAAGGCGTTAAAGGCAATAATTCTTTAATGGTACAATCAAATGTAATTAACGATAAATGCACCGATTCTAAGGCATAAGGATCTTGTCTTAAGGCACTTAACATGGCGCTAATTCCAACATTAACCGCATGAATGGGTTCGCCATGCATGGAACCCGAGCTATCAATTAATAAATAAACAGGCAATCTTCGACTCATTTTATGCTCCTAATGTTTATTGAGATCTACGACATTAATTTCAGGTGGGGGCGGAGGTAAATCAGCTAAACCTGATGCTTCGCCCTCCCCTGTTTCAATTTTTTGTGAATTGGTTGAAATACTGGCGGAAACCCATTTGAAAAAAGAAGAAATACTATTGGCATCAGCATTGTCTAATTTAACCACGGATTCGGTAATTTTTTGTAATTCCGATTCAGAAGCATGTTGACCCGCAGCACAAGCAACAATAATGCCTGTTTTGACTTTTTTAAGGTTCTCAATGCCTTTTTGTAAATCATCCGTTGCCCCGCCATCACTAAAAATAAAAACCAAAGGTTGCCAATCGCCTTTTTCTTCCATTGTGGTGAGTTTGACTTCTTCGGTTATTTTATTGGCTAGTAAACTTAAGGCACCTCCTAAAGCGGTGGTACCAGAGGGTTTTAAATCGGGGGGTTGAAAATTCATTAAATCAACCAAAGGCACGGTTTGATTCGCTTCGGTGTTAAATTCAATAATAGATAAAAAAGCCGTTTCTAAAGCGTAGGGATCTTGCCTTAAATAAGAAAGTAAAGATTGGACTCCATTTTTAACCGATTCAATGGGTTCACCATACATTGAACCTGAAGTGTCAATTAAAAGATAAACAGGTAAGCGGCGCATAAATTCTCCTTAGAAGACAAGACGCACGTCTTGTCTTAATTTATTTTATTTTAAATATTGCATTTGTACGGTTTGAATGGTGCCTTCTAATTTACGATCTTGAGTGGGTTCTCCAATCGCGGTAAATTTCCATTTATTGTCTTTCTTATATAACTTACCCATGACCATTGAAACCGAGCCATTAAATTTTTGATCATTGGAAATATCAAATTTAGCATGAACAGTATTGACTTTTGTTGGTGTTCCTTCATAAATCCGAATAGAAGCAAAAGGAATGTCTTTAAAATCTTGCCCTGCAAAAGAATTTAAAACAAATACGATTTGCTCAACGGCAGGATTTACAAGCCCTAAATCAACCATAATGATTTCATTATCAAGACCATCATCGCCGTCCATATCGCCTGTTAAATCATCGCCTGAATGTTGAATGCCTTGGGCTTGTAATTCACCAAAATAAACCACATTTAATAATTGCCGATTAGCATCATAAGTAATACAACTGGCATCTAGATCAACGGCTTCTTTTTTCTTACCGCCAAAAAATCCTTTTTTTTCAATAGCACCCCAATTAACACCTAAACAAAGTTGGGTTAATTGATTACCATCGTCTTTTTCTAAACTAATACGTTGCCCTTTTTTTAGTGATACTGCCATTGGTTTGCTCCTAAGTAGCATGAAATAAAATTGGTTTTTATAATTTTAAAAGCTTATCATAAAAAATAAATCTTGTTGTATTTGTTATTTAGGTAAAAAAGGCGCCAAAGCTTTTTCCCAAGTGCCTTGTGCCATCATAATAAATTCACAGAGATCACGGGCAGCGCCCCGTCCGCCATTATTCGGTGTAACCCAATCGGCATATTGTTTAACAATCGCGCAGGCATCTCCAACAGCAACAGCCAAACCCACTCGTCCCATAACGGCTAAATCAACCACATCATCGCCGACAAAAGCCACTTGTTGCTCCATTAAATTACAGTCTTTTAAAAGCTGTTCAAAAGCCGCAACTTTGTTTTTTTGTCCTTGATAAACATGCGTAATACCAAGCCCTGCCATGCGTTTAGTAACGACATTAGAAGTGCGGGCGGTAATAATGCCAATAATAACCCCACTATTACGCAACATCACCATGCCATGACCATCTTTGGCATTAAATGCTTTGTATTCTTGACCATCATCACCTAAAAATAAAGTACCATCAGTAAGCACGCCATCAACATCAAAAATAACCAGTTTAATTTGTTCGGCTTTTTGTTGAACATTTTGCATAAATAAACCTATTTCTTCGTTAAATCATTGACGTACCAATCCATTGCAACCTTCATTCCTTGGGCAATATTATGGCTGGGTTCATAACCTAATAATTTCTGTGCTTTTGAAATATCAGCAAGAGAATGTAGTACATCCCCTGCCCGATAATCTTGATGAGTAGGTTTTGCTTCTTTAAGATGCGGAAAGCGTTCAACTAAGTTGATCCGAATCATTTCATAAAGTTCATTTAATGAAGTTCGCTCGCCTACCGCCACATTATAAACTTGATTAGCAGCCCCTTCTATTTGTGAAGTTGCGCCTAATAAATTAGCTTGCATGGTATTGTCAATATAACAAAAATCCCGACTGGTATCGCCTTCGCCATTAATAAATATTTCTTTATTTTCCATCATATCTGCCACCCATTTTGGAATTACGGCGGCATAAGCCCCATTAGGATCTTGGCGTTGTCCAAAAATATTAAAATAACGCAATCCAACGGTTTCAATGCCATAACATTTTGCAAATACCTTACTATAAAGTTCATTAACCACTTTAGTCACAGCATAAGGCGACAAAGGATTGCCAATTTTATCTTCGACTTTGGGCAAATCAGGATGATCCCCATAAGTGGAGCTAGAAGCCGCATAAACAAAGCGTTTTACTTTGGCATCACGGGCGGCAATTAACATATTTAAAAAACCCGTAATATTGGTTTCATTGGTTGTTGCGGGATCGGCTAAGGAACGAGGCACAGAACCTAAAGCGGCTTGATGTAAAATATAATCCGTATTTTGACAAGCGGTTTGGCAGTCTTTTTTATTACAAATATCACCCTTAATAAAATTAAAATTTTGCCATTTTTCCGCCCCCACAATTTGTTCAACTTTATCTAAATTTGCTTGATGACCTGTTGCAAAATTATCTAACCCCACCACTTTTTGATCTAGTTGTAATAGTGTTTCTAGTAAATTGGAGCCAATAAACCCCGCCACTCCCGTAATAAGCCAAGTTTTTGGATCTGCTTTAAGCTCTATTTGTAATTCTGTATAACGCGACATTTTAACCTCGTAAAGTAAATATTATTAACCCTGCCAAGCCTAGCTGATAAATTGCTTAATGCAAGTCAATAAAAGCTTGCTATTATAACAAAGTAAGATTTTTAATTATTGAGGAATTTTGTGATGAAAAAAGTAATGAGTTTTATTATTTTGGGTTGTTTAAGTTTAGTGCAAATCAATTGTTTTGCGGCAGGATATAATCCCAATCAAATAACCATTGATCCAAGAACTAATCGGGCCATGATTAATAACAATCGCCCCGCTTGGGATGGTGTTTATCCGCAAGCAGATGGTAGTACGATTTGGATTAGAAATGGCGTGGCAACCGTTAATAATCGCCGCTCTAGTTATGAGCCTAATGAACAAAAAAATAACCAAGATTATGAGCGAACCAATTTTTGTGTTGATTTAGTTAAACAAAGTTGTGGTCCACAAAATCAATGTAATCAAACTAAAGCTTGTCAATTAGCCACACAAATGGAACAACTTAAAGCTGATGAAATTCGCCTTTCTAAACAAGATATTGCCCGTTATGGCAAAGTAATGAATAAAAAATGTCAACAAAGTTTGGCAGATACGGGCATTTTTCCCTTTTGTGTAAAAAATAGTCATAAATCAGTCAATACCCATCATAATAGTTGTCAAAAATTGGTTAAACAAAGTTGTGGTTCACAAAATCAATGTCAATCAGAAGTTGCTTGTCAATTATCCAAACAATTATTACAACGTCGCCAACAAGAAAATCCCAATACATTAACAACCACAGATGGCGAATGTAATAAAGCATTGATAGATATTAAATGGTTTCCAAATTGCGAAAAGTAATAACTTTTTTGCTAAAAAGCAACTGTTGTATTTTTGATAAAAAATTGACAGATTAGACATTTAGAACCATACTTTAGAAGGTTCACTTTTTTGATACACAACTAAAATATAATGAGGATGGAGTATATGCATCACAAAATAAAACTTTTATCATTGGCTGTTGGCGCCACTTTAACCGCGACCTCCGCTTTTGCAACAAATGGGATGTTTTCACATGGTTATGGCACCCAGTCTAAAGGCATGGGCGGCACAGGCGTTGCTTATGGTACAGATAGCATGATTGCCGCCACCAATCCTGCTAATATGATAACCGTCGGTAATCGGTTAGATGTTGGGTTAGCCTTTTTTTCACCACGGCGTGAATATACCGCTTCGACGTCACCTTTAGGTGCAGCTTCGGCAGGTCCTTTACAATTACCTGTTGGCACCTTTTTTGTCGGTGATGGAACTTCTGAAAGTGAAAAGAATATTTTTTATATTCCGCATTTCGGTTATAACATGATGATTGACTCGCATAGTTCCTTTGGTATTTCTTTGGGCGGTAATGGCGGTATGGATACGGCTTATGGACATAAGCAAACCGCTACTTTTGTTGGAGATACGCCTGGAGTAGATGGTACACCTGATTTAACCAATCCTGCAAATCAAGCCTTTTTGTCAGGTGCGCCTGCACAGGTTTCAACCAATCCTTGTGATGCCAATGCTCCCCGTGCACCAGGTAGTGATGATGCAGGCGCGCAAGCAGCCTTAAACGGCAGTCTTCCACCCGGTTTTATTGGAGATTCTTTGGCTGATAATGGCGGACAACGAGTTCCAGGCGTTTTTGGTAACTGTCTTTCTACAGGAATTGATTTATCACAACTTTTCCTTGCTTTAACTTATTCAAGAAGTTTAGGTCATACCAATTTAGGGGCTTCCTTAATTTTAGCCGCTCAACAACTAAAAGCTTACGGTTTAAGTAACTTTGGTGCCTTTGTTGCAGATGGTAATCCTGATGATTTAACCCGTAATGGTTATGATTATTCTTATGGTATGGGCGCGCGTTTTGGTGCAACTCATACCTTTGCTGAGATGGTCACTTTAGGGGCTTCTTATCAAACCAAAACTTTTATGACCAAGCTTGATAAATATTCTGATTTATTTGCTAATGGCGGAGAATTTGATATTCCTGCCAGTTTTACCATTGGATTAGCGGTTAAACCTGTTAAAGGCTTAACCTTAGCATTAGATATTCAAAAAATCTTTTATTCAGATGTTGATGCCATTGGAAATCCTAATAAACTGGTTGGAACGGTTCCCGGTGAAAGTTGTGTTATGGGTGATTTTTCTCGTTGTTTAGGCGGTAGTAATGGTGCAGGTTTTGGTTGGCAAGATTTAACCATTATAAAACTAGGTGTTGAATATTGGGTTAATAGCAGTTTAGCCTTACGCGCAGGTTATAGTAAAACAACCGATCAAGTCATTGATAGCGATGAAATTGAATTTAATATTTTAGCGCCCGCTACTATTCGTGAGCATTTCACTTTAGGTATGGCTTTTTCAATTGATAAACACAGTGAAATTGGATTAGCTGCTATGTATGCGCCTGAAGAAAGTGTTAAAGGTGTTAACCGTTTTGCAGGTGGTTTACAAGATATTAAAATTTCCATGAAACAATATGAATTAGAATTAAACTATGCTTATAAGTTTTAATTTTTAAAATGGTAGGGTCGGTGCAGTGAAGCGAAACCGACCATCGAGCGGTATATGGTCGGTTCCGCTAGCGCTTCACCGACCCTACATTAGGATGCATCTGCACAAAATCTGCAATAAAAAACCACAAGAATAACTCTTTTTTTGCATTTTCAATGGTTATAATTAAGTTTATCTTATAATTGAAAAGAGCAACATATGAGTATTATTTTTGCCATCCTTGGTTTATTATTTTTACTGGCAATTTTAGCAATTGCCTTTTTTTTGGTCTTATTTTTAGCTCGAAAAGCAGGATTTTTAGTCGCTAAAACAGATAATAAAACAACCAATGAATTACAAGTCTTTTGGGCTTATTTAAAAACCGCCTTATTATTTCGATTTGTTTTAATTGCTTTGTTGGTTTTTTTAATGTTATTACCCTTAGATATGATTACTAAAACCGTCGATGATCGACGGATGCAATATCATTCGGTATTAACAAACATTGCTAAAACTTGGGGACAACAACAAAAAATTTCAGGACCTGCGTTATTAATTCCTTATACTGAAAAACATATTACCCGTAAAGTTATTGTTCAAAAAGATGGCACGGAACAAACGGTTAATAAAACAAGCTATTCACATCATACCGCCATTGTTTTACCTGAAAGCCTTGATATTCAAGCTCACCTTAATAAACAACAACGTAAAAGAAGTATTTATAATGCCTTAGTTTATAGTGCTGATTTAAAAATTAAAGGACATTTTTTACAACCCAATATTGCGGGTTTATCCAGTTCCATTGATCAAATTAATTGGGATAAAGCTTGGTTAGTTTTAGGATTGTCTGATACTCAAGCCATTAATCGCATTTCAACGTTACAATGGTCAAGTCAACAAGCTGCTTTTGAACCTGGAACACGGATCACCCATTATATTAAAAATGGTTTTCATGCGCCTTTAAAACTTAATAGTAAAGGCACTCAATATACTTTTTCTTTAGATTTAAATGTTAATGGCAGTGAGGGTTTTTATTTTGAACCTTTTGGTAAAACAACCAAAGTCAAAGTATCATCAGATTGGCCCCACCCTAGTTTTCAAGGCAGTGTATTACCTAAAAATCATGACATTAATGACCAAGGTTTTAGTGCCACTTGGATTGTGCCGCATTTAGCTCGTAATTATCCGCAAATTTGGAGTTTACAAACCGAAAATTTTAATATTCATAAATTTGTAGCGGGTGTTAATTTATTTGAACCTGTTACTTTATATTCAAAAATTACCCGAGCCATTAAATACGCGGCTTTATTTATTGGTTTAATATATATTATTTTCTTAATTTTTGAATTAGCCATTAAACGCAGTTTGCATTTATTTCAATATACCTTGATTGGTTTAGCCATGTCTTTGTTTTATTTAACGTTATTATCTTTAGCCGAACACATTGCTTTTTTAAATGCTTATCTTATTTCAACGACCATTATTGTTTTAATGATTAGCCTTTATGTCCATGCAACTTTACGAAAAATAAGCCAAACTGCTTTAATTGCGGGTTTATTAAGCAGTTTGTATGGCTTTCTTTATATCTTATTGCGTTTAGAAGATTTTGCTTTATTAGTGGGAACAGGATTATTAATATTAGTTCTAGCAGTTGTTATGTATTTAACCCGTAAAACAGGAACCTAAATTAATTCTTATCTAATTCAAAAAAGTCCCAAAGCTGATTACCCCAAGAATCGGCTTTTATTTCCTTAACCAAATTTCCTGAAGTTTCATTAATTTTTAAGACTCGGCGATTATCTTCTGCTAATTGTGTTAATCCCATTTTATCATAAGCCGTAATCATCACTTCTAAAGCAGGTTTAACCGAAGGCGTTCTTTGATAATGTTCAATGACTTTTTTAGCCCGTCGAACCGCCGCAAGATAAGCTTTCTTTTTTAAATAAAATTGCGCAATATTAACTTCAGACTTGGCAATATTATTGCGTAAATAAAGCAAACGTTGATGCGCATCTTTAGCATATTCACTATTGGGATATTTTCTAACTAAGTCACTAAAATCTTTAAATGAATCTCGACTTAATCCTGGATCACGTTGCGTGGTATCTGTTGGAATAAAACGCGATAAAAAACCCAAACTGCGATTAAAGTTAACCAATCCTTTTAAATATAGAGCATAAGGAGCTTGTTTACTATTGGGATGCAAACGTAAAAAACGATTCACTGCCGCAATGGCTGATTCAGGTTCACTATATTTATAATAAGCATAAGCAACGTCTAATTGTGATTGCGTGGCATATTTTCCAAAAGGAAAACGCCCTTCTAATTTTTCATAAAGCTCAATCGCCGTTTTATAATTGCCATTATCAAGTGCATCTTTGGCTTCAGTATAAAATTGACTGGCAGACCAGTCTTTGGTGCGATCTTCTTCGTTTTGGAAAGTACTACAACCCATTAAAGTTAAAAGTATTAGGGTTGGAATTAATAAATAAGTTTTCATAAAGTCGTTTTAAATTCGGTTTCAAAGCGGGTTTTAAATTCACTTAAACTAAAGGAATGATTTTGGGTTCCCGCCTGTTCTATTTTAATGGCGCCCATTAAAGCCGCAATTTGTCCTGTGGTTTGCCAATCTAATTTATTGATTAAACCATATAATAATCCCGCTCGATAAGCATCCCCACAACCTGTTGGATCAACCACTTTAGTAACCGCCACAGCGGGAATTTCAAATACTTGATCTTTAACATAAATAGTCGAACCTTCCCCGCCTTTAGTAATAATCACCGCTTCAACTTCTTGGCTTAATTGGGCTAATGTTTTGCCTGTTCGTTTTTGCAATAATTGAGCTTCATAATCATTACACGCAATCCAAGTTGCTTGATCAACAAAAGTATTTAGTTCTTCCCCATTAAACATGGGTAAACCCTGACCTGGATCAAAAATAAAAGGAATATTGGCGGCTTTAAATTGAGCCGCATGTTCAATCATCCCTTGACGTCCATCAGGTGAAATTAAACCAATGCCAATATCAGATGTTTGGGTAATTTTATTTTGATGGGATTCATTCATCGCACCTGGATGAAAGGCGGTAATCTGATTATCATCTTGATCGGTTGTAATATAAGCTTGAGCGGTATAACTTTGTGGAATTTCGGTTAAATAGCTGCGGCTAATTTGATGTTGATCCATCCATTTGGCATAAGGGGCAAAATCCTCGCCAATGGTCGCCATGGCTTCGCCTTGAATTTCTAATAAACGTAAATTATAAGCGATATTACCCGCACAACCGCCAAATTCTCGCCGCATTTCAGGCACTAAAAAAGAAACATTCAAAATATGAACTTGATCGGGCAAAATATGATTTTTAAATTGGTCATTAAAAATCATAATGGTATCAAAGGCAAAAGAGCCACAAATAAGTGCTTTCATAAGATAATCTATTTTTATTAAACAAAGTTGATGTTTTATAATGGATTAGAAATAGAATAACAAGCACTATATTTAAATAAATTTGCTATGCTTGACAGGGAAAGTCTTTTAATCGTGGATATTAGATGGAAAAAGTAATTGGTAAATTCAAACTTCAAAAAGAAATAGGCACGGGTACAACAAGCAATGTTTATCTTGCTTTAGATGAATTTACAGGAGAAAAAGTTGCTATTAAAGTGACTCGTCAAAATGTGTTTGCAGAGACAGAACACAGTGAAACCTGCCGAAAAATGTTTGTTAATGAAGCCGCTTTTGCAGGTTGTCTTCACCATCCTCATATTGTGGCCGTTTTGGATGCAGGGATCCAAGAAGACAACATGTATATTGTCATGGAATATGTGGCGGGTAATAATTTAAAAGCCTTTTGTCTTCCTGACCGATTATTACCGATTAATGATGTGGTTGAAATTATCTTTAAATGTTGTACTGCGATGGATTATGCTTTTAAAAAAGGCGTGATTCATCGCGATATCAAACCCGCCAATATTATTTTACATCATGACAATAATATTAAAATCACCGATTTTGGCTCGGCTTTATTAAATGAAACGGAAATAACCAAAATTTCTCAATTAGTGGGTTCTCCTGCTTATATTGCACCAGAAATGATTTGTGGTGAACAAGCCAGTTGTCAAAGTGATATTTATGCCTTAGGGGTTACCATGTATCAACTATTAACTGGGCGTCTCCCCTTTGATTCAAAAAATACCAATGCCTTATTACAACAAATATTACATGAACAACCCATTCCCATTGAAAAAATCCGCAAAAATATTCCCGCTGATTTTATTAAAATAATTAATAAATCCATTTGTCGAGATAAAATATATCGCTATCAAGATTGGCTGAGTTTTGCCGATGATATTAGTAATGCCTTAAATAATGCACCCGACACGTCTAATGAATTACGTGACACCACCCGTTTTAAACTCCTTAAAAAACTTATTTTTTTTGAATCTTTTAGTGATGCGGAATTATGGGAACTCATTAATTTCAGTAAATGGTTAAATTATCCAAGTAATAGTTGCTTGATTAAAGAGGGTTCAGAAGACACTACTCATTTTTTTATTTTAATGACAGGCAGTGCCAAAGTTACTAAAAAAGGAACTTTATTAGGTGTTATTAAAGAAGGCGAACCCATTGGCGAAATGTCCTATATTACTCGAACCACTAGAACAGCCTCGGTTTACACTCTAACTGCCAGCATCATTTTACGATTTAAGGTCACTGAATTACAACGGGCCTCCAAAAATTTACAAATTGTCTTTTCTAATAAATTATTAGAAATTGTCACCATTCGTTTACAAAAAACATCAGAATTAGTCATTGATGTACAAGAATCTTGCAAATTATTATCAAAAAGATGACAATCAAAAAACCGCTTATTTTTTCTTTCGGAGTCCATTATGAATAAAATTAAAAAATTAGAATTAAAATTAACCAAAGCCATTAAACGTGCCAAAAAAGCAGAGAAAAAAGCCAATAAAATCATTAAAAATTCAGAGAAAGAAAAAGCACTAGATAAACAACTCCAAAAAAGAGCTAAAAATGTCGCTAAAAAAGCCAAAGAAAAAGATTTAGCCCGAAAAAGAGCAAAACAAGTTGCAAGGGCTCGCTTTAATAAAATTAATTAAAAAATCAACAGCCCCTATTTTCATTTTATATGGTATAAGTATTCTTTATAAGCAAGCAACCTAAAAAAGACAAAACAATGAGTG
>Ga0256847_1001257_pt1 | contig 13366 bp, 13 predicted proteins | sample TeddybearmetaG_FD_189099 | JGI IMG/M metagenome (GOLD analysis project Ga0256847, IMG submission 189099) | Hydrothermal vent microbial communities from East Pacific Rise, Pacific Ocean - Teddybear | ecosystem: Environmental > Aquatic > Marine > Hydrothermal vents | place: Pacific Ocean: East... | reverse complement strand
TCGATAATTGGCGTTTCAGTCTCAGCCATCAGTTCGTCGTCTGGTGACGGCGCTGCCATGAAGGTGTCGTCTGGTGTGGTCAGCCAATCAACATCCGGCTTGTCGTCGCTGTGCTGATCGTCAGCGAAAATATCGCTATCGCGGGTTTCATCGCGGCCATCATCCCAATCGGTCAGGCTACCGCCCAGTTCGACCAGCGGATCAGTATTCGCTTCAGGCTCAGTATCAGTTAGATATTGCTGGATGTCATCTTCTGTGGAGGTCGCATAATCGGCATCAACTGCCGGCTCGTCAGTGTCCCAGCTTTCAAGGCTAACGCCAATATCGTCATTGCTCGTTTCAAGCTCTGGTTCAGGCGTGATTTCAGTATAGCCAGCGATAAATTCAGCGTCATCCGATTGGGCTGGCGCACTTGGCTCAATGATGTCTGCAACCTGCTTGGCAATCAGCGGCGCGGCTTGCGCCTGTACTTCAGCGGTCAAAATGTCGTTCAGAGCCTGCTCATCAGGGACCGGGCTGGCCGTAATGCTCGGAATTTTCGGCATGGTAGCGCTTGGCGTTTCGGCATGCGGCGGGCTGTTAAAGTCTTCCACCGACTCGAGCCGCGCGGCCAATGAAGCAATTGCTTTTTGGACCGGGGAGACAAACGAGATGGTTTGGCTCTGCATATCGCTCAGCCGTTCTGAAATGTTCGACAGGGCTTGCGACAGGCGGGCTTCTTGGCGCTGGTTGGCGGCGGCGATTGTGTCTTCAAGCGACTTGGTTGCCGTTTCCTGACGGGCCTGAACACGGTTAATCGCCGAGGCGACTTGCTCGCCGACTTGTTCAATCGCGCCAGCGCTGCGAACTTCGCTTTCACTGACCCGGCCTTCAAAGTGATCGGCCAGCACATCCATCTTGGCGCTGACTTGTTCAATCACGCGGTCTTCGCGTTCTTCAACACTGCGCAGACGCCCATCAAGCCCGGTTGCGATCCGGTTGACCTGCTCGTTGACCGCTTCCAAAGCGCGGCTTGAGCGTTCCTCGCCAGATGACAGGCGTGTTTTCAGCGTATCAATTGTGTTTTCGAGGCGGCCCATCAATTCAGGGTTTTCGCCAGCCGCAGCCTGTTCAATCTCGTCGGCGAGCTGCGCGCGCGAGTCTTCAACACTGGCGCGCAGTTCAGCCGCAAGGCCTTCAAACCGGGCTTCAATCTGTTGGCGCAGCGCTTCGGCGCGTTCCGGATTGGCGTGGACCGCGACAGTTTGAATTCGCTCATCGAGGCTGACAAAGGTTTGCTCAAGCGCTTTCAGGGCGGCATCGGTGGTGTTTTCGGCGCGGTTGAGGCGTTCCTGAACCCGTACAAGCGTGCCTTCCATCGAGGTTAGCGCCCCGGAGACGTCGCCTTCGACAATTTTCATCCGCGCGTCGACATCGTCAACTTTCGCCAGTTTTGTCGCGACACCGGACTCAATTGCGGAAAAACGCTCCGACAGATGGCGGCTGGTGCCTTCGGCGCGCAGTTCTGATTGCTGGACAGCACTCTCGACCCGCGCGGCGGCGTCCGACAGGGTCGTCTCAACTTTGACTTCCATACCTTCAACACGTTCGGACAGGTCAGCGAAACCAGATTCCATCCGGCCTTTGATCGCGCCGGTTTCGTCTTGGGCCAGACTGCTCTCTTCATAGACGTGCGTAGCCAGCTTGCCGAGCGCATGCTCGAGCGCTTTCATCGCTTGCAGGTTCTGGTGCGCAGTATCGTCGGTTTCGATCTGCACGACTTTCGATTGCAGCGCTTCCTGAGTTTCGCGCAACTCGTCGATCATGGTCTCGACTTCAGCCGCCATGGCCGCTGATGTGTTCTCGGTATTCTCAAGCCGGGCGAGCAATCCGAGGACCGATTGATCAATCCCGGTAATTGCGAGGGTTGAGCGCGCTTCGGCAGCTTCAATCCGGCGGGTCAGGCCGTCGAGCGGCGAGTGCACATCGGCGACAGGGCGCTGAAAATCGCTGACATCGCGTGGTCCGGCTTCACTATGGCCCTGTAGAAGGAGACTGTTGATATAGTCGCCGAGCGTGACGCCTTCGAGCCGAGCCTTTTCCTTGGCCACTGCCCGCGCACGGTCGTCAATGCCTTTAACGCTCCATGATCCATAGCTGCTCATACCCGGCACTCCAACTCTGGTGAAAGCGCAACGCACTTTCGCCGATTCATCTGTTTCAATTACCTGAATGCGGGAAAGGCTCTTAATTCCGGGTTAAAAAGGTAAACAGGATGCAGTAAATTCGTAAGACTTGTTCATTTGTTGCGATGGGGACCTTTAAAGGCTGACGTTGACGTTCGCGTAAGGGTGATGCATAGATAGGCTATGGCAGATACCGTAACGTCCCTATCCATCGCTGATTCGCGCACATACTCTATTTCAGAGCTGGCTCGCGAGTTTGGAATCACCCCGCGCGCGCTGCGTTTCTACGAAGACAAGGACATGCTGCACCCGGCTCGGGATGGCATGACCCGGGTCTACTCGCACCGCGACCGCGCCCGCGTGAAGATCATTGTCCGGCTGAAGCGCCTTGGCCTTCCGCTCGCGGATATTCGCGAGATCCTTGACCTCTACGGCCTTGATGATGATCAGCGCGCCCAAATGCGGATGTCGCTGGTCAAGTTCCAGAACCAGATCAAAGAGCTGGAAAGCCAGCGCGAAGACATCGAAATGGCGCTGCAGGAATTGCATCGCGGGATCGAGTGGCTCGAAGGTAATCTATCCAAGGTCGGACCGGCTGCTGGTGACGCTGAAAAAGTCAAAGCCTATGAGGCTGTGGCTCGCCGCCAACTCGATGACGCTTAAAAAAGTTGAATGACCTTTCAAAACCGTGACGCTATGACTAGCGTCACGGTTTATTTTTATGAGGATTCCATATGCCACGTTATGATGCTCCCGTTCGCGACATGCAGTTCCTTTTCCATGATCTGCTCGCCCTGCAAAACTATTCCAACTTGCCGGGCTTTGAAGAAGCGACCCCTGATCTGATTGACGCGATCCTGGAAGAGTCTGGCAAGTTTGCCAAAGACGTCCTGTTCCCGCTCAACAGCATCGGCGATGTGCAGGGCTGTGTGCGCAACAAGGATGGCAGTGTGACGACCCCAGATGGCTTCAAGGAAGCCTATGCGCAAATGGTCGAAAATGGCTGGCCTCTACTGGGCAAGACGCCTGAAATGGGCGGGCAGGGCCTGCCTTATGTCCTGCAAATGGCGTGCAGCGAAATGACCTCTTCGGCGAATATGGCGTTCGGCATGTATCCCGGCCTGACCTCGGGCGCCTATGAAGCCCTGATGGCGGGTGGCTCTGACGCGCTGAAACAGAAATACGGACCCAACATGGCAGCCGCCAAATGGGCCGGCACGATGAACCTGACCGAGCCGCAATGCGGCACTGATCTCGGCCTGATCAAGACTAAAGCTGTGCCAAATGGCGATGACAGCTACAAGATTACCGGCCAGAAAATCTGGATTTCCGGCGGTGAGCAAGACCTGACTGAGAACATCATCCATCTGGTTCTGGCCCGCATCGAAGGCGCGCCGGACGGCATCAAAGGCATCTCGCTGTTCGTCGTACCGAAATTTCTCATCAACGAAGACGGCTCGCTTGGTGACCGGAATGAGGCGTCTTGCGGCGGCCTTGAAGAGAAGATGGGCATTCACGGCAATGCCACCTGCGTAATGAACTTTGACGGCGCTACCGGCTGGCTGGTTGGCGAAGAAAATAAGGGCATGCGCACAATGTTCGTGATGATGAACGAAGCGCGGCTCGGGGTTGGCCTGCAAGGCCTGTCACAAGCCGAGATCGCGTATCAGAACGCTGTCGATTACGCTAATGACCGCTTGCAAAGCCGCTCGCTGACCGGGCCTGCTGCGCCGGACAAGCCAGCCGATCCGATCATGGTTCACCCGGACGTGCGCCGGATGTTGATGGACCAGAGAGCCTTTATCGAAGGCGGGCGCGCCTTTGCCTATTGGACGGCGCTATTTGGCGATCTGCACAACAAGTCACCGGACGAGAAAGTCCGTGAGAATGCTGACGATTACATGGCGCTGATGACGCCGGTGATCAAAGCCTTCCTCACTGATCGCGGTTACAAGATGGCGAATGAAGCGCTGCAAGTACATGGCGGTTCAGGTTTCACCAAAGAATGGGGTCTGGAACAGTACGTTCGCGATTGCCGCATCACTCTGATCTATGAAGGCACGAACGGCATTCAGGCCCTCGATCTGGTTGGCCGGAAACTGGCTTCAAACGGTGGCCGCGCGGTGTTCAGCTTCTTCGCTGAGATGGATGATTTCATCGGCTCGAACGGTGATGATGCCGATATGGTGCCGTTCATTGAGGGCCTCAAAACCGCCAAAGCGCAGCTGCAAGAAGGCACAACCTGGCTGATGCAGAACGGCATGTCTGATTTCAACAATGCGGGCGCGGGTTCAACCGATTATCTGCAACTCTTCGGCCTGACGGCGCTGGCCTATATGTGGGCCAAAATGGCGAAAGTATCGTTCGAGAAGCGCGGCGATGATCCGTATTATGACGACAAGATCACTACCGGGGCGTATTATATCGCACGCGTGCTGCCCGAAGCAGGCGCGCATCTGGCCAAGCTGAAAACCGGTGCTGGCCCGGTCATGTCGCTGGCGGCGGATCGGTTCTAGGGTCACAGCTTCACGGTCCTGTCATTTCGCATATGCAGCTATGATGGTACACGTGGAGAACAGAAACCATAGGAGACACTGATGCCTCATTATCTGGTTGCTATATGTCTGTTTGCAGGCCTGAGTTTTCAGGCTCAGGCACAAGACGGCTCGACAGCGCGCGGCATGATCGAAAATTGCAATGTCGCGGTTCAGCTGCATGAAAATCCAGACCGCGTCAGCACTGCTGATCTGCCATCAGCGACATTTTGCATGGGCTGGGCCCAAGGCATTGTCGATGGCATTACGGCGGTCAATGACGATATGGAAAAGGCCACCGGGAATGGCCGCCTCACCGCGCCGCATTGCATCGCTGATGAGAAAATATCCATTGGTGAGGCGGTGAGTGTTTTTCTGGCTTATGCCGATTTGAAGCCTGAACGACTTGCTGGCGGCGAAGGACAAGTGATGTTCGAAGCGCTGGCGTTCGCTTATCCGTGTGATTGAGCGGATTGTAGGCAAAATTACAGTTTTAGGGCGCCAGCGACTGCTTCTTCCCGCCACGTTCATGACTCGCTTTTCCGTATCCAACGCCCTATATTGACGCTAACGTAAACGAGAACCTGAGTTTCATGCCCGATAGCCACCTGATGTACGATATGTTCAAGCAGCCTGCGGAAAGCTCGCGCTCGCTTGGGTTTGAGCTGGTCTCGCTCGACATGAGCAAGATGGAGACCCGCGTGCGCTTCACCGGCAAGTCCGAGTTCACCAATCCGGCAGGCTATGTTCAGGGCGGTTATCTCTCGGCGATGATGGATGACACGATCGGTATGCTCGCCACGGTCAAGACCGGGACGCGGGCTTTTCCGTCAACAATTGATCTACATACAACTTTTCTACGCCCGGTTCGCATCGGGACAATCGAAGTCGTTGCCCGGCTTCGCAATATTGGCCGTTCTGTGATATTCGCAGAGGCTGATCTTTATGACCTGCGCGGCAAGGAAGCTGCTCGGGCCACCGCATCGCTAGCCATCAATCCCATGAAGGCCCCAGTTAGATAATAGAGCTAAATAGTTGAGACGAAACAGGAGATACCTCCCATGAACGAAGCCTATATTTACGACGCTGTCCGCACCCCGCGCGGCAAAGGCAAAAAGACCGGCAGTCTGCACGAAATCACTGCGCTGGAACTGTCGACGCAAACACTTGAAGCGATCCGCGACCGCAATGATCTAGACACGTCCTACGTTGATGATGTTGTGCTCGGCTGTGTCTCTCCGGTCGGCGAGCAGGGCGGCGACATTGCGCGCATCGCGGTGCTCAACGCTGATTATGCCGAAACCACGGCAGGCGTTCAGGTCGACCGATTCTGCGCTTCGGGTCTTGAAGCCTGCAACATGGCCGCCTCGAAAGTGATGACGGGCGAGGCCGATATGGCCATCGGCGGCGGCATTGAAAGCATGAGCCGGGTCTCAATGGGCGCGAGTGGCGGCGCATGGCCGTCTGATCCTCAAATCGCCCTGAAATCATACTTCTCACCCCAAGGCGTTGGCGCCGATACAATCGCCACCAAATGGGGCTTCTCACGTGATGACGTTGATGCTTTCGCAGTTGAAAGTCAGAAGCGCGCGGCGCAGGCTTGGAAAGAAGGCCGGTTCTCGAAATCGATAATCCCGGTCAAGGATCAGATGGGCGGCATTCGCCTCGATCATGACGAGCATATGCGCCCCGACGCAACGATGCAGAGCCTCGCAGCACTGAATCCGGCCTTTGAAGGCATGGGCGCGATGGGCTTCGATGAGATCCTCAAAATGCGCTACCCAGAACTGGAAAGCATCAATCACGTCCACCATGCAGGCAACTCGTCAGGCATCGTAGATGGCGCGGCGGCTGTGCTGTTCGGCTCCAAGGAAATGGGCGAGAAGCTGGGTTTGAAACCGCGCGCGCGGGTCCGCCAAATGGCCTCAATCGGTTCAGAGCCGGGCATCATGCTGACCGGACCGACCGATGTGACGCTCAAGACGCTGAAGAAAGCCGGCATGGATGTCGGTGATATCGACCTCTACGAACTGAACGAAGCGTTCGCATCGGTGGTCTTGCTGATGATGCACAAGCTCAACATTTCGCACGACAAGATGAACGTCAATGGCGGCGCGATCGCAATGGGCCACCCGCTCGGCGCAACCGGCGCCATGTTGCTCGGCACCATGGTCGATGAGCTTGAACGCGCCGACAAGGAAACCGCTCTGGTGACGCTCTGCGTTGGTGCCGGAATGGGCACCGCAACGATTATTGAACGAGTTTAGTCATGGAAAAGGGCAAAGCTCTCTCACTCGGAATGGGACTTGGCATTGCTATTGGCGCCGCGGTTGGCGTTGCGACTGACAATCTTGGCCTATGGCTTTCGCTTGGGCTCGCGATTGGCGCCGGTGTCGGCACATCGCTTGGTGCCAAGGCGTCTAACAAATCCGATAAAGACAACACTGACGAGGGCGAATAGCCCCGCAAGGATACGAAACATGAAACTCGAAACATTCTCATTCGACATTGATAGCGACGGTATTGCTCACGCGATTTTCGATGTGCCGGGCCGCAGCATGAACACGCTGACCGTCAAGGCCATCGCCGACATCAAAGCAATCACCAATGAAGTCACCAATAATGACAAGATCACTGGTCTGGTCATCTCGTCGGGCAAGGCCAACGGCTTTTGCGCTGGCGCTGACCTTGGCGAGCTTGGCGAAAGTGCAGGCGGCGAAAAGCCAAAGGCGAAAATGACCGAAGCTGAGATCAAGGCCTCGCAATTCGAGCGCGGCTTCTCCCTCAACAAGACCCTGCGCGAGCTGGAAACCTGCGGCAAGCCGGTGGCGATTGCGCTGAACGGCCTCGCCCTTGGCGGCGGCCTTGAGGTGGCGCTGGCCTGTCATTACCGGGTCGCGGCGAATGACAATCCCAAGCTACAATTCGGCCTGCCCGAAGCCAAGATCGGCCTGCTGCCCGGCGCTGGCGGAACCCAGCGTCTGCCGCGTCTGATCGGCGTGCAGGCGGCTTTGCCGCTGATCCTGCAAGGCAAATCCTTCCGGGCGGAAGAAGCGCTCGGCATGGGCGTGGTCGGCGAACTTGCGCCGTCGTCTGAGACGGTTCAAAAATGCAAAGAATGGGTCAAAGCCAACCCGAATGCGAAAGCGCCATGGGACGAGAAAGGCTTCAAAATGCCTGGCGGTGTCGTGCATCGCAGCCCCGGTGCGGGCCAAGTTGCGACCATGTCTAACGCCATGCTGCACGCCAAAACCTATGGCAATTACCCGGCGCAGAAGAACATTCTGTCCTGCGTCTATGAAGGCACGCAATTGCCCATCGACGCCGCCCTGCGGGTCGAGACGCGCTATTTCATCAACACTCAGCAGCGCCCGGAAGCCAAAGCGATGATCCGCTCGCTGTTCCTGTCGACGCAAGCGCTAAGCAAAGGCGCTAGCCGCCCGGCCGGTTTCGACAAGTATGACCTCAACAAAGTCGCGGTCATCGGCGCGGGTCTGATGGGCGCTGGCATTGCTTACGAGCAAGCACGCGCCGGGATTGAAACCATACTGGTCGATATCTCGATGGAGAATGCCGAGAAGGGCAAGGACTATGCCCGCAAGCTGGTCGACAAGGCCGTCTCGCGCAAGAAACTCACCGTCGAGAAAGGCGAAGCTCTGCTCGCCCGCATCCACCCGACCGATAATTACGACGATTTCAAAGGCGCAGATCTGGTCGTCGAAGCGGTGTTCGAGAACCCTGAACTGAAAGCCAAAATCACCAAAATGGCCGAAGCGCAGCTCTCTGACACAGCGGTCATGGGTTCCAACACCTCGACCCTGCCAATCACCGGACTGGCTGAGGCTTCGGTGCGCCCGGAAAACTTTATCGGCATCCATTTCTTCTCGCCGGTTGAGCGGATGGGGCTGGTCGAGATCATCATGGGCGAGAAAACCAGTCAGGAAACCCTCGCCAAATCAATCGATTACGTTCTCAAAATTCGCAAGACGCCGATCGTCGTCAATGACAGTCGCGGCTTCTATACCTCGCGCTGTTTCGGCACCTATACCCAAGAGGGCATGACGATGCTGGCCGAAGGCATCAAGCCTGCGATCATCGAGAATGTCGGGCGTCAGTCCGGCATGCCAATGGGCCCGCTGGAGGTGACCGATAGTGTCGGTCTCGACACCGCGCTGAAAGTTGGCCGCCAGATGGCGCAAGCGGCTGGTATGGATTATTCCGGCAATGAGCTGGGCCAGATGATGGCGTGGCTGGTCGAAGATGAAGGCCGGGTCGGGCGCAAATCCGGCAAAGGCTTCTACGATTATGACGACAAGGGCAAACCGTCTCGCCTCTGGCCCGATCTCAACAAGAAGATTGATGTCACCGTCGATGAATGCCCGCCTGCGCTCAAGAAAGAGCTGACCAGTCGCTTTCTGGTGCGCCAAGCCATCGAAGTGGCCCGATGTTTCGAAGAAGGCGTCATCACTGATGCCCGCGACGGCGATATCGGTTCAATTCTGGCGTGGGGCTTCGCGCCATATTCTGGCGGCTGCTGCTCCTATGTTGATCTGATCTGGGGCATTAAGGACTTCGTTGCCGAGGCTGACCGACTGGCCGACAAATACGGCGAGCGCTTCAAGCCCGGCAAGATGCTGCGCGACATGGCCGCCAAAGGCGAAGGTTTCTACGACCGCTTCCCGCCCGCCGGAAGTAAAGTCAAAGCCGCCGCTTAAACTGTTGCAATAAAACAATGATTAGAGGCCGGGGATATTTATCCCCGGCCTTTTCTATTTGTATGGTAGATTATTTCTTCTGCTACGTGAATGTCGCATTACAGCCAGTTAAGGCTGCAATTTCATAGGGGAGTTTTGATTTTGAAAAAAGTTTTACTATTGGGTCTGGCCTCTGCGGCATTATTCGCAGCGACAGCATGTACAAGCACAGAAAAAGTGGCTGTTCAGCAACCCACAGATGCCAAATTGACCTGTGCTCAGCTAGAGGGTGAGTTCGTCAAGCTGGATACCATTATGGAAGATGCCAGCGGAGACAAAGGCGTAAACACTGCCAATGTTGCGGCGGTCGTATTCTTCTGGCCTGCTGCTGTTGGAAATTATATGAATGCTTCTCAAGCCGAAGAACTGGTTGTAAGAGACGCACGCATTTGATGTCGATCTACACCGGAAAAGGTTGCGATGTCGCAACTGACGCTGCTGAAGCGACTGAAGCGACTGACGCTGCCGAAGCGACTGACGCGGCTTCGTAGACTGCATTAGAAATTGCATAAAAGGCCGGGGCATCGCTGCTCTGGCCTTTTTTTATGCAACCAAGAAACTATGGATAAACACACCTCTATCCCCCACGTTTCCTCGATAGATACAGCTCATCCAGCTTTTCAATCCTACGGAACTCACGCGCAGATATACTTCTGCCCATGGATTATGCCCTTCAACCCCACCTTTATCGAAATGTCCCGGTCTATCTCTGGCCGTGGGTGTGGTGGCAGCTGTTCCAAATTGAAAGATGGATAAAAGCCACCGGCCGCATGGTTCTCGGCGGCGTGGCGAGGGACGGCAAAGTCTACGTCCTGCATGTCGCGGATGATCCGAATGAGCGCAAACCGTGGTCGCCCGATGATCTGCGCCCTCTGAAGGGTCGCCACCAAGACTGGATAACAGTTCTGAGCCCGGTTCATGTGAGCGAAGCGATACGGAACCCGCTTTCCCGCGTGGCCCAAAGGGCCTTAGCGCGGGTTAGACTCCAACCTCTCAGTCAGGCCTTTGCCTATGACCCAACTCGTTACGGCGACCAGCTTGCACTCGCCCTATGGCTGCAAGTTTGGTCCTCGCTGATGAACACGCGTGTAGGGTGCAATGAGCCCTTGCGAATTGCACCGCCTGCGCTTGCCCAGCCTCCGCCTTCACTGTCATCCCGGAATCCGCTGTGCGGATATCCGGGACCCAGCACCCCAGAGTGCGGTCTTCACCACTCTGGGTCCCGGATCGCTATGCGTCCGGGATGACAACACCATATACAATCCAAAACCCACCCCACCGAGTCGCTCGCGCGTGCCCGGCCGTACCTGCTGGAAAACCCGCGCCTAACCCGTCTCGCGGCTGAGGCGGATGGCTTCACGGATGTCTCCGCGCAGAACCAGAATATCAATATTTTCAGGGTCGTAGATGCGCGCGTCCTGCATGTCGGCCTGCGCCGCAGCAAAGTTCTCGGTTGCCAGATGCGCGCGGGCCCGCATCGACAGAGCTTCGGCGTCGGTCGGGGCCAGCTCCAGCGCCGCATTGAGATCATCAACGCCTTCAATCCAGCGTCCAAGCGCCAGATAGGCTGCGGCGCGATCCTTGAATAGGTCGGCGCTACCGCGTTGTAATTCCAGCGCTTCTGACAGCGCAATGATTGCTGCTTCGGGATAGTTCGCCGTCAGCCAAGCATTGCCCGCTTGGGCCATATAGCGGCTGCGGTCTTCCAGACTGATCGGGTCAGGTGCATTGGCCAAAGCTTCCAGCCGCGCTGCGCCTTCTTCCAATTTATCTATGGCGATCAAGGCGATGGCATTGCAATAGCGCGCCTTAGGGCGGTTGCCATTACCGAGCCAGGCAAGGCTGTCTTCGTAGGCTTCCATTGGGTTTTCATCGACATTCTGGATGCAGGTATTCAGGCGCATCTGCTCGGCCTGAGCAATTTCTGCACTTGCAGTTTGAGACAGCGGCAATAACGCAAGAATGATGGCGGTTGCAGACATGGACAGGCCCCTAATATACACGATAGGTATTGGGGTAGCGGGCGCAGTAGGCGAGGGCAAATGACAGATACGTCACAACCGCTTTTTCTGTTCGGGGCTGGCTATTGTGCACTAGCTCTAGCTGCGATCTGGCCCGGCCGGGTGTCGGCAAGCGTGCGCTCAAAGGCGCAAGAGAAACCCTTGCAAGAGGCACGAATCACACCCGTGCCGTGCATGGATGGTGCGACCTTGGCCGATGCTCATGTCCTGATCAGCGCGCCGCCAGATCAGCATGGCTGTCCGGCACTTGCAGCAATGGCGAGGCATATTTCGCAAGCCGCCAGCGTAACCTACTTATCGACCACCGGCGTCTACGGCGACCTACGCGGCGGCTGGGCGATGGAATGGACGCAAGTGAACCCGCAATCAGAGCGCGCTGCCCGCCGCGTCGCGGCAGAGCACGCGTGGCGCGCAGCTTTCCCGGCGGTGCGGATTGTCCGCCTACCGAGCATCTATGGACCGGGCCGCTCGCAGCTCGACCGGGTGCGCAGCGGTAAGGCTCAGCGTATTGTCAAACCGGGGCAAGTCTTCTCGCGGGCGCATGTCGAGGATATTGCCAGCGGCTTGAAGGCGCTGATCTTGTCCGGAGCGCCGGGTGTGTTTCACCTCTGCGACGAAGAGGCCGCGCCGCCGCAAGATGTGACCGCCTTCGCAGCGGGCCTGCTCGGCGTGGATGCGCCACCAGAGATCGGTTTTGAGACCGCAGATCTGCCCGAGATGACGCGCAGCTTCTATTCGGAATGCAAGCGTGTCTCGAATGCGCGGATCAAAGCGATCACCGGCTGGCGGCCGCTCTATCCAACCTATCGCGAAGGCTTGAAAGCCATTCTGGCCGGGGGCGGATAGCCATGTGTGGACGTTTCTTTCGCCGGGACATAAGTTGGGAGACTTATCAGTCGGCGGCCGGCGTAGCTGCGCTACCGGGAGTTGATGCGCCAGAGCCAACTTACAATGGCGCGCCAATGAGTGTGCAGCCGGTCATCCGCTGGACCCGCGAGCGCAGCCATGTCGAGCTGGCGCCTTGCCTGTGGGGACTGGTTCCAAGCTGGTGGACGAAACCGCTGTCGGAGCGCAAGTTCTCCGGCATCAATGCCGACGCCGAGACCGCGCATGAGCGCGCTGTCTATCGCGGTGCGTTTCGTTATTGGCGCTGTCTGATCCCGGTCAGCGGATACTATGTCTGGACTGGGGAAGGGGCAGCCAAGCAGCCCTTCGCCGCCGCGCTTCGGGACCGCGACTGGTTTTGTCTCGCCGGGCTATGGGATACCGCGCTGATCGATGGTTCGGTTCTGGAGACGTTCACCATCCTGACGACGCAGCCAAACGACGTCATGGCGGGCCTGTCGACACGGATGCCAGTGATTGTCTCGCCTGAGCATTATCAGCGCTGGCTCGACCCCAGCTCCGGCGATGTCAGCGATCTATTCGAGCCGTATCCCGCCGCCGATATGCAGGCATGGCCGATCGGTCCCGACGTCGGCAATGTCCGCAACAATTATCCGGCTTTGATCGAACCGGCTTAAGCGCCGGTGTTCCCCATGAAGCCAAGATCTGATTGGTTGAAGTTCGACAGGCTTGGTAGCGCGGTTTGAAGTTCTGAGCCGGTCAATCCGAACCAGCCGCCAATCGTCGCCGCATATTGTTCAACCGCGACACTTGGGATCAAGCGGCCCCGGCTCGGCGTGTAGGATTCGCCGCCGATCTCAGCGCTTGGCAGTGAGCCATACAGGTTCTTGCCTTGCACAGCGCCGCCAGCAACGAACTGGTGCCCGCCCCAACCGTGGTCGGTGCCGTCACCATTGTCGATCAGAGTGCGGCCAAAATCAGAAGCGGTGAAGAGAACTGTATTATTCCAATGCCCAATCTCTTGCATCGCCGATTTGAACGAGGCC
>Ga0256847_1001256_pt1 | contig 13373 bp, 13 predicted proteins | sample TeddybearmetaG_FD_189099 | JGI IMG/M metagenome (GOLD analysis project Ga0256847, IMG submission 189099) | Hydrothermal vent microbial communities from East Pacific Rise, Pacific Ocean - Teddybear | ecosystem: Environmental > Aquatic > Marine > Hydrothermal vents | place: Pacific Ocean: East... | reverse complement strand
GGGAGTAGGACCCATAGTCGGCCCGGCGCGTTGACGGTGTCGGCAGATGCGCCAGCGGCGTTGCCGGTGCCAAAGAAAATGTCGCCGCGTACCGGGCCTTTGATTGCGCCGCCTGTATCCTGTGCGATCAGGAAGCCTGACCATGTTCCGCCGAGACTGGGCGCGGCGGTTTGAATGAACATGGGCACGCCGCCGGGATAATAATCATTGTCGACAGCCATTGAGCCGAGCGGGATGAGCGGCACGCCGAGCGAGCCTTTTGGGCCGAGATTTGGGTCGCCTTCAGGTTCAAGCTTGAAGAAGACAAAGCGCGGATTGGCGTTCATGGCTTGGCGGGCGCGGGCCGGACTGGTGCGATCCATCCATGCGCGAATGCCGGTCATGCTGGCCTCGCCGCGGGTGATCCAGCCTTTGTTGATGAGCCAATTGGCGGTTGATTTGAACGGCTGGCCATTATGCGCGGCATAAGCGGCGCGCAGGGTTCGTCCATCTGGCAGGATCAAGCGGCCGGAGCCCTGAATTTGCAGAAAGAACACGTCGGCGGGGTGGGCATAAGCCAGCGGCGTGACGCCGTTGCGGGTGATATCGGCGCGGATGGGATAAGCGCGGCGCTGACCATTCGGCAGGGTTTGATAGACCCGGCCAGAGGTCGAGATGAGGTCGCTCGGCTTGGCCGGAACCGGCTCAGTAAACGGAGCTTGCGGGGTCAGGCGCGCTTCGAAAGTCGGCTCAAAATAGCCGGTGAAGCGCGATGTGCCGTCTGGGGCCGCAACTTCAACCGGGGTGAACAAGGCTTGCATAACCGCGCGGGCGCTGCGCTCGTCGGCGATGACGTCAAGCGCGGCGCAGGCTGGTAGCCAGTCAGACGCTGTGCCTGCCCAAGGCGCCTTCGGCGACAATAACTGATCTGGCGCGCGGGCGGAAAATACCCCGCAGCTACGGCGCAGCGCCGACAGGCCGGGGGCCAGATCAGCCCTATTCCAACCGGGCAAGGCGTCATAGGCGACCGCGCGCGGCGGTACTTGCCAAGGTATTGTTTGAACAGGAGCAGCTTGAACCACGGGCGGGGCGACAGGCGTCGTCTCGCATCCAGACAGAACAAGCATGGCGAGCGATAGAAGAACTGGAATCCGCATATGTAGAGCTTGGCGCGATTGGCGCTTGGGCTCAAGTTACGGTTTCAGGCCCGTCTATGTTTCATAACGCACAGTTAGTAGCGGGATCAGAATTGCGGCCAGAAAGACGGCGTTGAAAACTGCGTTTGAAGGCACGCCTGAGGCGACCGAGCCAGCACTATCGACCACATACCAGCCGATAAAGGCCCAGATTGTCACCCGCACGGTCTTTTTGTTCGACGCTTCCACAGCCGGCGCGACAACGCCCAGCAAGAGGATAGATATCCCGACCACCAGTCCGGCACCTATTGAGGACAGCCACATTTCGGAACGGCTTAAATCCGGCGCAGCATCGCCAAGCGGCCAGTCCAGAAGATCGAGTAATAGCCGCGCTGGTTCATTGACCGCGCCATATGGCGCCAAAGCCCAGACAAAGGCAAAGGCGAGAAAGCCCCAGGCGACGAGTTTGACCAATTTGGCGCTGGTTTTTGGGGTCATTGAAATTCTCCTGTTGAGGCAGTTCTGGGGATCAGATAACCCAGCCGCATCATCACAACAATTACCTCAAAGGTAAGTGATATATGTCCGGGTTTGTTCTACGTTGGAGCGATGACCGAGCCTTCATCGACAAACTCAAACTATGGCGGCCTGCTGAGTGACTGGCGTAAAAGGCGACGGTTCAGTCAATTATCGTTTGCTCTGCTCGCCAATGTCTCGCCGCGCCATGTCAGTTTTCTTGAGACGGGCCGGGCAAAGCCAAGTCGTGAGATGGTGCTGAAACTGGCCGATTGTCTGGCCATGCCAAAGGCGGATATCAACCGGGCATTGTTGCTGGCCGGATATTCACCCGCCTATCTGGCGCGAGAGCCGGACGCCGCCGATCTGGCGCCAGTTCAGCAGGCGATTGCTCATCTGCTCGACGGGCACATGCCTTATCCAGCAATTGGCCTCGACCGGTTGTGGAACATCACGGCAGGCAATCCGGCCGCTCTGAAGTTTTTGAGCGACACCGGGTTTGCCGGTCACACCAATCTGCTTGAAGCCCTGTCCGACCAGACGCCAGACACATCCTCGATAGAAAATTGGCAAGAAACGGTCGGGTTGTTTCTGGCCCGAGTACAAACCGAGCTGCAAGTGGGAGGCTATGAGCCGGAGCTAAATCAGCGGGTGCAGAAGCTGGCAACGCATTTTGCTCGCTACAGCACCGGGGCAGAAATTGACCGCACCAAAGCAGTGATTCCAACGAGGTTCAGAATTGGCACCCGTATCATCTCGGTCTTCTCCACAATTGCCAGTTTTGGCACGCTACAGGACGTGACGCTGGACGATTTGAAGATCGAATTGATGTTTCCGCTGGATGAAGTTTCCAGGGCTTACTTTATGGGGGAATAAAGGCGCTGTCGTATGCGTTTAATCAGCCATATCGACGTCGTCGAGCAGCCAGTTCGGGTCATCATTTCGGGTTTGGCGCATGAAGGTCCACAGCTCTTTGGCTTTGGAGGTGATCTCGCCATCGCCAAGCTCTGATTCGAAATGCACGGTGACACGGGCCATGCCATCATCGCCGAGCGAGGCGTCGGAAATTTCAGCTTTCCGCAGCCGCAGCAGTGTCATGCCCTCAGTTCCGGTCTTTTCGCGCTCAGCAATCGCGGCGTCCCACGCGTCATAGACATCGGTGTCGAGCAAAGGCTTCAGCGCGGCGCGATCACCGCGCGCATAGGCGGCAACGATCATTTCATAGGCGGCGCGCGCGCCCTGCATGAAGCCGCGCGGGTCAAAACTGTTATCGGCGCCGTGGATCGCCTCCATGCCAGCTGCTGCCGGGCCGGTGAATGTTGGCCTCAATTCGACAACATCTGCTGGCTGGTCGGACTGCGCGCCAGACTGCGGCTGAACCGGGCCGGGCGATGACCGATCGCGTCCATCCGGAGGGCCATTGTCCTGACCCAGCGTCACAAACAGGCGCCAGCCAATGAACAGCGCAATTGCCGCTAAAAGTACGAATTCAACCATCGAAGAGGACATTGAGCTATTTTTCCATCAGTTTGTTGTTTCTTACATATAGTGGCTTTGCTTAGAGTGCTACCATTGTTGCACCTGTTTCTGACGCGTGTTAGGCGCGGTGTTTGTTTCGTAAGAGTGATTTAAGCATGACTGATACCCCTGATATGGCAAATGAGCCGCAAGCAACGCCTGAAGGCGCACCCGTACAATCGGGCCCCGCCATTCGCGTGATCAACCAGTACATCAAGGACCTCTCATTTGAGAATCCGGGTGCATCGGTAGAAGAACAGCCCAATATCGAGCTTGGCATTGATGTTGGCGCAACGCCAAAGAATCAGGATGAGAATATCTATGAGGTGACCCTCAAGCTGCAGGCGCGCGCCGGAACCAAAGAGACCGCGCTGTTCCTGCTGGAAATGGATTATGCTGGCCTGTTTCAGGTCAACGGGTTTTCGCAAGCCGATCTGGAGCCAATCCTGCTGATTGAGTGTCCGCGTATCCTGTTCCCGTTTGCGCGCCGGATTATTGCTGATATCTCAGCCGAGGGTGGTTTTCCGCCGCTGCGGATTGACCCGGTTGATTTTGCTGCGCTGTATAGCAACCAGCGCCAGCGCGCCGCAGAGGCGAAAGCTGCGCAAGAAACGGCCGAAAAGCCGCCTGAGGCTTAAAGCTTCCAAATTGGTTTTTCGCCAAGCGTATTTACAAAGGCGGCGTGAGCCGCCTTTTCTTCATCTGAAGCTCTGGCAATTAACGGCGAGGGCCGCGTCTTGGCCGGATCGCGCGTACTCGCATCGCCAATGCTCTGCTCACCAAAGTCAAAGGCGCGGGCTCGCCCGCCAAGAAGCTCAAGATAAACTTCCGACAAAAGCTGGCTATCGAGCAGGGCGCCGTGAAAAGTCCGCGCGTCTGAATTGATATCAAACCGCTTGCACAAGGCATCTAGGCTGGCCGGCGCACCCGGATAGCGTTTGCGCGCCATCATCACCGTATCGATCCAGCGATCATCGGGGATCGGCTCGCGGCCACACTTGATCAGCTCCATATTCAGGAAGCCGCGATCAAACGCGGCATTGTGCGCAACCAGAGTCGATGTGCCGATAAAATCCAGAAACGCCTCGACAATGCTGGGGTCTTCAAAGCCGGGCTTATCTTTCAGATCATCATCGGTGATCCCGGTGATGCGAATAGTTGCTTCAGATACGCGCCGGCCCGGATTGATATAGGTCTGAAAAGTCTCGCCGGTCGGCACGTGATTGATCAGTTCAACCGCGCCAAGCTCGATGATGCGGTCATCCTGATCCCAGTTCAGACCGGTGGTTTCGGTATCAAACGCGATCTCGCGGATATCTTCAGTCATCGATTTGGCTTTCTTCAGGGCGATTCAGCAGGGTGATAATGGCCTCTACATGGGCGCGCGTGAAGTCAAAACCGAACGCGGTTGAGATGATAAAATCGGCGCGGGCACGCTTGTCTGCGTCGGACATCTGTTTGGATCGGATCGCGTTGAAGGCGTCTTCTGTCATGCCCGTGCGGCCAAGCACGCGGCGGCGCTGGATTTCGGCGGGCGCTGTGACCACGGCAACAAAATCGCAATTTTTATCGCCGCCAGTCTCATACAGAAGCGGGATATCCAGAACAGCGAAGCTAGATCCCGAGGCGAGCGCCGCCTGTCGAAACGCCATTTGGCTCGCGCCAACCAGCGGGTGAACGATGGCCTCGAGATCGGACATCGCTTCGGCATTGTTCAGCACGGCATCGCGCAAGGCCGGACGGTGGATCGCGCCATCCTGCACGATGTCTTTGAACCGTTCGGACAAAGGTCCGACAGCCGCGCCGCCGCGTTCGTACAAAGCATGCACAGCAGCATCGGCGTCATAGACCGGTATGCCGGCTTCACGAAACATCGCTGCCGTGGCAGATTTTCCCATGCCGATCGAACCGGTCAAGCCAAGAATTTTCATGTGGTCGCCTCCACAATTTTGCGACATCGCTCGAGCGCGCGCTCGACATTAGGCCGCTCGCCAAACCAGATATTGAAACTTTCCGCCGCTTGCGCAACTAGCATGCTGAGACCATCGACAGTTTGCCAGCCTTGCGCGGCCGCATGCGCGAGTTGCGGCGCGGCGACCTTGCCATAGGAAATATCAAAGAACAGCTGGCCGTCGCTCGTTTCGAGATCGAAGTGATTGCCGGAATGACCAAAGCTGGCTGTGTTGATCACGATGGCAGATTCACTCGTATATTCCGTAAGCTGATCAATTGATCCGTATACGGCATTACCATCGGTTAGTTCCGTGGATAAATCCTTTGCGCGCGAGACTGTGCGGTTCAAAATAATGAGGTCTGCTCCGCCCTCATGTAGGGCGTGCACAATTGCACGGGCTGATCCTCCGGCGCCTAGAACAGTGGTTTTCTTGCCGTTCACGTCGTTAAAGCCAGCCGGTTTGAGCGCTGCCATAAATCCCAGCCCGTCTGTATTATCGGCATGCCAGACACCATCACCCAAAAGTGTAAGCGTGTTGGCGGCGCCAATTAAAGCGGCATCCATGCTGCTCTGTTTCGCAGCGATCAAAGCCGCATGCTTGTGCGGAAGCGTGATGTTGACGCCAATTGCAGCGCGGTCGCGAAGCGTGTTCAGGGCGTGGGGCAAGTCACCCTCAGCCACTTGCATCGCCTCATAGGTTGCATCAATCCCGGCGTCTCTCAGCCAGGCATTATGGATAAGCGGCGACAAGGAATGCGCGATCGGATCACCGATGACGCCAAGCAAACGGGTCATGTCGAAAGCACCCCGCGCGCACGCAGATAATCGAGCAAAGGCAGCAATGGCAATCCTAGGATGGAAAAATAGTCGCCTTCAATCCGTGTAAAGAGTTGTGCGCCCTTACCTTCAAGTTGATAAGCGCCAACCGTCGCCAGAAGTGCGTCGCCGCAATCGCTCAGATAATCAGCAATGAAGCCGTCGCTCAGTGTACGCATGGTCAGTTTTGGCCGCGCCAAATGCCGCCAAATTGGCGCGCCATTCTCAGCGATCACAATCGCGGTTTCGAGGATATGCGTCTGACCGGACATGCGGCGTAAATGGTCTGCCGCGGCCTTCATGTCGACCGGTTTATCCAACGCCTCACCATCTAGATTGAGCATCTGGTCGCCGCCAATCACCAGACCGGGCTGACTGCGCGAAACCTTTACGGCTTTCAGCTCAGCCAGATGCATCGCCTGATCACGAACCGAAACCTTGTCGCCGCGCATCGCGGCTTTTGCAGCGTCTTCGTCGACATTCGGTTTGACACACGCCGCCTCAACCCCGGCGCCTAATAGCAGAGCGCGCCGACTTGCGCTGCCGGAAGCCAGGATGATTGCGTCAGTCAATAGTGGCCGCCTCGTTCGTTCAGCTTGTTGAGGATCGCCGCGGCTGTTTCTTCGACACTGCGGCGCGAGACATCAATAACTGGCCATTTATTGCGCTGAAACAAGCGGCTAGCCTCAGTCACCTCTGAGCGGACGGCCTCTTCATCGGTATAATCGGTCTGGTTTTCTTCATTCAGCGCCATCAAGCGCTGACTGCGGATCTGCAACAGCCGTTCGACCCCAATTTTCAAGCCGACAACCATAGGCAGCTTCAATTCCCCAAGCAGCGGCGGCGGCGGAATACCCGGCACGAGCGGAATATTCCCCGCCTTAACCCCGCGATTGGCCAGATAAAAGCAGGTCGGCGTTTTTGAGGTCCGACTAACCCCTAAAAGGATCACATCCGCATCAGCCAAACCGGTCACGTTCTGTCCGTCATCATGATGTAGGGCAAAATCGATCGCAGAAATGCGCTCAAAGTATTCAGCATTCAGCGCGTGCTGACCGGCAATACGCTCGCTCGCCGCCATGCCAAGATGCCGGCTCAGCATATGGATCGACGGATCAAGCACCGGCAGCGTTTGAATACCGCGCTGGCGGCAGAATTGCTCAAGCTTGCGGCGCAGGTCCTCGTCAGAAATTGTGTACCAGACCACACCGGGCGCCGCCTCGATTTCAGCCATCACCCGCTCAAGCTGCTTTTCGGAGCGCACGAGATAATAATTATGCTCAAGCGGTATCGTGCGATCAAACTGCGCCGCGGCGGCGCGCATCACCGCATTCAACGTTTCGCCGGTTGAATCAGAGACCAAATGGACATTGAAATAGATAGATGGACGCATAAGGTCGGTTTCCGGTTAGGCTTACAGCACATTTGCAGGTTTCCGCTGAATTGGACAAGCCCTGTGGATGAGTTGTGGACAAGGATTTTGCGCCAGAAAATTGACTCCGCTATGCACAGGCACACGAAATTGACTCCCCATCGATCCCCTCATGTTCCATGCCGTAACAAAACCCGAGATTAAGCAAAAATTAACATTTAAACCAATAGATTAACGAAAAGTTAAGAGTATTCTCGCCTGAGGGTTTCCTGTGGATTGAAGTGGACAAATCAGCCCAAGCCGCGTTTTCCACGAGACTCCCGCCTTAATAATGATAATTCGCGGATAAATGATCCTTGGGTTTTAAGAGGTCGGTATGGCTGACAATGTTTCTTCGCGGTTTTTAACGGTTCTTAGCGGAAAGCGCTGTGACCCAGTTCCCATCTGGATGATGCGACAAGCTGGGCGTCATCTACCTGAATATATGGAACTTAGAGGCCAGGCAAAAGACTTTCTCGACTTTTGCTATTCACCTTCCATGGCAGCGGAAGCCACCCTGCAACCGGTTCGCCGATACGATATGGATGCGGCGATCCTGTTTGCCGACATCTTGCTGATCCTTGATGCAATGGGATTGAATGTGCGGTTCGAAAAAGGCGTCGGACCGATTGTTCAAACCGTTGAAGACGGATCAGGACTAGATGGCGGTTCAATAGAAAAGGCGGTTCAGAGATTATCGCCAGTCTATGAAACAGTCGAACGTGTTCGTGGATCGCTTGGCCCTGATAAAGCCCTGATCGGGTTTTGCGGGTCGCCTTGGACCGTTGCACTATATGCTATCGAAGGGCGTGGCGGCACAGACAAGAGCATGGCGAGACTTTGGGCCTATCAGAAGCCTGATGATCTTGATCAATTGCTTGCAGCTCTGGTTGAAGCAAGTGCGCATTATTTGGCCGCTCAAGTTAAAGCTGGCGCGGATGCGATCATGTTGTTTGAATCTTGGGCTGAAGGCCTGCCGGATGATTTGTTTGAGCGTCTGGTGATCAAACCAAACGCCGCTTTGGTAAACCGGTTGCGCGAGCTTGGCGTTAGGGCGCCGATTATCGGATTTCCGCGCGGGGCAGGGACGGTCTTGCCGCGCTATACAGATAAAGTCGCGGTAAATGCTGTTGCATTGGACACCGCAATTTCTCCAGAATTTGTCAATGCGGCGCTACCAAAAACCTTACCGGTGCAGGGTCATCTTGATCCATTATTGCTGATTGCAGGCGGCGAAGCGATGGATAGGCGGGTCAGAGACCTCCTGATCGCTTACAAGGATCGCCCGCATATCTTCAATCTCGGTCATGGGGTCAGGCCAGAAACACCGATTGCGCATGTCGAACGTGTGGTTGAATTGGTAAGGGAAGGCGTCTGATGTATCTCTGGATCAAGGCTTTTCACATCATTTTCGTCATTGCCTTGATGGCCGGACTGTTGATCTATCCCCGTTATAAATTGCATCAGCTTAGCAGCACGCCCGGCGAAGATCTGTTCGAGACGATGAAAATCGCATCAAATCGCTTGCGCAAGATCATTCTTAATCCGGCATTGGTGATGGCTTGGGTACTGGGCATTACCATGCTGGTGATGAACCCGGATCTGCTCAGTCAGGGCTGGATCCAGCTAAAACTGGTGCTGGTTTTAGGTCTGTCCGCACTGCACGGGTATTTTATAGGCATGGGACGTAAGATTGATGCAGGTGAGCGACACATTTCACCTAAGACCTTGAAAATGTTGAACGAAGTCCCGTTCCTGGTGATGATTGTTGTGGTCATTCTGGCCGTAACCAAACCGTTTTAAGGGCGCCGCAGCCTCCGATACTTGACGCAGCGCAACACGCGGCGCATATGGAGCCCAAGTCGCCGTCCGGCGCATTGGCCCTTGCGGCCGCACATTCCCAAATTTACAATCTGGATACCAGCGCCCTATGGCTGATACTGTACCTGAAATCGAACTCCCATCCGAAGTTTATCTGCGCGAGCTGAAAGCCAAGTCTCCGACTGACTTGCTCGCTTATGCAGAAATGCTTGAGGTCGAAAATGCCTCATCATTGCGCACGCAAGACATGCTTTTCGCCATTCTTAAAGAGTTGGCAGAGCAGGAAGTTCCGATTGTTGGTCGCGGCGTAGTTGAAGTTTTGCAGGACGGTTTTGGCTTCCTGCGCTCACCTGAATCGAACTATCTTGCCGGGCCAGATGATATATATGTCAGCCCGAAAGTTCTGAAAAAGGCCGGCTTGAAAACCGGTGATACGGTTGAAGGCCCAATCGCTGAGCCGATTGAGGGCGAACGCTATTTCGCACTGACCGATGTGACCACAATCAATTTCGAGTCGCCGGAAAAGGCGCGCCAGAAAGTCCATTTCGATAATCTGACGCCGCTTTATCCTGAAGAGCGTATGAATATGGAAAGTCAGGATCCGACCAAAAAGGATCGCTCGGGCCGGGTCATCGATATTGTCGCGCCGATTGGTAAGGGCCAACGCGCGCTGATCGTGGCGCCGCCGCGTACGGGTAAGACGGTTCTGCTGCAAAATATTGCTGCGGCAATCGCGGAAAACCACCCGGAATGTTACTTGATCGTCCTACTGATCGACGAGCGTCCGGAAGAAGTGACCGATATGAAGCGCTCAGTGAAGGGCGAGGTCATCTCCTCGACCTTTGATGAGCCCCCAACCCGCCACGTTGCGGTTGCTGAAATGGTCATCGAAAAGGCCAAACGTCTGGTCGAACATGGCCGCGATGTCGTCATCCTGCTCGATTCTATCACTCGGCTCGGACGCGCGTACAACACAACTGTACCGAGCTCCGGTAAAGTCCTGACGGGCGGTGTTGATGCCAACGCTTTGCAACGCCCGAAGCGTTTCTTCGGTGCTGCGCGGAATGTTGAGTTTGGTGGATCGCTGACAATTGTCGCCACCGCATTGATCGATACCGGGTCACGCATGGACGAAGTGATCTTCGAAGAATTTAAAGGTACGGGTAACTCTGAAATCGTTCTCGATCGCAAGATCGCTGACAAACGCACCTTCCCTGCCATCGACATCATGAAATCCGGCACACGAAAAGAAGAGCTGATTACAGAGAAATCGCAGCTTCAGAAAATCTACGTTCTGCGCCGAATTCTCAACCCAATGGGCACCGCCGATGCGATTGACTTCCTTCTGGATAAGCTCAAGCAAACGAAGAATAATGATGAATTCTTCGAGGCGATGAAGAACTAGTCATGGCGTCTACGCGCGACACGATTTGCGCGCTGGCTACCGGGGCGCCGCCCTCGGCAATATCTGTTCTGCGTCTTTCGGGGCCTACTGTAATAGATATTGCAGGTTCGCTTCTATTGAAGGGCATTCCGCCGCCGCGAGTGGCCACGCTGGATACGCTTCAAGACCAGGCTGGCGCTGTAATAGATACAGGGCTTATGGTCTTCATGCCCGGACCAGCCAGCTATACCGGCGAGGATGCGCTCGAGCTGTCACTGCATGGCGGGCGTATGGTGACTGAGCTTGCTCTGAAAGCGCTGATTGATGCGGGTGCGCGTCTGGCTGAACCCGGCGAATTTACCCGACGCGCGTTTGAGGCTGGAAAGCTCGACCTCACCCGCGCCGAAGCGATTGCTGACCTGATCGATGCCGAAAGCGAGGCGCAACATAGCCAAGCCCTCAAGCAATTGGATGGCGCGCTCGCCAACCTGTATGAAGGGTGGCGCACATCATTGACCGAATGTCTGGCTTTGCTGGAAGCCAGTATCGATTTTCCCGATGAAGAAGATGCGCCGCAGCGGGTTGATGAGCCGGTTCGCCAGCGACTGTCGGATCTGATCGGTGAACTGGAACAAGCGCTGAAAGACGGCAATATTACCGAACGGATCAGAGACGGGTTCAAGATCGCGATACTCGGCAAGCCAAACGCCGGTAAATCGACACTGCTCAACCAATTGTCCGGGCGTGACGCCGCGATTGTGACCGAAATTCCTGGCACAACGCGCGATGCGATCGAGGTACGGATGGTGATTGGCGGCTATCTTGTCTGGCTGGTGGATACGGCCGGGCTTCGCGACACAGATGATATTGTCGAAAAGGAAGGCGTTCGTCGCGCCATCCGGGCGGGCGATGAGGCCGATATCCGTATCTTCCTGTATGACGGCGAAGCGGCATTCGAACCCGGCGAACATTATCGCGACGGCGACATCATCGCGGCGAACAAAGCCGACCTTCTGGAAGATATGAATGTTTCACGTGAAACAATTCAGATATCGGCGAAGACAGGTCAGGGTTTGGAAACACTTATGGACCGGATCAAGACGCGCCTTGCCGATCTCGGCGGATCATCTGGCTCGCCCGTGATTACCCGCGCGCGGCATCGACAGGGCATTATCTCTGGATTGGACGCGCTGAATGTCGCCAAATCTGCCTTGGAGCAGGGCGCTGGCGCCGAACTTGTCGCCGAAGATGTTCGCTTGGCCAGCCGACATCTTGGCATGCTCACCGGGCATGTTGATGCCGAAAGCGTCCTTGGCGCTGTGTTTTCTTCCTTCTGTATCGGCAAGTAGGTCTGTTTTCTGGTCTGGTCATGCTGTATGGCACGCCGAAAGAACAACGAGTCCGACATGTCTGAGTACGTAGAATTTGAAGTTATTGTCATTGGCGGCGGCCACGCTGGCTGTGAAGCTGCGTCTGCAGCGGCGCGCTGCGGCGCACGTACGGCGCTAATCACGCACAAGATCGCGACGATTGGTGAGATGTCGTGCAATCCGGCCATCGGCGGACTTGGCAAAGGCCATCTGGTTCGCGAGATTGATGCGCTTGATGGCCTGATGGCGCGCGTTGCTGATCAGGCTGGCATCCAGTTTCGGATGCTGAACCGGTCCAAGGGCCCGGCCGTTTGGGGCCCGCGCGCGCAAATTGATCGCGCTTTGTATCGCAAGGCGATGCAGGCCGAGATCCTCAATCATCCGAACCTGACAGTGATAGAAGACGGCGCCGAGGATGTTTTGGAAGAGGGCGGGCGTGTCAGCGGTGTGCTTGGCTCATCTGGACGCACGTACAATGCCAGCGCCGTCGTGGTCACAACCGGTACGTTTTTGAAGGGCCTGATCCACCGCGGCGACGAACGAATCGAAGCAGGCCGGGCCGGCGAAGCGCCGTCAATCGCGCTGGCAGACCGTCTATACGCCATGAAGCTGCCTATGGGGCGCCTTAAGACCGGAACGCCCGCCCGACTAGATGGTCGGACAATTGATTGGGACCGGTTAGAGATGCAACCGGCAGACGACGAGCCGATCCCGTTTTCGTATCTTTCAGAGTCGATTGCAGTGCCGCAGATCGCTTGTGGGATCACTTTCACCAATCCGGCGGTTCACAAGATCATCGCGGATAATATCGAGCGCTCGGCGGTTTATTCCGGCGCGATTGCTGGGCGCGGCCCACGCTATTGCCCGTCGATTGAGGACAAGGTTCACCGCTTCGCCGATAAAGACCGCCACCAGATATTCCTCGAACCGGAAGGCCTGGATGATCACACGATCTATCCAAACGGTATTTCGACCTCGCTTCCGGAAGATGTTCAGGATGCCTTCCTGCGCGAGATTGAGGGATTGGAATCCGTGAAGGTCATCCAATACGGCTACGCGATTGAATATGATTATGTTGATCCGCGCGCTTTGGATCAGGGCCTGCAAGTCAAAATATTGCCCGGCCTGTATCTGGCGGGACAGATCAATGGGACGACTGGATACGAAGAAGCTGGCGCGCAGGGCTTGATGGCCGGACTGAATGCGGCGCGATCCGCTGCCGGTCAGACCGCCACGCATTTTGACCGCGCCGAAGCGTATATCGGCGTGATGATTGATGACCTGGTGACGCGCGGTGTGACCGAGCCCTACCGCATGTTCACCTCACGCGCCGAGTATCGTTTGAGTCTGCGGTCGGACAATGCAGATCAGCGACTGACTGACAAAGGCATCGGTTTGGGATTGGTCGGCGAAACCCGCGCGAAATTGTTTCACGTGAAACAATCCGCTCTCGAGAAGGGGCGTGATT
>Ga0256847_1001255_pt1 | contig 13373 bp, 12 predicted proteins | sample TeddybearmetaG_FD_189099 | JGI IMG/M metagenome (GOLD analysis project Ga0256847, IMG submission 189099) | Hydrothermal vent microbial communities from East Pacific Rise, Pacific Ocean - Teddybear | ecosystem: Environmental > Aquatic > Marine > Hydrothermal vents | place: Pacific Ocean: East... | reverse complement strand
GGGATTCGTCTAAAAAATGTTACAAAATTTTTTTTTAAATAAAAAAGTGACTTTTTGGTATGGTATGTGTCTTACATATAAAAACAATAGAATAATATATTGAAACCATCTGTTAAAATTGACCTACTTAGCGATGAAGATCTCGTTACAGAGATTGTTAAGACCAAAGAAAGCATTCTGTTTGCTGAGCTATACGATAGATATGCACCTATAGTTTATAACAAATGTTTAAGCTTTGCAAATTCTAAAGTAGAGGCCGAAGATTTAACGCACGACATTTTTATTAAGCTCTATATGAAATTGAATACATTTAAGGGTGCTTCTAAATTTTCAACATGGATATATTCTTTTACATATAATTTTTGTGTAAATTATGTTCAAAGGAATTCATATAAAACGAGAGAAAAAGTTCAAGAAGTCGATATTAAAGAAGATTCTTTTGATGAAGTTGATGATTATGAGTTTTTTCAACTAAAAGCAAAAAAATTAAAAAAGGTATTAGCTGTAATAGACCCTAAAGATAAGATGATATTACTATTGAAATATCAAGATGAACTTTCAATTAAAGAAATACAAACAATATTAGAGGTTAGTGAGAGTGCGGTAAAGATGCGACTAAAAAGAGCAAAAGGAAAAGTAATGGAAATTTATAAAAAATTGTAGTTATGGAAAATCCTTTTAAAGAGATATTACATCAAGAGGAGCTTCCTAAAATGCTAAGGAAAAAAGTTATGAATGATATTTCATTTATAAAACTAGCTATTGACATGACAGATTTATTAATGGTACAATACCCTGGAACTATTGATAATTTGTTAAGATTAAATAAAAAAAAATAACCAGAACTAATCAAATAAAACAGTAACGAAAATGAAATTACAACTCGACCAAGTAAACCTATCTTTTCTTCAAGAAATGTGGCAAGCGTTATTAAATTTTCTACCAAAAATACTTGCTGCCATAGCAGTACTGTTCATAGGGTGGATATTGATGAAACTAATTACTTTTTTGGTAAAAAAAGCATTGAAATTCACAAAAATAGATTCTTGGACAGATAAATTGAATGAAATAGAATTATTTGAAAATTCAGACTTTGAATTTAAACCAACAAACTTTATAATTAAAGCAATAAAATGGGTGCTAATCTTAGTGACTGTGATTATAGTTTCTGATATACTAGGGCTACAAATGATATCACAAGAAATAGGAAATTTAATTGGTTATTTACCTAAATTATTTAGTGCTGTCGTGATTTTTATGATAGGCATCTATATCGCAAATGTTATTAGAAATGCCATTAAGTCATTATTCAAATCGTTTGACCTTGGAGGCTCAAATCTCATTGGAAATATTATTTTTTATGCTATTACTGTTATTGTGGCTATAACCGCTTTAAACCAAGCAGGAATTAATACAGATATTATTACTAATAACTTGACTATTATTTTGGGTTCTTTATTGTTGGCTTTTACAATTGCTTTTGGGTTGGGCTCAAAGGAAATTGTTCAACGGTTATTATTTGGATTTTATTCACGTAAAAATTTAGTAGTTGGTCAAAAAATTAGAATTGGTGAAATTGAAGGTACTATTGCTGCTTTAGATAATATAACCATGACATTAATAACAGATAAAGGAAAATTTATTTTTCCTATTAAAGAAATCAACGATAAAATTATTCAAGTTTTTGATGATAATTAATAAAAAATACTCTTGTATCTCCTTGGGAAAATTATGAAAAAAAAAGATACATCAAACCTTTGTTATTCGCTGTAGCACAAGAGTATTTCTATAAACAGAAGTCTGACAGAGCTTCTGGTTTTGGTAAATCAATCGATTAGATTCTCTATACATGTACAAGTGTTTAGATTGTGTTTACCAAGAAAGCTCCCTAATTTCGATAACTCGGAAGGGGGGCTTTTGCTTTTAACCTGAGTTCGACCTCAGGTTTTTATTCAAACCCAAAAGCTTCATCAATTGTAATTCGCTCTCGGAGTTTGTTTATTTTTTTATGCATCCTATTAAAAAAAAGCGTTCTATCTTTTTCACCTGAATGAACCAGTAATTTGGAATTGGTTTTCTGTCTTTCAAAAAAGTATTCGATGGTATCACAAGTATCTTGATGCTCAACCTTCAAATACTCTAACACAGTATATGGAACAAAAAAAGCTTTTTTATGAGTGGTCTTTACCATAATTATATTACTCATGGTTAGTAAATCACTTTTATATAAATTGTAAGAGGCATTGTTTTTTGAATTAATAATACTTTGTTGAATGGTTTGTTTTTCAACGTGATGTACAATGTCTTCTAAGTCATCACAAATTTTTAAGGCTAGATGCTTTGATAATAATTGAGATTCATAATAATAAATAATTTGTTGAATTGTACCATTGATGGTATTGTCATTCCAAAATTCTGTAATATTGATAAAGTTATATGTCTTGCCTAATTCAAAAGCTTTTTCTAGTAGAGAAGAAGGTATGGTTTGTATAAAATCATCAAAGGAAATTTTATTTTTAGTCATCTCTTTGTTGGTGAATTTTAGCCATGCATAAATTTTATAACGTGTAAGAAAAGAGTCTTTCAAGGTGTAGAACAATGGAATGTCTTTAGCAGAATAAATTATAGAAGCACTTTTCAATTTTGTTAAAGGAATCAAATTATTTATTGATTCAGTAAAATACGATTCTAAATGTTCTTGGTTAACTATTCTTGGAGACTTCTCTACAAGGATGGTTTGTTGACTACCTACTTCATATAATTTATTTAATGATATCTTAAAATGTTTAGCAAGTTTTACACTTTCTTCAAGGCTTAAGTTGGTTTTTAGATTAATTCTTCTATAAGCAGCATCGTAACCAATATCTAAAACAGAAGCAATTTCATCTGCAAATGAAGTATTACTAACCATTTTGTCTTTTAAATATTTAATAAATGTTTCTTGCATTTTTCACAATGTTATTTTTTATTGAGATATGTATTTTGTGAAATATAGGAATAATGTTCATTGAAAACGCCTTTTTATTCATATATCTATTAAATATTGCAAGTAGTTTTGGAGGGAACCAATTAAATAGTACAATTATGAAAACTAAATTAAAATTACAGGTTAAAAGAATCTTCATTATGTTGTTTGCGATTTCTTCAATAGGATTGTGGGCACAAACTAATGATAAAGAGAACAATTCTAATAATGAAATTAAAATCAATATGGGGTCTTTATTGTTTGAACTTCCTGAAGTAAGTTATGAGCATATCATAAATGAAGAGTCCTCATTTGGAATATCTGTGGCTTTCCCAATAGATAAAAATAAAAGTGTTAGTTATGGGTTTATAGTTTATCCTAACTATAGAATCTATTTTAGTAATAAAAGGGCTGCAGGCTTTTTTTTTGAAGGGAACTCGGCAATTTTTTCTCAACGATTTCAGAAGGATGGTTTTCCAGAAAGAGCAGACAAAAATAAAATAGGTTTCGGGCTTGGAATTGCAATTGGGGGAAAATTCTTGACAAAAAGTGGGTTTATAGGTGAAATTTATATTGGTGGAGGGCGAAATTTTGTAAATACAGATATCATAGACAGTGGATATCCTAGAGCTGGTATTTCAATAGGGAAACGATTTTAATCTAATATTTTAAGGATGACTAAAACAGCTTTAATTACAGGTGCGACTTCAGGTATAGGGTTTGAACTATCGCTATTATTAGCTAAGGATAAGTATAATTTAATATTAGTAGACATTGATGCTGTAAAACTAGAAGACACTAAAAATCATATTCAGAAATTATATAATTCTCAAGTTATAAACTTGATTAAAGATTTAAGTAAATCTAACGTTGCTCAAGAAATTCTTGAAGAGAGTAAAGATATTCCAATTGATATTTTAATAAATAATGTAGGTTTTGGAGTATTTGGTGTCTTTTCAAATACAAATTGGAGTCGTGAATCAGAAATGTTGTACTTACATATTCAAACTACTACTCATTTAACAAAATTAGTATTGAAAGAAATGGTTGTACACAATAGAGGGGTGGTATTGAATGTGTCTTCTTTGGCAGCCTTCCAGCCTGGCCCATTAATGGCAATATATTACGCTTCAAAAGCTTACATATTATCATTTTCAGAAGCGATTTCTAATGAACTAAAAGGAACAGGAGTAACGGTAACTGCTTTATGTCCTAGACAAACAAGAACTGGTTTTCAAAAAGAGGTTTCAAAAACTTCTTTCGAGAATAAAATTAATTTTAACAATGCATATCCCAAAGATGTAGCAAAATATGGATGCAAGGCTATGTTAAAAGGTAAAACGGTAGCAATACCAGGAAGATTTAATAAATTACTATCAATTATATCTAGATTTATACCAAGAAATATAATTACATCAATTGTTAGAAAATTACAAGAGAAAAATAGGGCTAGTGCATAAAGTAGTCGCTAAACTTAAATATAAAAAAACCGCTTCAAATTTTGAAGCGGTTTATAGTTGTAGAGTGATTAAAAATAAAAATTAATCTCTCCTTCTATTATCACGTCCTCTGTTGTTATCTCTTCCACGATTATCACGTCCTCTATTATCACGTCCTCTGTTGTTATCTCTTGGTGGCCTTTCAACAAAACCTTCAGGTTTATCTAATAATGCTTTACGAGAAACCTTTTCTTTACGAGTTCTTGGATCAACACCAAAATACTTCACATCAAAAACGTCACCCATATTTACAACATCACTTACATTTTCAGTACGTTCCCAAGCAAGTTCACTGACGTGTAATAATACTTCATTGCCCGGAGCTTCCATATATTCTACAACAGCGCCAAAGTCAAGCATTTTAATAACCTTAACTTCATAAACACTGCCTTTTTCTGGCTTGAATAATAAAGAGTCAATTTTAGCTAATACAGCATCAATACCTTCTTGACCTGTTCCTAAAATTTCAACAATACCTTCTTCAGTAACAGGATCTTCGTTAATAACAATAGTACATCCGGTTTCTTTTTGTAATTCTTGAATTACTTTTCCACCAGGACCAATCAATGCACCAATAAATTCGTTAGGAATTGTTCTGGTAACCATTTTAGGAGCATATGATTTCACATCTGCATTTGGAGCAGCAATTGTATCTGTTAATTTTTCTAAGATATGTAAACGGCCATCACGCGCTTGTTTTAATGCATTGACTAAAATTTCGTAAGACAGTCCTTTTACTTTAATATCCATTTGACATGCCGTAATACCATCAGCAGTACCTGTAACTTTAAAATCCATATCACCTAAGTGATCTTCATCACCTAAAATATCAGATAAAACGGCATAATTATCTCCATCAGAAATTAATCCCATCGCAATACCTGAAACTGGTTTTTTTAGTTGTACACCAGCATCCATCAATGCCATTGTTCCAGAACAAACAGTTGCCATTGAAGACGAACCATTAGATTCTAAAACTTCAGAAACAACTCTTACTGTATAAGGGCAATCTGCAGGAATCATGTTTTTCAATGCACGTTGCGCCAAGTTACCATGACCGACTTCACGACGAGACGTGCCTCTTAACGGACGTGCCTCACCTGTACAAAAAGGAGGGAAGTTATAATGTAAATAGAATGTTTCTTCACCTTCGTAAGATGGCATATCTATTTTATTAGCTTCTCTAGATGTTCCTAATGTAACAGTAGCCAACGCTTGCGTTTCTCCACGGGTAAATATTGAAGAACCATGTGTTGATGGTAAATAATCTACTTCACACCAAATAGGTCTGATATCTGTAGTTTTTCTTCCATCCAAACGAAGCCCTTCTTTTAATGTCAAATCTCTAACAGCTGCTTTATGAGCTTTGCCGAAATATTTTGAAATCAAGTCACTATTTTCTTCTATCTCTTCTTCAGAAAATGAAGATTTAACTTCTTCTTTTAATTCAGAAAATGCCAATCCACGTTCTTTTTTAGAAGTACCTGCTTTCGCTATAGTATAACATCCTTTATAAGTCATTTCGTGAATTTTTTGAGCCAACTCTTCATCTTCTCTTTCACCTTCATATTCACGAACTTCTTTTTTACCAAAAGCTTCCGCCAAACGAACTTGAGCAGCACATTGCACTTTAATAGCTTCGTGTCCAACTTTAATGGCTTCAATCATTTCTTCTTCACTACACTCATGCATTTCACCTTCTACCATCATTACAGAATCTGCAGAAGCTCCAATCATCATATCAATGTCAGCTTCATTTAATTGAGCTCTTGATGGATTGACAACAAACTCTCCATTCACTCTTGCAACACGCACTTCTGAAATAGCACATTCAAAAGGAAAATCACTTAATTGAATAGCTGCCGAAGCTGCTAATCCTGCCAATGCATCTGGCATTACATCTTCGTCATGAGACATTAACTGAATCATAACTTGTACTTCATTGTGATAATCTTTTGGAAAAAGCGGACGTAGAACTCTATCTACTAAACGCATCGTTAATACTTCGCCATCACTAGGTCTCGCTTCTCTTTTAAAGAACCCTCCTGGATAACGTCCTGCAGCTGCAAATTTCTCTCTATAATCTACTGTTAATGGTAGAAAATCTACTGGGCTTTGTTTGTAATTGGAAACAACGGTACATAGTAACATGGCTTTTCCCATTTGTACTACAACCGATCCATGAGCCTGTTTGGCTAATTTTCCAGTTTCTAATGAGATAGTTCTTCCATCTCCTAAATCGATAATTTCATTAAATACCTTAGGTATCATATTTTTTTTAATTTTTAACCTATTTATTCTAGGTTAGATTTAACAATTGGTTTTTGTAGTTGTGTTGTATATAACCAATGAAAAGTCTAAAAAGCTTTTTGTTTTTATCACTTTGCCTACTAATATATGGCATTGAAATAATTATAAAATCCCGAAATAAATTCGGGATAATCAAAAAAGGAGGCAAACTGCCTCCTTTTAATTATTTTCTTAATCCTAATTCTTTAACTATTGCACGATACCTTGTAATATCTGTTTTAATTAAATAGTCAAGAAAATTTCTTCGTTTACCTACTAATTTTACTAAAGAACGCTCCGTATTAAAATCTTTGCGATTCTTTTTTAAATGTTCTGTTAAATGGTTAATTCTGTAAGTGAACAAAGCTATTTGCCCTTCAGAAGAACCTGTGTCTGTTGCAGATTTTCCATGTTTTTTGAAAATTTCTGCTTTTTTTTCAGCTGTTAAATACATGCTAACATTAAATTTTAATTAATAATTTTTATGTACTGATATTCTATCAGGCGGCAAATATAAAACTATTATGTCAATTTAAACCCTAAATCTTGAGTGAAAATTATTTACTCACTTATTTTCTATTTTTAAGAAGTGTTCATGATGTGCTTAGCAGTTTTTTTCGACTTTCTCTATATTAAGAATAAAACAATAGCTAAGGCTATATCTTGATAACCAGTCAAATTGGTCAGGAACTCCTCGTTTCGATGAGTCAACAAATAATTTAATTTTTATAAAACATTTAAAATTGAATCTGATATTGTATTGATATACAGTCAATTAATAGTTTTTATTTTATAATTTATCAATTATTTTATTTAGTAGTTTAAACCTTTTCACCTTAACAAAGTCATAGAAGCATAACTATTAAAAATTAATATAATGAAAAGACAAAATTTAAAACTAAGTATGATAGTTGTTGCATTAATTGGATTAATGTTAACAAGCTGTCAAGAAGATGCGGTAGTAATTGATACGAATGCATCTGAGGAAATTGATTTAAAAACGGCTGAAACAGAAGTCGAAATTGATAAAGCTTCTGAAGGAGTAAGTGCTATTATAGAGGAAGTATATTTAGGTGAAGAACACCCTGAGTTAACAAAAACACATCCAATAACGGATAGGTTTTTACCAGATTGTGTTACCATTACTATTGTAATTGTGCAAAACATGAAAACGGTTACTATTGATTTTGGAGAAGGATGTGAATTGCGTAATGGAAATTTTGTGAGTGGGAAAATTATATTAGAGTATGAAAAAGACCCAGAAGCAGCAACTAAAATGATTTCATATTCTTTTGAAGAGTTCTATTTTAATCGTAAAAATATTGCAGGCGGAGGTTCTATTTTAAGAGAACGTTCTAATGAAAATGGAAACCCTCAATCTACAAAAACATTTGATATTAAAGTTACTTGGCCAGATGGTTCTTTTGCAAGTAAAGTAGGTGTAAAAATAAGAGAATGGATTGAAGGTCATGGTACACCAGCTTGGGGAGACAATGTATTCTTAATTACTGGGAATGGCATTTTCACTAAGAAAAATGGTACTGTCCTGTCGGCTGAAGTTGTTGAACCGTTACGAAGAGAATTGGCTTGTAGATTTTTAGTAAGTGGTATTGTTAACTTAGCAAAAAATGAGAATACTGCAGTATTGAATTATGGAGACGGTGCTTGTGATGATTTAGCTACCATAAGTATTAATGGAGGTGAGGAGAGAGAATTTCATCTAAGTAATTTATAAAAAAGAAGGAAAAATAATATAGAATTTTATTAGAAAAAGAGCAGTATTACTGCTCTTTTTCTGTTCTAATAGGACTGTTTTGTATTAAATCAATATATAAATTGATTTGTTCTTTCAGGTCTTTACGCTCTACAATTTTATCTAAAAAACCATGTTCTAATAAAAATTCAGAGCGTTGAAATCCTTCTGGTAATTCTTTACCAGTAGTATCTTTTACAACTCTAGGTCCTGCAAAAGCAATCAATGCATTAGGTTCGGCAATATTAATATCGCCTAGCATGGCATATGAAGCGGTTGTACCACCAGTTGTTGGATCTGTACATAGAGAAATATATGGAATTCCTGCTTCAGAAAGTTGCGCCAATTTTGCAGAAGTTTTTACTAATTGCATTAGAGACAAAGAAGCTTCCATCATTCTAGCGCCACCAGATTTAGAAATCATTAAAAAAGGGACTTTCTTTTTGATTGCATATTCTATAGCTCGAGCTATTTTTTCACCAACAACACTTCCCATAGATCCACCAATAAAAGCAAAATCCATTGCAGCAATCACTAAATCTTTACCAATTGACTTTCCAACAGCAGTTCTTACAGCATCTTTTAAGTCGGTTTTTTTCTGGGCATCTTTTAAACGATCAACATACTTTTTTTTGTCAGTAAATTTTAAAGGGTCTTTTGAGGTAATATTAGGGTTAAGTTCTGTAAACTTATTGTCATCAAATAAAATTTCAAAGTATTCATTACTACCAATTCTAACATGATATCCATCTTCTGGACTTACATAGTAATTCTCTTTTAGTTGATTTTGATCAACAACTTTTCCACTAGGAGTTTTATACCAAAGTCCTTTTGGAACATCCTTTTTTTCTTCTGTAGGAGTTTGAATTCCTTTATCTTTTCTTTTAAACCAAGCTGGCATAAGATATTATTTTGGGTTGGCAAGTTAGTAAAAAAATAAAAACGCACTAAAAAAAAATAATGGAATTAACTTTATAAGACATCAACACAATTTAAATCTTCAAAGGCTTGCTTTAATCTATCCTTAAAAGTGATTTCTCCTTCACGCAACCATTTTCTAGGATCATAATACTTTTTATTTGGTACATCAGTGCCTTCAGGATTTCCAATTTGACTTTGTAAATATTCAGATTTATCAGCCATATAATCTCTAATTCCGGTCATAAAACCATATTGTAAATCAGTATCTATATTCATTTTTATAACTCCATATCCAATCGCTTCTCTAATTTCTTCAAGAGTAGAACCTGAACCTCCATGAAAAACAAAGTCAATAGTGTTTTGAGCAACATTATATTTATTAGAAATATATTCTTGCGAGTTTCTTAAAATTTTAGGAGTCAATTTAACATTACCAGGTTTATATACACCATGTACATTTCCAAAAGCAGCAGCGATAGTAAATCTGTCACTTACTTTTTTTAACTCTTCATAAGCATAGGCAACTTCTTCGGGCTGTGTGTATAACTTAGAAACGTCAACATCAGAATTATCAACGCCATCTTCCTCTCCACCTGTAATACCAAGTTCTATTTCTAGTGTCATTCCCATTTTACTCATACGCTCCAAATATCGTTTACAAATTTCAATATTCTCTTCAATAGGTTCTTCAGATAAATCTATCATATGTGAGCTGTACAATGGTTTTCTCGTTTCAGCAAAATATTTTTCACCAGCATCTAACAATCCATCAATCCAAGGCAATAATTTTTTTGCACAATGATCTGTATGTAATATAACAGGAACACCGTATGCTTCGGCCATTAAATGCACATGCTTTGCACCAGCTACTCCGCCGGCAATCGAGGCTTTTTGATTTTCATTTGATAAACCTTTGCCTGCATTAAAGTGAGCTCCTCCATTAGAAAACTGTACAATTACAGGAGCGTTTAACGCCGCCGCGGTTTCTATAACACCATTGATAGTGTTAGAACCAATAACATTTGCAGCAGGTAGCGCAAACCTTTTTTCTTTTGCTAGTTTAAAAATTTCTTGAACTTGGTCACCTGTAGCAACTCCGGGTTTAATAGTATGTGCCATAATTTTATTTAAAATTTGAAAGGTTAAAATTACTAAAATAAATGCTATTGATTACAAAAAAAGACGAAATCGTTATAGTTATTAAAGATAATCTTTAGATTTAAAATGGAGTTTAAAAAGGATAATTTATCCCGATATTATAAACAGCTCTATTGAAATTGAAATTTTTAAACCATTTGTTTGAAGTTGACAGATAAGGCTCATAAGTTTTAAAACCAGTATCAAATCGGAATACTAAGAAACTAAAATCATAACGAATACCAAAACCAGAACCTATGGCAATATCTTTCAATGAAGAAAAGCCATTGAACTTCCCTTTATCACTAGTGACAGTTGAATTTGTGATATCCCAAATATTACCAGCGTCAATAAAAAAGGCACTATAGATATTATTCAAGATTTTGAAGCGATATTCTAAATTGGTCGTAAGTTTTAAACTACCTGTATTAAATTCTAGGGAGTTTTCTTCTGAACCGGGACCTAATTTAAAGGTTTTCCATGCTCTTATATCATTAGAGCCTCCAGCTCTATAGCTTCTGCTAAATGGAATGTCGTCTGAATTTCCAAAAGGAATTGCAGCACCAATAAAACCTCTATACACTAGCGAAGTATTTGAATTAATGCTCCAGTATTTTTTATACTCAATCTCTGTTTTTAAATATTGAGCAACGGGTAATCCAAAAAGTTTTTTTCTAGAACCATCAGTAGGTTTTTTAACAAATGCAGAGGTAACACTTCCTGAAGAAATAATTCTTCCTGTAAAAGTAGAAAAGCTATTGTCATTAAAATTCTCTCTATTATTATAATTATAAGCATAGGAAATTACGGGCACCAAAACATCTTCAATTAAAATCTCTCTACGTTCATTAATTTTTTGTACTTCTAAAAATTCTTCTGGATTATTTGTTTCATAATTATTGCCAGGGTTAAAAACGCGTTTAATAAAATCTATAATAGCCATATTATCCTGTTGCAACTCTACGCCTTCTAAAATACCCGATACAACATTTAATTTGTCATATTCAGAATTAAAAATATTAAAATAGTTTTCAGTTCTTAGGTTGTTAATATATTGTACGTTTAGTAGTTCAAACTTATGATTGGTTGTGTTGGAGCTTGACCAAGTATAATCTATTCCACCTGTAATATTTTGTCTATCTAAGCCAATATTACGCTGTAGATTTACACTTACGCCTATGTTAGTATTAGGCGCCATTCTTTTAGGAATGATTTTGTCTGTATTCGCAGGAAATAAAATTCTAGGAATTTTTAGCGAAGCACTGGTTCCTATTTCCCAGGCATTAAAAAATCTGGAATTATCAGATACGTCTTTTGAAGTATTTAAAAAAGAACCCTGAAAAGATATTTCTAAAATCTCAGCTCCTTTAAATATATTTCTGTTCAACCATGAAAATTTACCCAATATGCCCAATGGCTTAATATTAGAAGAGTTTACTTCTGTATCAATACTAAAAGTATGTTTTTTTAAAGGAGTTAGGTAAATATTCGCAGTTAGTGATTCGTCATTATTTTCTTGATATTTAATGTCAATAGAGGGTCTAAAATTCTGAAGTTCACGTAAATACTTTCTAGTTAGGTCTCGTTCATTATCTTTATAAATACTATCTTTTTGAATAATAATGGCATTCGCTAAATACTTGGGATTGTATTTTAGTTTATCATTTGCGTAAAATGTATAACCTTTATAAGTGATAGAATCTTTGGGTTTTTGATTTTTAGTATTAAATGAAAAATCTGTAAAAACATTTACTTTATTAATTTTTTGAATTTTGTACGGAGTACTATATAAACTATCATTTTTCTCTGCAATTCTATCGGCTATTTTTAATGAGACACCTATACTATGGGATGGATTTAATGTATCCAACCAAAACCGAACAGTATTTCTATTAAAATGATAAACACCAGAATTTCTAAATAATTCAATAAGTCGTTTTTCTTCTTTTTCGAAGTTTGCATAATCAATTTGATGCCCTTTGACTACTAAAGATTTGTCTTTGGCTGAATTATATATTGAATCTAATATAGGTGAATTAATTGATGTAGCAATAGTATCAATAGAATAGGGTTCATTTGTTGTTATTAGATAGTCTACAATGGTTCGTTTATTATTTTTTTGATGTTCTTTAAAAGTAATACTTGCATCAAAAAAACCTTTACTTACATAGTATTCATACAAAGAATTAGCGGACTTTTTAATTTGAATACTATCAGATATTACGGGAGGGTTTCCATTCTTTAAAAACCATCCGTTAATACCTTTGTAAGATCTTTCAAGTGCTTCAACTTGTTTCCCAGAAAAAAGGCTAGTTAGTTTTTTTTCTTTTTTGGGAAGACTTTTAAAACGGGCTTCAAAATCAGGGTTTCCCCAGTTATATAAATGTAATGAAAATGGAAAACCAAGAACTTTTTTGTTGGGCTTCTGCCTTAAAAAACTAAGAACTTCTTGCTTTGATGTTTTTTTATCATTTACAATTACATTGTTTTTTTCTAGTAGATATTCACCATCAGGAACTCTCTTAGTTGCATTGCATGAGATGATAACGATGATAAATAGAATAAATACTATTATTTTAGCAAAATAATTAAGCAATATTGTTTTAGTTTTAAGTAAACGAAAATATTTAATATTAGTTGAATAATTCTAATTTATGAATAAATTTTCATTTTTTTATTATCTTCAAATAGCAACAAAAAATTAATTTCGATAAATTTATAGAATCTACTTTGAATGTTAAGCAAAAATCAATCCAAATTAATAACGAGTTTACAACAAAAAAAGTACCGAGCACAATATCAATTGTTT
>Ga0256847_1001254_pt1 | contig 13384 bp, 13 predicted proteins | sample TeddybearmetaG_FD_189099 | JGI IMG/M metagenome (GOLD analysis project Ga0256847, IMG submission 189099) | Hydrothermal vent microbial communities from East Pacific Rise, Pacific Ocean - Teddybear | ecosystem: Environmental > Aquatic > Marine > Hydrothermal vents | place: Pacific Ocean: East... | reverse complement strand
CATCCTCTCCTTCACCAGCTTTAACAGCTGATTGTCCTTGATTATTATTATCGACTGCTGAAGTAGTAGTCGTACTGGTTTGGTCATTTGCTTGCGGTTCTTTTTTACAAGCTAAAAACAAGAACATTGATATCATTATGATAACTAATTGTTTTGATTTCATCGTAATAGTTTTAAGGTTATTAATATTTTAAGATTATTTTGATGCAAAAATAATTATACTGTAACATTTGTAATATGATAATTAGCATGTAAGAAGATAATTTTATCTTCTTATGTTAACATATATTTATTATTAAGAATAATAGGACTCAATTACCATTATTAAATTATGTGTTCTAAAGTTAAAAAGGCTGTATTGAAATAAAGAATTCCAATACAACCTTTAAACTAAAATAATCAAAAAATTTTTATTATTTACAGTGAAAAAATAGTAGAGATTATATTTATAATATTTAATACTATTAGATTCACAATAGAATAAGAATTAGTACTACAAATGTAAACTGCCTATAATTTAATTTATATGATATTTATCATATAAAGATGGTATCATCTTTTTATATTTGTCAATTATTCTTTTAATTCATAGATGCTATCTAAATCAAGTACATATGCAATACGAGCGGTGTTGTATTTAGCATTGCATTCAAATAAAGAAAAGAAGTATAGTCCTAAAGACGTAGCTGACACGATAGGTATACCTGCACCTTTTTTAGCAAAAACATTACAATTACTAACCAAAAGAAATTTGATTTCATCTGTAAGAGGTAGAAATGGAGGGTTTTATTTAACTAAAAAAAATAGAAAGAATAATTTAATGTCTATAGTTGAAAGCATTGATGGGTTGGGAAAGTTTAAGGAATGTTTATTAGGGTTGTCAGTTTGTAGTGATGAGAATCCTTGCCCTATTCATCATAAAGTATCTCCATTTAAAAAGCAATTAATTGATGTATTAACTTATAAAACAATTGATGATTTAGCAACTGAAGTTAGTGAAGGTAAAACACATATTTTTTTATAAGAAGATAAGGTTATACCGTCATTGAAAATAATTGCGTTTCTGGTTTATTTCTTACCAAACGTAAATCAAAGGCCATGCAAATATTTCTAACAAATGCTCTAGCTATTTTCGGAACAATTAACCCATTTTTCATAATAAGTACTAATCCATCATCTTCCAACTCTTTTAGTCGAACGATGACCTGTGTTAGGTCTTTAAATTTTAAATCGCTATCTAACCATGAAGTTTCAAAATGGCACATTATATTCAATATATGACGTCTAATAATTAAATCTTCTTCAGAAAGAAGGTGTCCTTTTATAATAGGCAGTTGTCCGTTTTTTATTTGTTCTTGATATGCCGCTAAAGATTTTTGATTTTGAGCAAAACTATACCATGAATCACTAATGGCCGACATGCCTAAACCAATCATTAACTGTGTGTTATTGGTGGTGTATCCCATAAAATTTCTATGTAGACTGGCACTTTCAAAGGCTTTAAATAAAGAATCAGTAGGTAAAGAAAAATGATCCATTCCGGTTTCAATATACCCGAAATTTAAGAGCATATGTTTACCCATTTCGTATAATTTTCTTTTATAATTGTTTTTAGGAATATCATTATCACCAAATCCCCGTTGTCCAACACCTTTGACCCAAGGGACATGTGCATAACTGTAAAAAGAAATTCTATCTGGTTTTAGCTCGATTGTTTTTTTAACGGTATCAATAATATTACTAATAGTTTGAAAAGGTAAACCAAAAATTAAATCGTGACTGATAGAAGTGTATCCGATATTTCTTGCCAATTTAGTTACCTTTTGAACATTTTCAAAAGATTGTATTCTATTGATTGCCCTTTGAACTTTTTCAGTATAATCTTGTACCCCAAAACTTACTCTGGTAAAACCTAAATTATATAATGTTTGTAAGTGTTCTTCTGTTGTATTATTAGGATGTCCTTCAAAACTAAATTCATATTCTTTATGCAACGTTACCGAATCTAAAATACCCTTTATCAAAGTATTTAAATTTTTAGATTCAAAAAATGTAGGAGTTCCCCCACCTAAATGTAATTCTCTTAAGGTTGGTTTTTCAGAAAATAAATCTAAATACAATTTCCATTCCTTAAGAACTGTTTCTATATATGGAAGTTCTAACTCGTGTCGTTTTGTAATGTATTTGTGGCAAGCGCAGAAAGTGCATAGACTCTCACAAAAAGGGAGGTGGATATAAATACTAATACCCTTTTCAGCATTACTTTCATCAAATGAATGTTGAAATGTTTGTATCCAATCTTTAGTACTAATTCCTTTTTCATCCCAATAAGGTACAGTAGGATAGCTCGTATAACGAGGTCCAGGAATATTATATTTTTGTAATAAAGAAGTCTTACTCATAATAATGCTAAAAATTTTAGACAAAACTAACTTAGTTGTAGCTTTTATTTTATGATATTTATCATACGGGTTTTATTAGGATTTAGTAAATTTGAGATACTATTAGGTTCTTACTAAAATTTTGAACCCCGAAGTTTAGGGACACCTATCTACTTGTAAAAACATGTATGATAATTTGATTAATAAACTTTAGCTGATGAAAAATATTCTCCTCCTAACGGATTTTTCTGATAATGCACAAAATGCGATGGCTTATGCAATGGAATTTTTTAAAGGTGGATTATATAATTTCTTTTTACTAAACGTTCATAAAGTTTCTAAGTATACTACTGGAGATTTAATGGCGTCTACATCTACAGATTCAGTTTATGATGCAATCATTAAAGACCCAAAAATTGAGTTGAGTACTATGATTAAAAAGTTCAATACAGCCTATGCAAATGAGGATTATACCTTTGAACCTATTTGTGATTATGACCCTTTTATAAGCGCTGTAAATCAAACTGTAAAGTTAAAAAATATAAACCTGATAATTATAGGAAGTAATGGTGTTACTGGAGCTAAAGAAGTTGTTTTTGGGAGTAACACCATAAATGTTATTAGAAATGTTGATTGCCCAGTTTTGGTTATACCACAAGGGTATAAATTTATAGCTCTTAATTCTATCGTCTTTGCTACAAATATGGATGAAAAGTTTAATAGGAAATCTTTAAGCCCTTTAATGTATATAATTTCTAAATTTAATTCAGAACTTAATATACTTACACTAGAAAAGGATAGCAAAAGTGATTTTTCAAAAGAGAAAAAGGTTAAAATACATGATTTTTTTAAAGGTATAAATCATAGTTTTTATTCCATTGAAAATGTAGCTACAGATATTGCTATTGATAGTTTTGTCCAAATAAAACAAGTTGATTTAACCGCTACTATCATAAATAAAGAATCATTTTTTAAACGCTTGTTTTCTGGTTCTACAACTGATGAAATTACATATAATAGTAGAGTGCCTTTATTGATAATGCACCCTTAGTTAGAAAAAAAGTCTCTTACTAAAGCTTTTACCTGATTATCTGTCATACTATCGACTTTTTTTACTGCCTTTACTTTGACACTAATGTCCTTATAATTTTCTTCTAATTTCTTATAGAATTTTTTATTGGTATTAGCTGGACCAAAAATTACTATTGCATTAGCATTTTTTAGTTGAGATGCTATTTCTTTAAAATAAGCTTTTAACTGATGTTTTTCGCGTTCTTTATATTTACTATCTTGAACAACATCTTGTGGCCCGCCTTTAAACCGAGTGCCTGAACCACCACTAATATTGAAGGTTTCTATTTCAGACTGAATTGTATCCACAATTATTTTATCATTTTTTAAGCTTACGATGTATGCTTTTTCTTTATCTATCCAAACTCCTATATTTTTCATCCGTTTAAAATTTATAAGTTAATAAAAATCTAATTATAAATTTAAGAACCAATGTAACCCTACCTGACGTAAACAGCTACTAAGTTACACTCGTTCTCTCATAATTATACCATTTTGAGTTATTGAATAGCTAAAGATAGGTACAACATATGATGATTAAAATGATAAATATCAGTCAATTCTGCTTTCTGTGAAGGTACCATCTAAAAGAGGATTTATATAAGTCTTATTTAAACTTTAGGAAACAAACATGCTAGTTCGTTGAAGATATATAGGTAATTAATATACTAATAATAACATTCTGGAGACCTGTGTGAATTACCTGAATAAGAATTTGGTAGCACTTATCTTTTATAGGTGATATAATTATTTGTCGGCGTTAAAATAAACTTGTTGAATAGTAACGATACTATCACAATTTCGAACATAGATTGAAGTTTCTTTTTTATGGATATAACCATCTATCCAATAATATCTACATGGTTCTTGATGGACTTTACTTTTTGAAAAATCAACATCTCCTTTGAACAAAATATTATTGATTGATGTAGTATCAATTTTTTTCTCTGATAATAGTTGTAATACTTCATCAGAATATACATGCTTTTTATTTCTGAGTATATCTAGTACTCTTTCATTGGGAAAGAAATTGCAAGAAGCTTTTTTTCCGTTTAAGAAGAATAATAAAAGAATAATTCCGAGAATAAATCCAAATCCAAAAAGGGTAAAACGACGCTTTAATTCCATTAAATAATTAATAAGTTGATATCTCTAAAAGGAAGACTAAACCAATCGCCTACAGCTCTATTGGTTAAAATTCCATGGTAAAAATACATTCCTTTTCGCAAACTTTTATCAAATCTCGCAGCATTTTCTATACCACCTTCTTCACCAATATTTAAGAGATACGGTGTAAACATATTACTTATTGATAACGTGGCAGTTCTGGCATAACGCGAAGGAATATTAGGCACACAATAATGTATAACGCCATGTTTTGTAAAAGTAGGTTTTTTATGCGTTGTAATTTCAGAAGTTTCAAAGCATCCTCCGCTGTCAATACTTACATCAACAATAACAGCACCATCTTTCATTTGTTCAACCATACCTTCGTTTACTACTATAGGCGTTCTCGTTTTTCCTCTAATAGCTCCAATAGCTATATCACATCGCATCAATGCTTTTTGTAAGGTTTTAGGTTGAATAGTTGAGGTATAAACAATAGCGCCTAAATTATGTTGCAAACGACGTAATTTAGTAACTGAATTATCAAATATTTTCACTTGCGCACCCAAACCAATGGCAGAACGTGTTGCAAACTCACCTACGGTACCAGCTCCTAAAATTACAACTTCAGGAGGCGGAACTCCACCAATATTTCCTAGAAGTAATCCATTGCCATCACCACTGTTACTCATTAACTCAGCAGCAATTAAAATAGAAGAAATACCGGCAATTTCACTTAATGATTTTACTACTGGAAAAACACCATGTTCATCCGATATAAAATCAAAAGCAATAGCAGTGATGCGTTTTTTTGCTAATGCTTCAAAATATTTTTTATTTTGCGTTTTTAATTGCAACGCTGAAAATAATACACTTTGAGGGTTGATATATTTTATTTCATTAAGTGTAGGAGGTTCAACTTTTAAAATAAGATTACATCCAAAAACCTCTTCGGTACTATACGAGATTTTTGCCCCAGCTTCAGAATATTCATTATCTATGTAATTCGCACCTTCTCCAGCACCAGATTCTATAATAATTCTATGCCCATGTGTTGTTAAGGCAGCGACGGCATCTGGGGTTAAGCAGATACGTTTTTCTTGTAAATGTGTTTCCTTTGGGATACCGATAAACAATTCACCTTTTTGCTTTTTAATTTCAAGCATTTCAGGTTTCGGTAGTAGTTCTTCTTTACTAAATGGCGAAAATTGTTTACTCATATTTTTTGTTTCGGGTTCTTATGTTCCGTGTTTTATCCTGTCTCTATATACTATCTTGTATTATCCTCCATAGCGTTAACGAAGGAGGACTCTATTCTTTTCTGAGCTGTGTTCCTTGTTCACCCATCTTAATAGTCCTAGACTCATCATTATTGATTGACAAATGAATTTCAACAGCATTTAAAGGTACTAAATTTTTAACTTTCTTAGGCCATTCAATTAAACACCAAGCATTATTATAAAAATAATCTTCTATACCTATATCTAACGCTTCTTCTTCATTTTTAATACGGTAAAAGTCAAAATGATAGATACTTTCTCCTTGTTGCGATTGATATTCATTCACCAATGAAAATGTTGGAGAAGTTACCACATCATTACTATTTAATTGCTTAACGAGTTCTTTTATGAGTGTCGTTTTGCCAACCCCCATTTCACCATAAAAAAGTAGTACTTTATTAGGTGACTTATTAATAATTTGTTGTGCAATTTGAGATAGTTGCTCTAATGTATAATTTAAATTCATGACAAAAACTATCTATCTACATCTAAAATTTCTTTAGATTCAAATAATTCTTTTATTTTTTCTTTTGAAATCCCATATGGCTCAGTTGTATAATTACTCGTTTTATCTATCTTATACAGACCCGATTGCATTTCCATTTCATAATTGTTAGCAATGACAAATATAGAATCTTGACTTACTGAAGCAACTTTAAGCAAAGAATAAAAATCATTGGGTTTGTATTCGTAAATATCGCCAATTTGCGGATTGTTTATATATACAATCACATCTTTTTCATGTTGGCTACTGGTAAAAGCGACTAATCCTATAATTACTGCAATGACACCTATACCACTCCAATGCCAAATAGGTGACTTGGCATTGCCTTTAGCATTTTTATAAGCTAACCTTAAGGGCTCACTCATTTCTTTTGGTTCAAGGGTTATTTTACAATGATTACATTCAGACACTCCTTTTTTTCCTATGGGGAAAAACGGAACCCAATATACATGCGCGTATTTTCCAAAAACACTTATGGTATGTGTTGAATGTTGTTCACAATTTGAACATTTTATTCCGCCTGCTTGTTCGCTATGTAGGTGTACCCCTTTTGAGCCGTAAAAAATCATATAGTATTTTTTTTTGGTTATTGGTTTAAAAATATAAATTAAATTTTAATTAAATTAACTTCAAACGCCTTTTTCTTTACATTTCCATCGAATGATATACGTTTTGTACGTCATCTTCCTCTTCTAATTTTTCTAATAGTTTTTCTACATCTGCTTGTTGTTGTTCTGATAATTTTTTGGTAGAAGTTGGTATGCGTTCAAAACCTGAAGAGAGTATTTCAACATTATTCTCTTCAAAAAAGGATTGAATAGCACCAAATTGTTCAAACGGAGCGTAAATGATAATACCTTCTTCGTCATCAAAAATTTCTTCAACATCAAAATCTATCAATTCTAATTCAAGTTCTTCCATATCGATGGAAATATCTTCCTTTTTAATGGTGAAATTACAGGTATGATCAAACATAAATACTACGGAACCGGAAGTTCCAAAAGTACCTTCACATTTATTAAAAGCGGCTCTTACATTGGCAACTGTCCGATTATTATTGTCAGTTGCAGTTTCAACTAAAATGGCAATTCCGTGAGGCGCATATCCTTCAAATAGCACTTCTTTATAATTGGCAGTATCTTTATCAGAAGCCTTTTTAATGGCACGTTCAACATTATCTTTAGGCATATTTGCAGCCTTGGCATTTTGCATTACTGCTCTTAGACGTGCGTTAGATTCGGGATTAGCACCACCTTCTTTTACAGCCATCACAATATCTTTACCAATACGAGTAAAGGTCTTTGCCATAGCCGACCAACGCTTCATTTTTCTTGCTTTTCTAAATTCAAATGCTCTTCCCATTAATTATTGTTTATTTGTTTTTTGTTTACTTGTATTAATTACAGTTCTCATTGTAAAATTCTACAATCTCTACAATATCTCTTTTTCTGAATTTTTTGTTTTGAATTTTATCTACTAATACAGAACAATCTTTAAAGTAATTTGAAGCGGCTTTCTTGAAATTTTTACTAAAGAAGGAGCCCTTAGAGCCTAAGTGAAAAACAAAATCTTCATTGTCTTTAGATACATAATAATTACTTATTGTATAATAGGTTCCCCCAGAAGGGTTTGATGACCAATTCCCTCTTGCATCCGCAATTGGAACACCTTGAGAATAGCGATGTTTTAAGTCACGATATAGTGTTACTTTACCTGCTTCTATCAATTCAAGAAGTATTGGGTTATTTTTGTTTTTGATTATTTTATATTGGTACATAACATCTCGATCATTTTTTCGAATTAAAATTTTGTCAATTTTTTGAGAATCATATATAATTCTTTCAGAACCTTTCTCTTTCCTAAATTTAATTTCATTTCCAAAAATAGTAAATTTAGCAAGTCCTTTTAAGCTAGTTCCATCTTTAAAATATAAAGTTGCTTTTTGTTTTTGAGCAACTATTGGAATAAAGAATAGAAGTGAAATTATAATAAATACTTTTTTTATAGTCAACTTATACCTATTTAGTGTATTGATTAGCATATTGTTTGTTTTAAATACGTTAAGTGAATATTTGAAAAGGTTGGTATCTAGACCTGAATCACTCCCAAATTAAACTTCTTTTCAATAGGAGCATTATTAGCAGCCTCAATCCCCATACTAATCCATGTTCTAGTATCTAATGGGTCAATAACAGCGTCTGTCCAAATTCGTGCAGCAGCATAATAAGGAGAAGTTTGTGTATCATAACGTGATTTTATAGTATTGTATAAATCTTCTTCATCTTTTTTTGTAATTTTTTTTCCTTGTTTTTTTAAAGATGCTTTTTCTATTTGCAACAATACTTTTGCAGCACTATTACCGCTCATCACAGCCAATTCGGCACTTGGCCAGGCAACAATTAATCGCGGATCATAAGCTTTACCACACATGGCATAGTTACCAGCGCCATAAGAATTACCAATAACAATAGTAAATTTTGGTACCACAGAATTGCTAACAGCATTTACCATTTTGGCACCATCTTTAATAATACCACCATGTTCTGATTTACTACCTACCATAAATCCAGTAACATCTTGTAAGAACACTAATGGAATTTTCTTTTGATTACAATTAGCTATAAATCGAGTGGCTTTATCAGCACTATCAGAATAGATAACACCTCCAAATTGCATTTCACCCTTTGCATTTTTTACTAGTTTACGTTGATTGGCAACAATACCAACTGCCCAACCATCTATGCGAGCATATGCCGTTATTAATGTTTTACCATAATTGGCTTTGTATTCATCGAACTCAGAATTATCAACCAATCGTTTTATGATTTTATACATATCATATTGGTCATGACGTTCTTTCGGTAAAATACCATAAATTTCTTTGGACTTTTCTTGAGGAGGTAAGGGTTTATTTCTACTAAATCCAGCTTTATCGAAATCACCTATCTTATCAACTATATTTTTGATGGTATCTAAGGCATGTTTGTCATCTTTAGCCTTATAATCAATAACGCCAGAAATTTCAGTATGTGTGGTAGCTCCACCTAAGGTTTCATTATCGATTGTTTCTCCGATGGCAGCTTTTACTAAATAACTTCCGGCAAGAAAAATACTTCCTGTTTTATCTACAATGATTGCTTCATCGCTCATAATTGGTAAATAGGCACCACCCGCAACACAACTACCCATAACAGCAGCTATTTGCGTAATGCCCATACTGCTCATCACCGCATTATTTCTAAAGATACGCCCAAAATGTTCTTTATCAGGAAAAATTTCATCCTGCATTGGTAAGTAGACACCGGCACTATCTACTAAGTAAATAATGGGCAATCGGTTTTCCATTGCAATTTCTTGAGCACGCAAATTCTTTTTTCCAGTAATGGGAAACCATGCACCAGCTTTTACTGTGGCATCATTGGCTACTACAATACATTGTTTGCCTTTAATAGAACCTATCTTTATGACGACTCCACCAGATGGGCAACCACCATGCTCTTCATACATTCCGTCACCTGCAAAAGCACCAATTTCAATACTTTTAGTGTCTTTGTCTAATAAGTATTTAATTCGTTCTCTGGCAGTTAATTTCCCTTTGGTATGGTGTTTTTTAATACGAGCATCACCACCTCCTTTATATACTTTTAGAAGTCTTTTCTTTAACTCAGCAATTTGTAACTTATTATAATCTTCGTTTTTATTGAAGTTGATATCCATAAAATTGACTTGATAATACAACTGCTAAAATACAAAAATTGATGAATACTGCATTAGACTTTTGGTATGTAATTTATGGTATATAAAATTGTTATATTTGCAATAATCAGGATATTATAACCAAATACAACCAACTAAGAATGAAATCATTTACAGTAGAAGAAATTAGCACGCTTATAAATGGTAAGCTAGTAGGAAAAACTACTCAAAGAATAACAGGGCCAGAGCAAATTGAAAAAGCAGAAAAGCAGCATATCACTTTTATAGGAAACAAAAAATATGCACGACTTTGGGAGAAATCTGAAGCAAGTGCGGCCATAGTAAATGAAAAATTAGATATAGAGCTAGGCGATAAAAGAGCTTTTATAAAAGTAAAAAATGCAGATTTAGCAATGGCATTACTATTAGAGGCTTTCAAGCCAGACTCTCCTCATTTTGAGGTTGATATTCATCCTACATCAGTAATTAACAAAACTTCTATTATTGGAGAAGGATGTAAAATTGGAGCAGGTTGTTATATTGGGAAAAATGTGAATTTAGGAGATAATGTTGTGTTATACCCAAATGTTACGATTTTAGATGAAACAAATGTTGGAAATCATACTGTAATCTGGCCTGGTACTGTAATTCGTGAACGTAGCGAAATAGGTAATCATTGTATTTTTCACAATAATGTGAGTATTGGTGCGGATGGTTTTGGATATCGACCAAGTGAAGATGGTAACGGACTTGTTAAAATTCAGCATATTGGGAATGTTGTTATTGGAAACAATGTGGAAATAGGAGCAAATTCATGTGTTGATAGAGGTAAATTTAGTTCTACCATATTAGGTGATGGTTGTAAAATTGATAATTTAGTTCAAATAGGGCATAATTCTGTGCTTGGACGTTTTTGTATTATGGCAGGTAATAGTGGTTTGGCAGGTTCTGTAACTTTAGGCGATGGTGTTATGATAGGAGGGAGTGCCTCAATAAAAGATCATACCACTATTCATTCTGGTGCTGTGGTTGGTGCCGGTTCGGGTGTTATGAGTGATGTTGAAGCTGGAAAAACAGTATTAGGCTACCCTGCAACTGATGCCAGAGAAATGTTGAAGCAATGGGTGGTTTTACGAAAATTGACAAAACAATAGCCCATATACTATTATTTTCAATAATGCTAAAATAAAAAATGGTATGAAGAATTATTTCGAAAATTTATCCATAATGGTATCTACAATATTTTCAACTTTTTTATGTCTTTTTTTACGCTTTAATTGAGATGGTTCAACCACACGTTCTTCGCAATTTTGGATAGCACAGGTTTCGCAGGTAACTCCTACTTGTACAGTTTTAATTGAAAGGTCTTCTAAAAAATTAATATGCTTTTTTAGATGGGGAGAAATTAAGATTCCGATGCTAACACTTCTGTTACTATTTTTTTTAAACGGATCAGCCGTAGCTGAAGAGAAGATTAAATATTGACTATTGCTATCTGGGTAATCAGATATTTGTATATCAAAAATATGTTTTTGTTTTGGTTGCTTAGCAAGTGTATCTAATGTACGTAATGACACCCACCTTCTACAATAATGTTCATTCGATTCGTTAGCTCTTGGTGCCTGTTGTTGTGTTATGTGTAGTTCTTTATTTAGCGTATAGGTACTTTTGCCTATATTATGCGTAAAGCGCAAAAAGAATAAATTTTTAAAATGGAATTGCTTCGGTAAAATATTAGTTAGACGCTGATAAAAAGTTTCTGGAGAGCTGGTGAAATTGTTCATCAATGTTAAAAAAGCATCCTGATTCCAAGATGTACTCTGAAAGAAAGTTTTTACTTCATCAATTAACTTATTTTTAGGAATCAATAAAGCACCTGCGAAATAAGAGGCTAAAAAATTGTTTAGAACCTGGTCAAAATTACCAAATTTAATCCATGGAAAAGTATATAACCTATCGGTAGTATTCATATAATTATAAGCTATCTCTTTGGCATAAATAAAACGCTTTTGCGATTCGTCAATAAAATTACTCATTAATAAAGTATTGTTTTTCGCTATAAAAATAGAACGCAATTCTTGCAAATTTTCATGTAAATCAAGTTCTTTATTATTAATTGTATACTCATACTCTTCAAGTAAGATTTCTTCAAGTTCATTTGTACTTACTTTTTTTGTTAAATCTATATGATACGCTTTACTAAATTCTTCCACCAAGGATTCAATATCTTCAAAGTAATTATTTTGTGCTTCCTGATAGGAGCGAAGTGCTGCTAGAAAAAAACTTTCTCTTGTTACGCTATAATGTTGTGCAATTTTTATCAATGTACTTATAAAAGCATTTACTTTAACAGGAGCATTCGCAATAATATCAATCAGATTACTTTCTTTAATACCGAATACTTCAAGAGGAATCTCCTTTAAAATTTTAGATTGTAATATTTCACCAATAGGGGCTAAATTTTTGTCGAGTTTTAAAGAGACGAAATGGTCATAGGGAACATCAAGAGCCTCAGATAACAATACTATCTTATCAGTTTTAGGATATTTTTTTCCTTTTTCTATTTCATTTAAATACGATTTAGACAAACCTGTCAATTTTGAAAGACCAAAAAGCGAAAGTGTCCTTTCTGTGCGTATTTGTTTGAGTTTGAGTCCAAAAATTAAACGAATGTATTCTTCTTCTATTGCCATTTTTGTTAGTTAAATGAATTGCGAATATACAAAAAATTAAAATAAATATAAATTTAGCGAACGTTCGCTTGTTTTGTAACGTTTTTATTTTATATTTGTTGCAGAATTACACGTAAAAACAATTAGTTATGAATGATATATTAGAAGAAAAAGTAGATATGACAAGGGTTACAGGGAGTTGCTATAGAGAAATTCTTACGGAAGATGCAATCGATTTTTTAATAAAATTGCATAAAAAATTTAATACAAAAAGAAAATACCTGTTGCATAAAAGAACGATAATGCAACGTGATTTCGACAAAGGTGCATTTCCGAATTTCCCAAAAGAAACCATTACTATTAGAGAAGGTGATTGGGTAGCTGCTCCATTACCAAAAGATTTGTTAGATAGAAGGGTAGAGATTACGGGCCCAACAGATCGCAAAATGGTTATCAATGCCTTGAATTCTGGTGCCAAAGTTTTTATGGCTGATTTTGAAGATAGCAATGCACCTACTTGGGATAATCTGCTAGAAGGGCAAATCAATTTAAGGGATGCTATTCAAAAAACCATCACATTTGAAAACAAACAAAAAGCAAAGACATATAAGTTAAACGATTTGATTGCTACCCTATTAGTACGTCCAAGAGGATTGCATTTAAATGAAAAAC
>Ga0256847_1001253_pt1 | contig 13396 bp, 11 predicted proteins | sample TeddybearmetaG_FD_189099 | JGI IMG/M metagenome (GOLD analysis project Ga0256847, IMG submission 189099) | Hydrothermal vent microbial communities from East Pacific Rise, Pacific Ocean - Teddybear | ecosystem: Environmental > Aquatic > Marine > Hydrothermal vents | place: Pacific Ocean: East... | reverse complement strand
GCATTTCCTACTTCCATGTAGGTCAAAAAATCTTAGCTTCACCCATTAGGTTAAGCGGGCATTTTTTTGAGCCACATGGAAGTGGTGAATGCAGATCATGCAGGAGAAATTATCTGTGAAGTGCTGTGGAATCAAGAGCTTGTGCTAGAAACCGTGAGCCAACTTATTTTTCTAGGATAATAAGTTAAATTTATTGCAATAGATTGAGAATATTAAATATGCCTATCGAATTACAGACAATTGAAGTATTACCACAAGGTCAGCAGCAATATTCAGTAATCTGGATGCATGGACTGGGGGCAGACGGTCATGATTTTGAAGCGATTGTACCCGAACTGGATTTACCTGATGACCATGGCATCGGTTTTATTTTTCCTAACGCACCAGTACAAGCTGTCACGATTAATGGTGGAATGGAAATGCGTTCTTGGTATGATATTTTAGAAATGTCATTGCAACGTAGAGTAGATATAGGGGGTATTTACCAGTCTTCAGATTTGATTGAGCGGTTAATTGAAAAAGAAGTAAATAAAGGGATCGCTACTGAAAATATATTATTGGCTGGTTTTTCGCAAGGTGGAGTTATTGCTTTGCATTCAGCGTTAAGGTTTTCTCAGCGACTTGCTGGTGTTTTAGCTCTTTCATGCTATCTGCCAACAATTGGCCAACTTAAAGCAGAGAAAAGTGAAGAAAATCAGTCTATACCGATTTTTATGGCTCATGGAACAATGGATACTGTAGTGGATATTCAAGTTGCCAAGCAGGCTTTTCATGGGCTGGAAGAATTAAAATACCCAATCAGTTGGCAACAGTATCCCATGCAACATGGAGTATGTATGGAAGAAATTCAAGATATCTCACAATTTATCAAAGCCGTTTTTTTTAAATAAAGTAATTTACATAAAAAAGGGGCTTTGTATGCCCCTTTCTATATATGTTTGTAATGATACTACTTACAAGTCATCACTGACTTGCTTATGGTAAAAAGGCCATTTTTTAACATGCAAATATTTTCTGATGGGTGTTTTGATAACGGATACACAGAGTGCAATTGAAAATAAACACCATACCGCAGCATATTCATTAGGGTCATCTGTTGTAACATCAGAAATCCAGGGGCCAATAATATAATGAAACCCTACAAAGCGCCATGAGCCATAGATGACTGGTAAATAGAATGCGGCTAAAGCATAGGCAAAAACATGTAGGCCCCACTCAAACCCAAATAACCATTCTACTGGACTAGACATAAGACCATTTAATGGTAGTTGCCATGCAATATGCCAGTCTCCTGTAACAGAACAGGCTTGTACACCGCAAAACCCTTCAACACCGACTACACAGGCTCCTGCCCAGTCAAATGGATATAATTTAACCAACATGGCTACCGAGCTCATAGCACAGAGAGTATAGACAGTCGTTCGTATTTTTATTTTGACACTTTCTGGAATAAAGTACATGGCAACCATATTTACAAAGAATGGTTGAAAGGCAACATGTAAATAACCAAAAAGTGTAAGTACTTGATTGGTTGGGTTATCACATAAATCGATATAGACATATGTTGCAGCCTGTAACAATTCCATTAATGCAAAATATGTTAGTGGGATCCATAATTCCTTGGACTCCCCTTTATATGCAACATAAGCTGCAGTACTTAGACCTGCGACAGCTAAAACTGCTGACGCTTCTCCGCTCCAACACATTGGAACCCTCCTCTGTTAAATATACCTAGCTCATTGCTAAAAGTCTGGTATAAAAATAATTATAATAATTGTTTGTGATCACTAAACTAAAAGCGACCGGCCATTATATTACAAATGCTTAAAGTAGTGGGGATAGACGTAGATTTATGCTGTTTTTTGTAAAGAATGGCCTTTCAACCTAGAAAAATCAGTTGGATCACGGTTTCTAGCACAAGCTCTTGATTCCACAGCACTTCAAAAAAATGCCCGCTTAACCGAATGGGTGAAGCTCAGATTTTTTTAAAGTACCGTGAAACCAATATCTTGCACTATAATTCCGCGACCAACTGATCTTTCTAGGTTCAATTAAATATTGACCGGGGGAGCGAGTTTGAGTCTAAACTAATGTATTTAGTAACTAATATAGCGGACTGAAGTCCGCTCTACAAAATTTAATCATCATTACAAGTAGCACCGTTTGACAATGTAGGTCGGGCAAAGTGTTCTTAAGTGCCGAACGACCTACATATTAGGATAACAGGAAACTAATTGATTGCGGCTTTATCTATATAAATATCTACACCTGCTACAGGTGAAATAGTAGCGACTGGCAGATCAGCACCTAGTTTCCATTGCTTAACGGGGTCGCGCTTGGAATCGCCAGTAACTATAAAAAATAATTGCCGGGTATTGGACAGTGTTTTTGCACTTAATGAGATTCTTTCAGAAGGCGGTTTAGGCGAATTGTATACTTCATGTACTGTATCATCTAAGTTGTCGTGCTGGTGTCCAGGAAATAAACTGGCAGTATGACCATCTTCACCCATGCCAAGTAGAACCAGATCAAACTGGCCAGTGTCAGCAATGGTTAATCGATATTTCTTTGCGGCTTCAACTGCGCCTAACTCTGTCGGCATGCTAAAAATATTAGCTGGAGAGATGGCTACTTTTGATAATAAGGCGTTTGTTGCCATTATGCTGTTTCTATCTTTATCATTCGCAGGTAGGCAACGTTCATCACCATAATAAATCATCCACTTTGACCAGTCAGTTTTTGCATTGGCCAGCAGTTGATAAATTTTTTCAGGTGTACTGCCCCCTGCTAAAACAATTTTAAAGCAGCCTCTTTTTGCTATAGCTGCCTCTGCAATGCTTAAAATTTGTTCCACAACTGCATCAGCCACTTGTGCTGCATTATCAAACTGATGCCATTGTTTGATTTTTTGCATTTTTAATCACACTCCGGTGTTAATGATTGACGCCAATGATGACTTTCTTTGTCAAAAATACGCCGACACTCTTCAGGTCCATTGGAACCCGCCGGATAACCTGCAATATAATCACGTTCTTCTGACCATTTTTGTAAGATAGGGTCAACAATACGCCAGGCATGCTCGACTTCATCGGAACGCAAAAACAAAGAACGATCACCCTCAATTACATCCAGTAACAAATCTTCATAAGCATCAATATGATGTTCGTCATCATGACGAAAACCAGCATCAAGACTGGTTAGCCGCGTATTCATTTCCAGGCCTGGCACTTTCACAGTCATTTCCATACGTAGACATTCTTCCGGTTGAATACCTATCAACAACCAGTTAGGACTGGTGCATTTTATCTGAGTATCACGGAAAAATTGCAAAGGTGGTTGCTTAAAACAAATTGATATGGATGATTGTCCTTTGGCCATACGCTTTCCGGTACGCAAATAGATAGGTACATCTTTCCAGCGCCAGTTATCGACATATAATTTTATTGCGGCAAAGGTTTCGGTGACACTGTTTTCAGGTACATTTTCTTCTTGTAAATATCCTTTAACCTTTTCACCATTGATATTACCGCTGACATATTGTGCACGAAATGCGTGCGCATTCACGGCTTCTTTGGGTATAGGTCGTATGGATTTAAGTACTTTAACCTTTTCATCTCGCAATGCTTCGGCTTCCATTGATGCAGGTGGCTCCATAGTAACCAGTGTCAATAACTGTATCAGATGACTTTGCAGCATGTCACGCATAGCGCCAGAGGTATCATAATACTGCGCTCTAGACCCTATTCCCAATTCTTCTGAATGGGTGATTTGGATATGGTCTATATAATTACGATTCCATAGCGGTTCTAGCATGGTATTCGCAAAGCGAAATACCAGCAGGTTTTGAACAGTACCTTTACCTAAATAATGGTCAATACGGTAAATCTGGTCTTCTCGCAAATACTTACCAATGCGTCTTTGTAAGGATTGGGCGCTCGGTAAGTCATAACCAAAAGGTTTTTCGATTACGACACGAGTCCAGCCATTGTCTTCATTTAATAGCTCAGCATTATGCAGAAACTCCACCGTATTGCCAAAATCAGAAGGACTAATAGCAAGATAAAAGGCTTTATTTTGCGGGAATTTTGTTTGATCATTTAGTGTTTTTGCAAGATCGGTATAACTTTCAGCTTGCTTTATATCACCTTTCAGAAAGTGCAATCGTTCACAAAAACGTTTAAAAACGGCTTCATCTACTCCGTTACGTGCTTTAAATTCGATCATTGCACGGACTTCAGCTTGCCAATGTTGCTGATCCCAGTCTCGACGACCAATAGCCAAAATTTTACTGCCTTCAGGTAATAAATTTTCGACATCCAGATGGTACAAAGCCGGCATTAATTTAATACGTGATAAATTTCCTGTCGCACCATAAATAACATAGGTACATGCTTCTGCTTTCATTACTATCCCTTATACGTTATAGGTAGATGACGATGTTTTGCCACCGTGACCGGTCCAGTCAGTGTGAAAAAATTCGCCGCGTGGTTTATCTGTGCGTTCATAAGTGTGTGCGCCAAAATAATCACGTTGTGCCTGTAATAAATTCGCCGGTAATCTTGCTGTACGATAGCCATCAAAATAAGCCAGTGCCGAAGAGAAGGTCGGTGTGGGTACATTCAATTCAACGCCCAGGATAACCGCTTTACGCCAGCCAGCATCAGCTTTTGCCATGGCATCTGAAAAGAACTCTGCTAACAATAAATTGTCCAGCTCAGGGTTTTTCTCGTAAGCCTTTTTAATATCGCTTAAGAATTGACTGCGAATAATACAACCACCACGCCACATCAATGCAATATCGCCATAATTAAGAGTCCAGTCGTATTCTTTAGCTGCTTCACGCATCAACTGAAAGCCTTGTGCATAAGAGATAATTTTAGAGGCATACAGAGCATCATGAATAGCATCGATCATGGCCTCTTTGTCGCCGGTAAATGTACTGGGTTGTTTTGGTAATAATTGTGCCGCTTTTACCCGCTGATCTTTTTGGGCAGATAGGCAACGGGCAAAAACAGATTCAGCGATCAATGTTAAAGGAATGCCCATATCTAACGCATTAATCCCAGTCCATTTTCCGGTGCCTTTTTGTCCAGCAGTATCCAGGATAGAGTCAACTAACGGCTCACCATTTTCATCTTTATAAGCTAGAATATTGGTGGTAATTTCAACTAAATAAGAGTCTAAAACTCCAGTATTCCATTTTGCAAATATAGCTTGAATTTCATCAACACTTAAACCCAGGCCATCGCGCATAAGCTGGTATGCTTCACAAATAAGCTGCATATCGCCGTATTCAATACCGTTATGCACCATTTTGACATAGTGACCACCACCGTTATCCCCGACCCATTCGCAGCAAGGAGCACCGTCAACTTTGGCACTGATTGCCTGGAAAATAGGTTTGACTGCTTCCCATGCCTCTTTATTTCCGCCTGGCATAATTGAAGGTCCGTGTCTTGCGCCTTCTTCTCCACCAGAAACACCCGTGCCTATGTATAAAATACCTTTTTTTCTCAGGTAATCGGTACGGCGATTAGAATCGGTATAAAGCGAATTGCCACCATCAATGATAATATCGCCATTTGATAATAAAGGCAGTAGCTTTTCTATATATTGATCAACCACTTCACCTGCTTTAACCATTAGCATCACTCTACGTGGTGTCTCCAGGCTTTCAACTAGCTGTTCAAGAGAATGAGTGCCGACAACTTCTGTCCCTTTAGCCGGGCCTTCTAAGAATTCATCAACTTTGCTTGCAGTACGATTATAAACAGCAACTTTATATCCATTGTCATTCATATTCAGGACCAAATTTTGTCCCATTACAGCAAGACCGATTAATCCAATATTTGCTTTCATTTTGCTCTCTTGATTGATGGTTTAGTGAAACTTTAAATTCTAACATGGTGAGGTACTTTAGACCTCACTATAATTGAAATTTTATGTAATTGCAGAATCCAATGTATTAGTGCACCTTTTGTGTGCTTTTAGTGTACAAATGTAGTGCATTTTCGCCAGTGTACAAGTTACTCGTTATATAACTTGCTACTATCATCCATATCTCGCGTATCGCTATACAGCATAGGCTGGCCTTGATTTAATATAGCGGCATCTACAACTTTGCAAACAACTATTTTGTGGTCTCCTGCTTCTGAAAAATGATCAACCTGACAGTCAAAATAGGCCAGAGCATTAGTAAGTGCAGGTGCGCCGGTTTTGGTTTGTAACCATTGATAGCCACTCATCTTGTCATTTGTTGAGTGTCCAAAATGATCGGCCGCTAATTTTTGTTTGTTGTCCAACACACTAATACAGCATACTCCCCCATCCTGTAGCATTTTATAGGAATGATGTTCAGGATTAATACTAAAGCAGATTAATAAAGGATCAAAAGAAACTTGCATTACCCAGGCGGCAGTGAAAGCATTTTGTTGTTGACCGTTATTGACACTAATCACGTAAACACCCTGGGTGATTAGTTTAAATACAGCATCAGCATTTTTTATCATGATTATGTCTCCATTGTTATACGCATTGATAAATCAATGGCTTTAATGTGTTTGGTTAATGCCCCTATAGAAATAAAATCCACACCGGTTTGTGCAATATTACGAATATTATCTAGTGTAATATCACCTGAGGCTTCCAGCTCGATATTATTTTCATTGCTAGAAACGGCAATTTTCATATCAGCAACAGAAAAATTATCCAGCATAATGCGGTCAGGTTTTGCTGCTAGAGCCTGTTGGTATTCTTCCAGTGACTCAACTTCTACTTCAACGGCAACGTCGGTTATTGCTCGGGCCGCACAAACGGCCATGGCAATAGAGCCAGCAGCCAGAATATGGTTTTCTTTAATTAATACCCCATCATATAGCCCTATTCTATGATTAACACAGCCACCACAGACTACCGCATATTTTTGTGCGTTTCTAAGGCCTGGTATGGTTTTTCGAGTATCTAATACTTTGCAATGGGTGCCAGAAACAGCCTCTGCGTATTGTCTGGCTATGGATGCGGTAGAAGACAGGGTTTGTAATAAGTTTAACGCTGTTCTTTCGCCCGTCAATAAATCTTTGGCAGGCCCCTTCAGTTCACACAGCAAGGTATTTTCTTCACAAACAGCCCCCTCTGATACAAACCAATTAATCTCAATATCAGAGTTTAGTATTGTAAATACCTTATCAAACCAGGCTTGTCCACAAAGTGTCATGCTCTCCCGGGTAACTACCTGTGCCTTGGCAAGTATGGATGATGGAATAATGCTAGCGGTTATATCGCCACTACCAATATCTTCATCAAGAAAGTTTTTTATTTCAATGGTCGTTGGATGGTTGCTCATGTGCTTAAATACTCAGGATTAACTGATTTATTGTAATAGTTTTGATTGTTAAATGAAAATAGAGAACCATTGGCTTAGTCAGGCCACAAAGATCCCTTCACCTAATTTTGATGAGCGACCTACGGATGAGGCGCTATCCCTAATTGTTGTGCATTGTATTAGTTTGCCACCCGGACAGTTTGATGGGACTTATATAGACCAGTTATTTTGTAATCAGTTAAATCCTGATGAGCACCCCTATTTTAAGGAAATTTATCAGATAAAAGTTTCGGCTCACCTTTTAATTAGGCGCTGTGGTGAGATTGTTCAGTATGTGGCTTTTAATAAACGAGCTTGGCATGCAGGAGTCTCTGAATATAAAGGGAAAACAAAATGTAATGATTATTCAATTGGGATAGAGCTGGAAGGAACGGAAACTCAAGAGTATACAGAAAAGCAATACCAGCAATTAACTACGGTAATAAAGGCTTTATTAAATCGATATCCAAATTTATCTGCACACCATATTACAGGGCATAGTGAGATTGCTCCTGATAGAAAGACTGATCCGGGTGAGAGTTTTAATTGGCTAAGACTTAAATCAAATTTTTAAGAAATTAGTCAAATTGATAGCTAATTTCGAAAAATGTTCGATCAGACAAGCGTTGTCCAGGTTCAAATTCATCTTTTGAGCCTAAATTGTTTTGATGTATCAGTGACAATTCAAGGTGTTGTTTTTCTGTCAGATTAAATGTTTTTCTTAGGATGAAATCCAGTCGCTGGAATTGGTCAATCCTGGTCGTGCGCAGATATTGCATATCACTACGATAGTAATAGGCCAGGCTGGCATGCCATTGCTGCGGAAATTGATAAGCTGCGAGAACATTTAAAGAATGATGTGGTACTGATTCTCTATAGTTAATAAATCCGCCATTTTGCTGAATATTGATCCATGAATAACCCATGTGAACTAATGCTTTTTGGTCAGGTTTATAATCAAGCTGAATTTCATAATTAAGGCTTCTCGCTACATCGCCAGTTACATAATTAAAAACGCCATTTTGGTCGGCTGTATATATTTGTGTCAATCGACGAAAGCGTTGGTGGGCAAATTTTATATCAGCGGTTAGTTTCTGGTTCATAAACAGACCATGATATCCTGCCTCAAAGGTAATAACTTCTTCTGGTTTAAGTGTTTCAGGGGAATGTGCGCGAACATTAACTATTGACGTTACAATATCGCTTATATTCATGTTTTGTTCGCCAAGGGTTGGCATTCGCGAGGCTCTTGATGCCATGACTCTGAAGCTATGCTGCTCAGACCAATGATAATTCAACGCAATTTTGGGTGAGATATCAACACTAGTATATGAGTTCTTTTCCAGCAATGCACCCAGGTTTAAACTGAAATCATCAAGAAATTTCCATTCAATATTGGTGAAAAAATGATAGAGCAAATTGGTTTTGTCATCTGTACCAGACCAAAAAAGAAGTCGCATTCTCTCCAGTCGACTGCCTAAGCCCCAAACCATGCGTGTTGATTTAAAAGGTACTAAAGTATGCTGTAATTCAAGGTCTAAACGTTCTGAAAGTTGGTCGTTACTGAGTAATTTTCCATCCGAAAAAAAGTCATCATCTATTTCATGTCGGTGATGACTTAGCTGTATTGAAACCTGGTTAATAGGATTAAACTGATGTTCCCAGCGCAAATTTTGGTTCAGGCTTTTACTTCGTTCATCACGTTGAGGATCATTAAGGCTGTTAAGGCCTGTTTCATGTTTACCCTCACTATATCCAAAATTATATTGCAAGGTATCTTTAGGGCTTAACTGATAATCAAAGCGACTGCTAATCATATTAATGTTTTGACTATCTAGTACGCTTTTCAACCCATCATTTTCATTATGGGAAATACTGAAGCGATACCCTAGGTCTCGCCATTGACCGCCATAACGTAGATTTCCACGATAATAATCGTCACTGCCAGCACGGAAGTTGACTTGTGCTCCCTGGTCTTGTGATGTATGAGTGGTAATGATGTTAGCTACACCTTGAAAAGCATTTGGACCATAAGTTGATGCAGCAGGCCCCCGGATTACTTCTATGCGTTCGATATCTTCGATTAATAAAGGGAAGTCAACCCAAAAAACACCACCAAAAGTAGCATTATAAATTGATTGTCCATCCACTAGAATTTGCATTCCTCCAGCAAATTCATCACTCATGCCGTGATAGGTAGCAGCTATCAAATGGCCTCTTACTGAACCTACTTGCATACCAGGAACCAGTCGGAAAAGCTCTACAATTTCTTTAGCGCCACTTGCTTTTATCATGTCTTTATCAATAACAGTGATGGCTGCTGGTGCGTCCGACAGGGATTGCTTGAGTCGGGTTGCTGATAAAACTACGGGTGTATCATCTAGAAAAAAACTGCTTGCGGTGTTCTGGTCCGTAGCTTGAGAGGATAAGGAAGTGGCGCTGATAAGTGTCGCCAGATATGCTTTGAATTTATTCATTGGATTTGGCTGAGTTTTTAGCTACGCCAAAACTTTCCAGTAACATAAGAAATACACCGATAGAGATTGCAGAATCGGCAATATTAAAGGCTGGCCAATGCTGGGATTGGTAGAACACATCTAGGAAATCAATGACATAACCATAGGCCAGACGATCGATTAAATTACCAATAGCACCACCTAAGACTAATGCCAATGCACAAGCTAGCAGAGTCTCATATTTTTTTAGTCGATATAACCAGAGGGTCAGTGCAACACTGATAACGAATGCCATTGCGGCAAAAAACCAGCGTTGCCAGCCCCCTGCTTCACTTAAAAAGCTAAAGGCGGCGCCTGTATTGTGCACATAAGTCAGGTTGAAACCGGGAATAATAGCAATAGATTCATAAAGATGCATTGATCTATCTATCGCAATTTTACTCCATTGATCAAGAATCAGTACAATGAGGGACAACCATAACCATTTAAGCATATTAATTTAACCTGATATTCCTTACTTTAACTAAGTGAGAATGGATGATTATTTGTTTCCACCTCCCTAATTATGCAAATTGACGTATCTCGCCGGCACCGTCAATATTTTCAACGCAGCGGCCACAAAGTTCTGGATGATTCTTATGTTCACCCACGTCATAACGATGATGCCAGCAACGCGTACATTTTGTATGTTCTGATGCAGAAACTTTAAGCTTAATGCCCTCTATTTCAGTCTGTATAGCATCTTCAGGGCAGAATTTCTCATTCGCAAGTGATGCTCCAGAGGTGATAAATATAAAATGTAATTCACTGGATAATTGATTTAAAACAGAAAAATATTCTTCATTGCAATACAATTCAACTTCTGCATTTAAAGATGACCCAATGCTACCTTTTGATCTGACTTGCTCAATTTCTTTACTGACCGCGGTACGAACTCGTATGATTTTTTCCCAGAATTCACGATTCATAGCGGAATCGGTATCTAGTTCAAATAATTTTTCATACCATGTTTCCAGGAAAATAGAATCACTACGATCACCCGGTAGATATTGCCAAATTTCATCGGCTGTATAACTAGTAATAGGAGCCAACCAGCGAGCCAAAGCTTCAACGACATGGTACATAGCGGTTTGAGTTGAACGACGGGCTAAGCCATCTGTTTTTGCTGTGTATTGACGGTCTTTTATTATATCCAGATAAAAACTGCCTAAATCCATGGCGCAAAAATGATGTACTTTCTGATAGATTTGTTGAAACTGGTAGCTTTCATAATACGCAATTACATCCTGTTGCAATAGATAGGCCCTGTCTACAGCCCAACGATCCAAAGGTAACATGTCTTGAATGGCGACTAAATCAGTTGCAGGGTTAAAACCATCTAGATTAGATAATAAGAAACGTGCAGTATTTCTTAAGCGGCGATAGCCATCGGATGTGCGCTTTAGAATTTCATCAGAAACATTCATCTCACCTCGATAATCAGTGGCAGCAACCCACAACCGAAGCACATCGGCACCTAAATTTTTCATGATGCTTTGCGGGGCCACCACATTGCCCTTGGATTTTGACATTTTTTTACCATCGGCATCGACAGTAAAGCCATGCGTTAAGACAGCTTTATAGGGTGCAATATCATTCATTGCAGTTGAAGCTAGCAATGAGGATTGAAACCAGCCCCTATGCTGATCTGAGCCTTCCAGGTATAAATCTGCAGGAAAATTTAGTTGTTCACGTCTATCTAATACAGCTGCATGAGTCACACCTGAGTCAAACCAGACATCTAGCGTATCTTGCATTTTGTCATAATATTCGGCATCCTCTCCGATGAGTTCAGCAGCCTCTAATTCAAACCAGGCATCAATGCCTTTTTCTTCAATGCGATTAGCAACTTCTTCAATGAGTTCGCCGGTGCGAGGATGTAACTCCCCCGTTTCTTTGTGTACAAAAAACGCGATAGGTACACCCCAGGTACGCTGACGAGAAATACACCAGTCAGGTCGACCATCTATCATGCTTTCTATGCGAGCCTGTCCCCAGTCAGGTATCCATTGAACACGCTTTACTTCAGTTAAAGTCTGTTCCCGTAGATTGTTCTTATCCATAGAGATAAACCATTGCGGTGTTGCTCTAAAAATAATGGGCGTTTTATGTCTCCAGCAATGAGGGTAGCTATGTAAAATAGCTTCGTGATGTGCCAGTTTGCCTTTTTGTTTTAACACGTCGAGGACATGCTCGTTGGCGCTAAAAACATGCTCACCGGCAAAAAATTCAGTGGTAGGCAAGAATACTCCGTTACTATCGACCGGGTTATCAATGGGTAAGTCGTTTCTCATGCCTACAACATAGTCATCCTGACCATGACCGGGAGCAGTATGTACTGCACCTGTACCCGCATCAGTGGTGACATGATCACCTAATATAATGGGAACTTGCCGGTCATAAAAAGGATGTTGCAGTAATTGCTTTTCTAATGCATTACCTTTGCAATACGCTATAACATGATGCTCGCCTGCCTGATAACGCAGCATAACGTCTTTCAGTAAAGTTTCAGCAACAACCAGTCGTTCTTGCTGACCATCAATTTCACATTGAACAACCGCATATTCTAATTCGGGATTAAGCGCTACTGCCTGGTTAGCGGGCAATGTCCAGGGTGTAGTTGTCCAAATGACGACAGACAATGGACCGACGCCCTGATGTTCAGGGGCGTGATGACAGCTTGCTAAAAAGGCCTCTTCATTAACGACTTGAAAGCGTACATCTATCGCAGGAGAGTGTTTGTCTTCGTATTCAACTTCGGCCTCTGCTAATGCAGAGCCGCAATCTGTACACCAATGAACCGGTTTGGCTCCTTTGCTTAAATGGCCTTTGGCCGCAATTTTACCTAAGGAACGGACAATATCGGCTTCAAAAGCAAAGTCCATAGTTAAGTAAGGGTTATCCCATTCGCCTAAAATGCCTAAGCGAATAAATTCTTGTTTCTGGGTTTTGACTTGCTTGGCAGCATAGGTCCGGCATTCTTTGCGAAAAATAGCAGGAGATACTTTTACCCCTGCCTTGCCTATTTTCTTTTCCACCATCAATTCAATAGGCAGGCCATGACAGTCCCAGCCGGGAACGTAAGGCGCATCAAAGCCATTGAGTGTCTTTGATTTAATGATAATATCTTTTAAAACTTTATTAACTGCATGGCCTATATGGATTGCACCGTTGGCATAGGGAGGGCCATCATGCAAAATAAATTTTGGTCTGCCGGTAAATTCTTCCCTAATTTTTTTATATAGCTCCGCTTCATTCCATTTTTTTAAACGTTCTGGCTCACGTTGGGCAAGATTGCCTTTCATTGGGAAAGCGGTTTTTGGTAAATTAAGTGTTTTCTTATAATCCATCTTCTTGACTATCTAAATTAGGCGAAAACCAGTTTCGCAATAACAATATCTTTTTTTATTTGTACTTTAAGTTCATCGAACGATTTAAAACAAATTTCATCTCTGATTTTTTGTTTAAAATGAACTTCAACATACTGCCCATATATTTCCTTTTCAAAGTCAAATAAATGGGTTTCTAAAATAACCTTTTT
>Ga0256847_1001252_pt1 | contig 13399 bp, 14 predicted proteins | sample TeddybearmetaG_FD_189099 | JGI IMG/M metagenome (GOLD analysis project Ga0256847, IMG submission 189099) | Hydrothermal vent microbial communities from East Pacific Rise, Pacific Ocean - Teddybear | ecosystem: Environmental > Aquatic > Marine > Hydrothermal vents | place: Pacific Ocean: East... | reverse complement strand
CCCGTATATGGGTTGTTATTACTATCAACAAAATCACCTGAAAATATTACTTTACTATTACCCAATGTAACACTACTTTCCTCACCAGAGTTAACGATTTCAATACGATTTTTTTCCAGTAAAGTAATTTGTATGTCATTTGTACTATTTGCTGTGGGTACAATAGCACGAGAACCTTTAAGATACCCATCTTTGACGGCACTAATAAATGCAAATTTCTCAAAAACAGGAACATCATTTATAACAAAAACTCCGTTATGGTCTGTTACAGTAAGAATATCGCCAATAGTAACTTGTACATCAATAAGAATTTCTCCTTCAGAATTCACTATTTTACCAATAAAATCAGCATTTTTAGATTGACCCAAATTCTCCTGAAACGTAGTATCGTTTTGACCGTTTTGACCCTCTACTTCAATTTCATTTATGTCATCCTCAGAACAAGAAAGACAACAAATTGTTACTACAATGAGTAAAAAAAACTTCTTCATAGATTGATATCTTTTAATTTAAAGATACTTAAAATTAATTAAAGGTTGTATTTTATTTTCAAATCATTCAATACTTTGGCTAGTGAGTTCTAAAATAATCATAATAATTAAGCTATTTTTGTTTTGAAATGGAAAAACAGATTAGTAGTATACAAAACCCTCTAGTTAAACAATTAGTAAAGCTTAAAGATAAATCCAAGGATCGTAAAAAGAAGGGTTTATTTCTAATTGAAGGTAAACGTGAAATTATACTTGCACTAAAAGGAGGTTATGAAATTGAAACGCTCATTTTCTTACCTGAATTACTTACTAAAGAACACTTAACCTTTTTAAATAGTCAAGATAGTGACATAATTGAAGTTACAAAAGAAGTGTATCATAAATTGGCGTATAGGGAAACTACCGAAGGTGTTATTGCTGTTGCCCGCTCAAAAGACTCATCAATAAATAATTTAATTTTCAAATCAAAAAACCCATTAATATTAATAGCCGAAGCTCCTGAAAAACCTGGTAATATTGGTGCTTTATTACGTACTTCAGATGCCGCTAATCTTGATGCAGTATTGATTGCAAATCCAAAGACTGATATGTATAACCCTAATATAATCAGGTCTAGTGTTGGGTGTATTTTTACCAATCAAGTTGCTACAGGCAGTACTTCAGAAATTATATCCTTTTTAAAAGCAGCTAATATTGCTATTTATTGTGCTGCATTACAGGCCTCCGTAAATTATGATACACAAAACTTTACAACACCAACTGCAATCGTTGTTGGTACAGAAGCCACAGGATTAAGTGAAGAATGGTTACAAAATTCTACACAAAATATAATCATTCCGATGGAAGGACAAATTGATTCTTTAAATGTATCTGTTTCAGCAGCAATTCTCATTTTTGAAGCTAAAAGACAACGTAAGTTTAAGTAGAATGAGTAAGTATAAACTAATAATCCCATTTGTATTTATTATCCTTTTGAGTAGTTGTGGAACCTCTAAAAAAGCCGCTTTAATTAAAACAACAAAGTCTAAACTTGAAAATCAATACCAGCTATACAAAGGCATACCCTACAAATACGGAGGTGTTGATAAAAGAGGGTTTGATTGCTCTGGCTTTACACAAACAATCTATAGCAATGCCTTTAACATACAATTACCCAGAACAACAGAAGCAATAATGAAATTAGGTAGAAAAATTTCAAAAAACAACCTAAAGCCAGGAGATTTAGTCTTTTTCAGACCTTCTAGAAAGTACCGTCATGTTGGTGTATTTATAGGAAACAATATGTTTATTCACAGCTCAACCTCTAAAGGTATTATTAAATCGAATTTAGACAACTCATATTGGAAAAAGAAGTATAGATTTGCAAAACGAATATTAAAATTATAAGCAATGACTGCACAATTTTTATTTTATATAATCATTGCAATCTTAATAATTAATTTTTTGGTTGATAAATGGCTAGACTATTTAAACGCAAAACACTTTGATGATGAAATTCCTGAGGCTTTGGAAGATGTATACGAAGATGAAGCATATTATAAGTCACAAGATTATAAAAAAGAAAATTTTAAATTTTCAAGTATAACCTCCATTTTTTCGTTTCTATTAACGTTGGCATTTTTCTTTTTTAAGGGGTTTGCTTACATTGACGAACTTGCCAGAGACCTTAGTGATAATCCCATAATTATTACCTTGATATTTTTTGGAATAATAATGTTGGGAAGTGATTTGTTGACTACTCCTCTCTCCTATTATAAAACTTTTGTTATTGAAGAGAAATATGGATTTAACAAATCAACCAAGGCATTATTTTTTATTGATAAAATGAAAGGATGGTTGCTTACAATAATTCTGGGTGGAGGTATTTTAGCACTCATTGCTTGGTTTTATCAACAAACTGGTGAAAGTTTCTGGATATATACATGGATTTTTATAGCGCTTTTCTCAGTATTTATGATGCTTTTTTATTCATCACTTATTGTTCCTCTATTTAATAAACAAACGCCACTACAAGATGGAGAACTTAAAACCCAATTGGAAGGTTTTGCTAAAAAAGCAGGTTTTAACCTAGATAAAATTTTTGTAATAGATGGTTCAAAACGTTCAACAAAAGCAAATGCCTATTTTACAGGATTTGGAAAAAAGAAAAGAATCGTATTATACGATACACTTATCAATGAGTTGGAAACAGATGAAATCGTTGCTGTATTAGCGCATGAAGTAGGCCATTATAAAAAGAATCATGTCATCTTTAATATGATTGCATCCATAGCATTAACCGGACTCACATTGTATATTTTTTCATTCTTTATTGATAGTCAACTTTTAGCAAACGCACTTTCTGTTTCAGAATCTAGTTTTCATATAGGCTTAATCGCTTTTGGAGTGTTATACACACCTATTTCGGAAATTACTGGCTTATTCATGAACTATATTTCAAGAAAATTTGAATATCAAGCTGATAATTATGCAAAAACGAATTTTGGAGCAACTTCGTTGATAACTTCATTAAAGAAATTGTCTAAAAATAGTTTGAGTAATTTAACACCTCATAAGGCATATGTCTTTATGCATTATTCACATCCTACTTTATTACAAAGAATACAGAATCTGAATTCTTAGTTTTCAATAAGGTTTCACTTTCTGTGAAACCTTATTCACAAATTGCTAATTAATTGATTATATTGTGGTTATCTATTATAAAAACAAAATTTATGAAACCAAAAAAAACTAACGGAACTGAGTTTAGAAGAGCTTAAAAAACAACAAAAAACTTTAAAAATAGTTTCAGGAGCTTTTATTGCAGTTCTATTTGCTCTATGTATAGTTCTAATCTATACTTATTTCAAAACGAAAGAATTAACACCTCTAATGATAATGCCTATTGCGCTATCACCTCTTGCTATAATGAACTACCTTAATTCTAAAAAGATAACTAGAGAAATTAATACAAGAAAACATTGAAAAATGTATTTGATAAAGAAGATGTTGCTGAAATAATTAATCGAATTGAAAAATTAAATTACAGTTCAAAACAACTTTGGGGTAAAATGAGGGTTGCGCAAATATTAGCACATTGTAATGTTTCATATGAAATGGTTTATACTGATATACATCTCAAATCAAATATGTTTGTAAAGTTTATCCTAAAGTCATTTATAAAAAATAAAGTAGTAAATACCATCCCTTATAAGAAAAATGGCAAAACTGCTCCATAATTTCTCATGAAAGAAACTAAAAATTTTGATGAGGAGAAGAAATGTTTAATAAACTATATAAAAAAGACTCAAGAATTAGGAACTGAATACTTCGAGAATAAAGAATTTCATTCATTTGGTAAGTTAACAACTATTGAATAGAATAACATGTTCTACAAACATCTCAATCATCATTTAAATCAATTTGGAGTGTAATTAATACTTGTTTTATCAAAACAAATCTCCCAAATAAATAAATTACAAAGAGTTTGTCCAGTAAAAATCTTTATGCTATTTTTAATCTATGGCATATGTTGCAACCATTGAAGAAGAAAATAAAGAAATAGCCAAACGTTATAGAGCTATGCTTAGCGTTACGTATCAAACACTGTCAAAAAAAGATAAAGGTTTGATTCGCCAAGCATTTAATATTGCTTTAGATGCGCATAAAAATCAGCGTAGAAAATCTGGAGAACCCTATATTTTTCATCCGATTGCTGTCGCGAAAATAGTTGCAAACGAAATAGGCTTAGGTACAACCTCAATAATGTGTGCTTTACTTCATGATGTTGTTGAAGATTCTGATGATTATACGTTGGAAGATATTGAAGGTCTTTTTGGAGAAACTGTAGCTAGAATAGTCAATGGTCTTACAAAGATTTCGAGATTAAAAAGCGATCAGGAAATATCTATCCAAGCAGAAAATTTTAGAAAAATGCTCTTAACATTAAATGATGATGTTCGAGTAATCTTAATAAAAATTGCTGATCGTTTGCACAATATGCAAACAATGGATGCTATGCCACAGCATAAACAATTAAAAATTTCTTCGGAAACCTTATTCATCTATGCTCCGCTGGCACATAGATTAGGTTTATATAATATCAAGTCTGAGTTAGAAGATTTAGGTTTAAAATATACTGAACCTGAAGTTTACAATGATATTTTTGCGAAAATAAAAGAAAGCAAAGAAGATCAAAATACATATATAAAAAAATTCTCTGACGGTATAAAAAATGCCTTGGAAAAAGAAGATTTTAAGTATGTAATTAAAGGAAGGCCTAAATCTATTTATTCTATACGAAGAAAGATGCGTAATCAAAATGTCTCTTTTGATGAGGTCTATGATAAATTTGCAATTCGTATTATTTATAGTTCTGAACTTGCTCAAGAAAAGTTTAATGCCTGGAAAATATATTCTATAATAACCGATAGTTTTAATCCGAACCCTAATAGACTCCGAGATTGGATTTCGCAGCCTAAGTCAACAGGATATGAATCATTACATATTACAGTAATGGGGCCTAAAGGTAGGTGGGTAGAAGTCCAAATTCGTTCAGAGCGAATGGATGAAATAGCCGAGAAAGGGTATGCAGCGCACTTTAAATATAAGCATGGTAATGAAAAAGAAAGTGGTTTAGAAGATTGGTTGAACAAACTCAAAGAAACTCTTGAAGATCCTGATGCAAATGCTGTAGATTTTGTTGAACAATTTAAGCTGAATTTATATGCAAAAGAAATATATATATTCACCCCTAATGGTGATATTAAATCACTTCCGAAAGGTGCAACACCCATAGATTTTGCTTTTGCAATACATACCGAAATAGGTGTAAAATGTAGAGGCGCAAGAGTTAATGGCAAATTAGTGCCATTGAGTTATGAGCTTAAAAATGGAGATCAAGTTGAAATCATTACTTCTAAATCTCAAAAACCAAAATTAAGTTGGTTAGATATAGTACAAACGGCTCGTGCAAAATCTAAAATTAAATCTTCGCTTAAAGAAGATCAAAAACAAATTTCTTTGGAAGGGAAAGAGGTGCTTGAACGCAAATTAAGACATCTAAAAGTACCACTGAATGAAAAGACTATCAATGAGTTAGTAAATTATTTTAAACTTAAAACAAGCCTCGATTTGTTTTATAGATTTGGTAATGGTTCTATTGACAATCAACAACTTAAAAATTTTGTAAGTCAGCGAAGCAACGCTTTTTATAGCTTTTTTCGAAATAGAATTAAAAGAAATAAAAATGATATAACGACAAAAGATGACGAAATTACCAATAAATATGATTTACTTGTTTTTGGTAAAGATGAAGAGAAGTTAGATTATAAATTAGCGCAATGCTGCAATCCAATTCCAGGAGACAAAGTATTCGGGTTTGTAACGGTTTCTGACGGGATTAAAATTCATAAACGTAATTGTCCAAATGCGATAAGTATGCAATCGCAATTTGCATACAGAATTATGCCAGCAAAATGGATTGATTCTACCCAACAAGAACACAAAGTATTATTAAAACTAAATGGTATTGATAATGTTGGCTTAGTCAATGAAGTCACACGAATTATATCAAGCAATATGCATGTTGATATATATAGTCTCAATATTTCTAGTGACAATGGTATGTTTGAAGGGCAAATAGCGGTTGGAGTCAAAAACAATCAACAACTTAAAAAATTAATCGAACGATTAAAAAAAATTGAAGGTATTGATAAGGTTATCAGGCTAAACAAATAAGTTGTTTAAAAGTTGTTAATCTTTTTCATAAAGCAATATCCAATACTTCCATTTTAAATGTAAATTTGTCTTGCAATTTATTATTGATAAGAATAATGGATAACTCTAAAAATCAAGAAATCGTAAAAAATGTTTTTACTAAATTTCTTGAAAATAATAGCCATAGAAAAACACCGGAAAGGTACGCCATTCTTCAAGAAATTTATGACCATAATGATCATTTTGATATAGAGTCATTATATATTGATATGAAGAATAAAAACTATCGAGTAAGTCGTGCAACACTCTATAATACTATTGAATTATTGCTGGAATGTGGTTTGGTCAGACGTCATCAATTTGGTCAGAATCAAGCACATTATGAGAAATCATATTTTGACAAACAACATGATCATGTTATTTTAACAGATACAGGTGAAGTCATTGAATTTTGCGATCCAAGAATTCAACTTATAAAAAAAACAATTGAAGAAGTATTTGATATCTCAATCCACAAGCATTCACTTTACTTTTACGGAACAAAAAAAATTAAAGACTAATTCATAAAATGATTGGTCAAATTTATTTATACTAATTTTTAAATATACTAAAATTAATGGTTGATTTATTACTCGGGTTACAATGGGGAGATGAAGGTAAAGGAAAAATAGTTGATGTGCTCACAAAAAACTATGATATTATTGCACGTTTTCAAGGTGGGCCGAATGCAGGTCATACTTTAATTTTTGATGGAAACAAACATGTGCTACATACTATTCCTTCTGGTATTTTCCATAAAAGTGCCATCAATATTGTGGGTAATGGCGTTGTAATTGACCCTGTCATATTTAAAAAAGAAATAGATAATTTATCAGCATATAATATTGATTTTAAATCAAAACTGCTCATCTCAAGAAAAGCACATCTAATTTTACCAACACACCGTTTGTTAGATGCTGCTTCTGAAATTTCTAAAGGAAAGGCAAAAATAGGTTCTACTCTAAAAGGAATTGGCCCTACATATATGGATAAAACCGGTAGAAACGGTATGCGTATTGGCGATTTAGAACTCTCTAATTGGAAGGACAAATACAATGCGCTAACTAAGAAGCATTTAAAAATGCTTGCCTTTTTTAATGTTGATATTCAATTTGATTTAGCCGAGTTAGAAGATGAATTTTATAATGCTGTTGAACAATTAAAACAATTAACTTTTATCGATAGTGAAGAGTATTTAAATCAAGCTATTAAAAATAATAAAACCATTCTAGCTGAAGGAGCACAAGGTTCTTTATTAGATATTGATTTTGGGACCTATCCATTCGTTACTTCATCAAATACAACTTCTGCAGGTGCTTGTACAGGGTTAGGCGTTGCTCCTAGTAAAATTGGAGAAGTTTTCGGGATATTTAAAGCGTATACAACACGCGTTGGCTCTGGGCCTTTCCCAACAGAACTTTTTGATGATGATGGAGAGAGAATGGGGAAAGTGGGTAATGAATTTGGAGCCACTACGGGCAGACCTCGTCGTTGCGGATGGTTAGATTTGGTAGCGCTAAAATATGCCGTGCAAATAAATGGTGTTACACAATTAATGATGATGAAAGGTGATGTTTTATCAGGTTTCGATACCTTAAAAGTATGTACTTCATATACCTATAAAGGAAAAGAAATCACACATCTGCCCTATTCTATAGAACCCCAAAATGTTTCAGTAAATTATACAGAATTTAAAGGATGGGAAGCAGATTTAACGCAACTAGAATCTGCTAATCAGTTACCAAAAAATTTAAATTCTTATATCGAATTTATTGAAAAAGAACTAGAAATACCTGTCAAAATTGTCTCAGTAGGTCCAGACAGAAAACAGACTATTTTTACATAAGACTTATTTTTCTTTAACAATAAATTAGAAGTGTCTATATAGGTACTATACTCTTTTTCATTAGTTTTGTAACAAATTATATGAATGCTTACTAAATATCTATTTATTGTATTATTTATAGTGTCTGTTGCCACTAACGCACAACAACAAAAGCGTATTAAAATTGTACATGCTGATAATTCAACAAAGGATGAAGAGAACTATCCAGGAGCTATTGTATTATTGGGCAATGTATTTGTTGAGCATGAAGGAATTACTATGCGTAGTAAAAAAGCCATTCATTATAAAAATGATAATATATTAAAGGCATTTGGTGATGTAGTGCTAAATCAAGGAGATACTATAACGCAAACCAGTACGTATGTTACCTATTATGGTACTACAAAAAAAGCGGTCTCTTGGGGTAATGTTGTTTTAAAAGATCCATTAATGACACTCACTACTGACACCTTGTATTTTAATAGATTAAAACAGCTATTATATTATAAAAGTGGAGCAACCATTAAAGACGATAAAAATGTATTAGAAAGTAAAGAAGGTAATTATTTTTTAAAAACCTCTAAATTTCAAGCGCTTTCAGATGTTGTTTTAACCAATCCTGAATATGTTTTAGAATCAAACCATCTAGATTATTATACAAATAACGGACAGGCATTTCTATATGGCCCATCAACAATTACCGGAAAGGACAATTTTATCTATACCGAAAAAGGGTTCTATGATACACAAACAGACATTTCTCATTTTACAAAAAATTCAAGAATTGAATATAAGGACAGAACTATAACAGCTGATAGTTTATATTATGACCGTAATATAGAGTTTGCATCAGCAACGCAAAATATTCAAATAAAAGATACGACCAATAATTCCGTAATTCGAGGGAATTATGGAGAGATTTTTCAAAAATTGGATTCCGCTTTTGTAATTGGAAGAGCTGTAGCAATTACTGAAATTGATAAAGATTCAATGTATGTACACGGTGATACTCTCTTGGTAACCGGTAAGCCTGAAAATAGAATTATTAGAGCATACCATCATGTCAAGTTTTTTAAAAGTGATTTAAGCGGTAAATGTGATTCTCTCCATACAAATCAGCAAACCGGGCTTACCCAATTATTTAAAAATCCTGTACTATGGTCAGAAAAAAGTCAAATTACGGGTGATACTATTCATTTAATTTCTAATCCTAAAACTGAAAAAATGGATAGCCTAAAAGTATTACGTAATGCCTTTATTATTCAAAAAGATTCTGCAGGATATAATCAAATTAAAGGGAGAGATATTTTAGGTAAATTTATTGATAATGACTTACAAGACGTTCATGTAATTGGTAATGCAGAAAGTTTATTCTATGTTAGAAACGATAGTGATAATAGCCTTATCGGAATTGATAAAACTACTTCTAGTTCAATAAATTTTAAATTTAAAAATAGTCAATTACAATCTTCAAAATCTATTACAATGCCAGATGGAGGTACCTATCCGCTATCCGAATTTCCAGAAAATATTCGACTATTCAGAGGGTTTATTTGGCGTGAAGATGAAAGACCATTAACAAAAGATGATATTTTTATAGTTGATGATGATACCCTACTAGAAAAAAATGATAAAAAAACAAGTCCTACAATAGTCAACAAACCCAAGATTAAAAAAAGAGTTGAAACTGTTAAAAAGAGGTTTTCAGAAACAGATGATGAAATTGAAAAAACGAATACTCTTAGCAAAAACAAATTGAAAAATAATAGGCAAAAAACGTTAAAATCACTTATTAAAGAGAAAGAGAAACCTAAAAAAAAAGATAATTAGGTATTTGTGAAATCTGATTTTTTTAAATATCAAGCGCAAACTTCAATGCATCCATTAGGCTTAGAAATCTCTCATGCCAATGGCAACTATGTATATGATGTTAACGGTACAGCATATTTAGATTTCGTAGCTGGTGTTTCTGCAAATAGTTTAGGTCATAACCATCCTACCATTAAAAAAGCAATTCTTACGCAATTAGAAAAGTATACACATGTAATGGTATATGGTGAATTTGTACAACAACCGCAAGTTGAACTATGTAAGTTATTATGTAAAAAGTTACCCTCTCAATTGCAATCCGTTTATCTTACAAACTCAGGAACAGAAGCAACAGAAGGAGCGCTCAAGTTAGCCAAACGAGTATCTGGAAGATATGAGATAATCGCTGCCAAAAACGGATATCATGGAAATACACAAGGAGCCATGAGTGTATCTGGAAATGAACAACAAAACCGCGCTTTTAGACCATTGATACCGGGAATTAAATTTATAGAATTTAATAATGACGAACATCTTCAAAGAATTACTACACAAACGGCAGCAGTAATTTTAGAAACTATTCAAGGAGGTGCAGGATTTATAGTTCCTAAAAATAATTATCTAATAAAGGTAAAAAAACGCTGTGAGGAAGTTGGTGCTTTATTAATATTGGATGAAATTCAAACTGGTATTGGTAGAACAGGAAAATTATTTGGTTTCGAAAATTATAATGTCTTTCCAGATATTATTATTACTGGTAAAGGATTAGGAGGCGGAATGCCCATTGGTGCTTTTATCGCTTCAACAGATATGATGGCTACATTGAAACAACATCCAAAATTAGGACATATTACCACATTTGGAGGGCATCCGATAATTGCTGCGGCTGCGCATGCTACTCTTAAAGAAATCACTACTGGTAATTTGATATATGAAGTATCAAAAAAAGAAAAGTTATTTCGCAAGCTATTACAACACAATGCTATTCAAGAAATTAGAGGTAAAGGATTGTTATTAACTATTATAATGGAAAGCCCAGAAATTGCCTCAAAAATTATTCTAAAAGCCATTGAAAAAGGATTGTTATTATTCTGGCTACTTTTTGAAGGAAAAGCTGTTCGAATTACTCCGCCTTTAACCATTTCTAATGATGAGATACAAAAAGGATGTGAAATTCTATTAAATGTTATTGACGAAGTGCTTAACGTTAAAAAGCTTTAACATCCGCGCTACAAAAGTTAATTTGAGTTAATGTTTATTAAAAAAAGGTTAAACACTATTGTTTTGTGTAACAAGTGTTACCAATACTAGTCTTAATAGTAAATCTAATATTTAAATTAACTTATTATGAAAAATCTAAAATTAATTGCCTTAGCATTAGTAATCAGTATTTCTACAGCTTCTTTTGCTACACCAACAAAAGAGAACCCAACAAGTAAATTGCGCGAGCAAATTATTGAATTGTTAGGAGCTCCATCAGAAAAATTATCTGACACAAAAATTCAGACCGAAGTTGTTTTTACTGTAAATAATGAAAATGAAATTGTTATTATTTCTGTAAAATCTAAAAATGCAAATGTCAAATCTTTTGTTAAAAGTAAATTAAATAATAAAAAAGTAACTTCTAATACTTTAAATGAAGAGAAAATATTTCGTATGCCATTAACTATAGTCAATGAATAAATGAAACAACCTTTAGAATAAAGCCCATTTACTAATTAATTTAGTAAATGGGCTTTATTTATTCAATCAATAATGCATCTAATAATTCTCGTACCTTACTGCTATTCCAATTTGCTGGTCCAAATTCTGACAATGCTATCTTTGTTTGTTTATCTAAAATAAACGTTGCCGGAATACTTCGTGTATCAATCTCTACTGGAGCATTTGATAACATATTATAAGTAGGTAAATTATAATTATTATTCTGGTAGAATTTTTCTACTTTAGATTTATTATCCGTCGTAATAAATACAAATTCAATTTTATCCTTATAGTCATCATACAATGATTGTATTGAAGGCATTTCAGCTCTACACGGAGGACACCAAGTTGCCCAATAATTGATAAAAACTACTTTATCATTCAATTCATTTAAATTTACATCTGTTGCATTTAGTAATCCCTTTAACTGAAAATCTGCATTAAATTCTTTTCTGTTTTCAATCGTTTCTGTTTTTGGTGGTATAATCAGTGTTTTAATATAAGTTACTCCTTGGGTTAATTTTGCTCTTGTTCCTAATCCGAAAGGCGTAAAAAGAAAAATAAAAAATCCAAAAAATAATATATTCCAAATATTCTTTTTAACGAACTCCATGTTTTTAACTATTTTTAGTTTAGTTGTTTTTCAATTTACAAACTTACAAAAAAGTCAAAAAAAAAAGGTGCAGCCTCTGCTACACCCTTAACTGACTCAATTACTAATTAAATTATTTAGTAGTTGTCTCATTAGAGAAGAAAGTATTGTCAGAACATGATGTGAAATAACCTGAAAACAACTAGAACAATAAATAGCATCTTTTTTATCATAAAAATTGTTTAGTTTTAAAAGTAAAAACAAAATCTAAAGATATTTTCAAGATGTCATTAAGCAAAGTCCGAGATCCCTTAATAATTCTATTTTCTTACTGATTTTGTTCTATTCCAATTTACATCGGCCTTTTTTCTTAACCTTTCAGGTCCTTCTTCTATCCAACTCTCTAATGTATTATTGAAAAATGAATTATAAAATAAGTACAATTTACCATCTCTAATTTCAAAGGTTTTTGGGTTTATTGAAACCTTTTCTCCTTTTGCCCCCATTGCGTAAGCACACCAACCTCCATATTGTGGACTGTACTTAGTAGGGTTTGATTTAAACTTTCTTAAATTTTCTTCATTTAAAAATTGGTACTTTGCATTGTTATAGGTAAACATATATTTTTGTTTTCCTTTAACCGCCTTTTTATTAAAATATTCAACAACATCATAGCCTTTGGCAATGTATCCGTCTTGAACATTATAATCAATTTGTTGTGCAAAAGCAATTATACTAATGAAACTTAAAACTGTTATTAAATATATTTTTTTCATACCTATTTTTATAATTTGTGACCAATAATTGGGATATCTTTTCTGTATATCCATAGTAATAATAAACTTATTATAAAAGTAACTAAGGCTGTATAGAATAATGCGCCAGAATCACCATTTACTACAATTCCCAGTGCTGTTAAATGCATTAGTATCGCACCTCCCATAATACCAACTGTTAGAGTTGCACCTAGCCAAACCGTTTTTGGAAATAGTAATAAAACACCAATAATTAATTCTATAATTCCAATTCCTATTCTACCATAGGGCTCTAACCCTACTTTTGTAAAAAAATAGACACTATCAGGGTGCGCAGTGAATTTAAATCTGAGTGTTTGTATTAATACGATAACGACTATAATTCTAAGTCCGAAAATAATATAGTTTTTCATCATAAATTTATTTTAATTTATATGACAAAATTAAACTAGATGTATCAGGAAAAGTGTTAGCTAGCTAACACATC
>Ga0256847_1001251_pt1 | contig 13404 bp, 8 predicted proteins | sample TeddybearmetaG_FD_189099 | JGI IMG/M metagenome (GOLD analysis project Ga0256847, IMG submission 189099) | Hydrothermal vent microbial communities from East Pacific Rise, Pacific Ocean - Teddybear | ecosystem: Environmental > Aquatic > Marine > Hydrothermal vents | place: Pacific Ocean: East... | reverse complement strand
AATCTCATACCTCTAAATTTTAAGCACCTTCATACTCCCAATCAGTCTCCCATCCCTCAGCATTCTTATAATCTTATACCCCTTCTTCCATCGGTCTATCGGCTTCATCACACTTTCATTTTTGTGATCGATGCTAAATTCATCTTCCAGTCTTCCATCTATATCATATACCTGATAGCTTACATGATCTATTTCATTCTGATTGATATAGATCATATCCGAGGCTGGATTGGGGAATACCTCAATCTGATCTATTAACTCTTCATCTACCCAATCTACTGTAGCGGTTGTGGTATCTCCGACGATCTTCCCATCTTCATCAATCTTGAATACCCAGCTCAATATGGGAACTTCTCCGGGAGGAATAGTATAGTAATACGCTTTTCCATAACACAGATAATTGCCATCAGAGGTCGGGATAATATCCGAAAGAGTATGACCTACAAAATTATTGTCCAGAATACTATACGATCTACGCCATATGGTATTGAGGTTGGTATCTACCTTGGCTACCATACCTTTACCTATAATGGTATCCGGGTCTTGTTGAAAATTGTATAATTCTGCAACACATAAGTAATGGATGCTATCATGGGATGGAGTTATTTCTCTGACACCAGTATTCCAATTATTGTAATCTGATATCAACAAATCAAACCTCCCAAAACTGACAAACTTTCTTTGATCTACATTAAATTTATAGAGGCTAGGTAATCTTCTGAACTCAGAATTAAGCGGTGGTAATCTTGTTATTCCGCCTATTAAGAAATTGTCACTGCCCATATCCAATAAAGTTCTTCCGTCTCCATTTGAAGATGCTGGATATTTTGTTGTCCAAAGTATATTACCTATTTCATTGACCTCTTGCACATAAAGTTCTCGAATATTTTCTACTGTGGAATATTGAATCAAATAATTTCCATTGGGCAAAAAATTCATTTTAGCTCTTGAAGGGTCAATATTTTCATCATCAATTATAATTTCTGTTTGGGTATCATTTTCTAAATCATATTTAATAAGCAGGATGCTATTCTTAAATGTAGTCCCAATTTCGACGCTAACTAAAATGTGAAATATTCCATCCTTATAGTGAAAATCATAAAGAAAGACAATTGGAGTTGAGACTTGAGGTATTAATATTTTTTCATTGATTATTTCATGGGTAATTTCATCATAATAACATAAAAATATGTCTAATTGAGAATTTGCGAGGAAGTACACTTTTTCATCAATGCTTATTGCATTATTAATATTACTAATAAAAAGTGATCTGTTCGGAATCTCAAACCTGGTATTGAACAATACCTCTCCTGTAGATTTGTCAATCTCGGTGGCATATACACCTTCGCCAACTGAAGTCCCTGAATTAAAACCTCTACCTATACAAAGATAACTATCTTCCAATTCATGAACAATCTTGCCATGAGCTTGAGTCAGATCATTATCCAACCTAATATTGTATGGCACTTGACTGTACGCCGCAGATGTCATTACTATGAATATAAAAACTACAAATCTCATACCTATATTTTTTAGAAAAAATAGAGGTAGGACTCAGCCCTACCTCTAGACATAGTACTATTTTATTACAATTATTTTATCCACCATTAGGCTATTATCATTCGTCAGGATCTCATAGTAGTAGATCCCAGAATGAATACTAGATACATCTATTTTATTCGATGTCTGATTCAGCGCTGTTCGTAATATCATTTCCCCTTTTGTATTATACAATTTCAATTGAGACAAAGTTACATCTAAATCACTTATTAAATCTATGTTTATGTATTCCTTTGTCGGGTTGGGATATACATTTATCCTCGTATCACTGACCGCACTTCTCGTTCCTGCTGCTAGAAATGTTACACTTGGGTAAGCTGGCTTTGATGGATAGCCACCAAAAGATTGTCCATAGTAGATCTTGAGTATATTCCGTGCTTTTGCAGTAGCATACCCATAATAGGTATTCGCTATTTGTACCACTCTGTTATAATCTTGAATGCTCAGCTTATCCCAAGTGTTGCCTTGATTGCCAAGATTGACCTTCATATCCACCAGCTCTCCATATACTACTCTCTCAGTTAACAATATAGGGTCTTTGGTCCTGATATCATTTTTAGAAGTGAGGGCTAGGAGTGCATTACTATAGTCATTTTCAAGCAGATAGGTCTCTATGATTTGAAAATACTTGGTTCTGGAGATCTTCTTTTCTATTTCACCTCTTATGATTCCCATATTGAGCGTACCAGTGACTACTTCTTGCTCTATTACGCCATTGCTATACACTGCACCGTCAAGGAAGATGTCTGTCAGCCCGTTTTCAAAGTCTATACGTGCATCCCCTGCATTGTAGGCATTCAGAATGTCAAGCTGGATCGCACTTGAGATGCTCCCACTGTCGAATACTACATCGTAGATATATGGATTTACAATTACGCCAGGATTTGCCAGTACGACTTGTACAAATTCTGCTCCTGTATAATATTGACCATACTCCAATAAGGTCTGTATTACAGCTACAGATACCCATGGGCTAGCGGGTAATATGCTAATAATCACACCTGTAGGATCATGATCGCTATCGTCTTCTACCAGCTTAATGACACCATCCGTATCTCCTCCATCGTACAGACCTTTGATCTGTGTCCGTACTATTGGTAATTGTTGTGGATCATTGTTGATGACTGGATATGTACAGATAGGATTGGCATTAGTTTTCTCCTTAGTAAATCTATCATGCCCAAAACCAGGATGTGTATCAGGGTTGTAGTAGATAGGTTCTTCATTTGTGGCATCTCTGAAATAATATTTGGTCAGATCAGATCCACCCCCAGCGTAGTTGAACTCTTGAAAGCCTACATTTGAACCATCAAAAACATTCCCCGCAGCTCTTTCATTCTCATCTTCTACGCCTCTTCCTTGCTTAGGACCTATTTCTGCCGTCCTAAAATTATCACCTTGGATATTGAAAAACTGATTGCACTCGAATTCTACACCGCTTATATTGTCCCCATAATCATCTGAATTACTTTGAGAGTTTATCCCATTAGAGCAATCGTAGATTTTATTGTTGATCAATAGGTTTGGATTTGCATTTTCATTAGGTGTGGTGAGCTCTATACCGTATTCATTATTAGTGTTAGCTCCATGAATTTCATTATTGTAGATTTTGAAGTCCATCATATTATTATTGTAGATTCCAGTGGCTCCATTTATTGCATTGCTACCATCTCGGAGGTTCATCTTGCAGTCACTCACAGTTAGTAAACCACCTGCTCCATGAGCAGATACTCCATCAATCACATCATAAAATTCGACACCGATCACTGCTAGCGTATGAATGCTCTCTGATATGAAATCTACAGAAGTATGACAATTGTAGAATTTAGAAGGAATATTTGGGTAGGCATTCCCTACTAATAAACTGGTATTCTGGGCTATGACACCCGGGTCTTCGCTGTTCATTGGAAAATTAAAATTGCAGCCTTCCACTGCTAAGTAAAAATTATCTGTAACACTGACCGTACTGCTAAAATTGCTTTTGAATAATTTCTGAATTCCTAAAGTATTAGACAGCGTTATAGCCGGACCATTCAAAGTAGAAAACCTGAATGCCAGATTTAGTAATCCTTCTGAGCCTTCCACATTATAGATTCCCACCTCAGAGGTTTCAATCGTAGAATTAGATTCTATCGATATACTGGCAAAACCACTAAAAGATGGTGCTACCTCAATACCTTCCCATTCTTTTTTGCCTGCCATCGGGAAATAGCAGATGCTCCCAGTATAGGTACGCACAGTAGCATTAATGATGGTCAACTTTGCCCCTGCATTGACGATTATCTTATGTCCTTCCGTAAGCTCGATCGTACATCCCTGAATAGTAAGATCAGAATTGACCACTATATCTCCATTGAATGCTTCATCTGTATTTTTTGTTGTAGGGACATTTACGCTAAATCCTTGTGTCAATGGTATTTCTCCAGGATTGAGTTGGAATTTATACGATCCGTCAGTGTTTTTTAATGATTTTCTTATCAATATATTTTGACCGCCAGTAAGTTCAAAATCTCCACAATTAGTGTTATTCACATACGACATCAGATTGCTATGAAGAATACCATCTGGGTCAGCATATTCTACTAAACAGTCATCTTTTTCATCATTATCATTCGTCAAAGCACATGCGGAATACATAGGTCCATTCCAAATACCATAAGGATCATCAGTAAAATATGGATCTGGAGGGGTGTCACATACAAAATCTCCAGTATCTCCACAGTTGCAATCGCAAGGAGAATTATTTCTTGTTACTCGTTCTGTGGTGTAAGAATTAATGTTTGAATTTCCAGGACCCCAAGTATGATATAGGCCAATAGCGTGCCCTATTTCATGAGCAATGGTATATTGGTCAGAGAGTCCAGAGCCATATGCCCAAAACCTCCCTGTAGTACCAGCAGTTGCCATTCCTGTAAATCCGCTACTCTCTGTAGTACCTAGAGATAGTATATCACCAATCATACAATTACCTGGCTGAATTTGGTTAGGCCATGGATCAGGCCAATTATTATAATTGTCCATACATGGCAAACAATTTAATTCTGTCCAGATGTAGTTAAAAGAAATATTATGATCATCGTACACAGAATCAATTGTGGCTTCCATTGTGTTCCTATCAGTTTGTGATATTTCTCCTGCAGCCTGACCATCTTTTGCATACCTCAAAATTAAATTAAGCGTGATAGGTTCTGTTTCATCTAAACCACTAGATGTATCCACACAACCCACGCTGGATTGCAGATTTATAGTATTATTAATATCAGCTTGAGATGGTACTGTACCACAATTATTTTGTCCAAAGGATGGTAAGGACATGAGAATTAAGAACGAAAATAAAATACCTATTTTTTTCATTTTTTTAATGTTTAAAGTGTTAAGTCCTGAGAGGTCATCCTTAAATCATCTTTGAAGATTTAAGGATGAAACCGAAAGCTCATCTTTCGGCTGCTCAGAACAAATATTTTTGTAAAAGTTATTGAAGTGGTTTGAAAACGCACTCACCACCTTATTACCATTCGACATTCGAAAATTCGAAATTTTTTCATCTTTTACCTCCTTAATTATTTTACAAAAGCATTGGCAATATTGCACTTACTTTCCTTCCGAGACAGAGGACAGTTAGGGTGTTTCGTTTTTGAAATACGGGGGACTGTTAAAGTCAATTAAAGGGGTGTCTTCGTGTGTACTAATTAATTCGTAAAGGATGTATGCATCTCTTATTCTTCTGATAAAAAGGAGGCAGGACTCCTTCGATAAGAAATCCTAACCCATCCTTAAATAATAAGGTTTGAGCTCGCCCATATATATGTCATGACTACCCGCTCACTCAAAAAACCCTAAATCCGAAATCACATCTTTTTTGAATAGAATTATGTTGTTAAGATCGTCGATGATCTTCCGAATTTACCTTTTAGAGATTGGAAAGATTGATAATTGGAAAGATTGATAAGAGGTATAAGGTGCGAGGTATAGGGTTTGCATGGTCAGATGCTGACAAGTATCAAAAGTCAACATTTAGTCATGCAAATCTTAAACCCTAAACCTCAAACCTACTTTCATTCTTCAATCTTTACAATCTTTACAATCTTTACAATCTCTCCAATCTTTTAAATCTTAACCTTGTATTTTTTCACAAATAGTTCTTACTTTACGTATGTTCGTATTTTGAATGATACAAATCAAATATAGTTCTTTTAAGGAACATATTGTTCAAATATAGAACAATTTTATTTCCAACGAACACCCTTTTGTTGTAAATAATTGATAATCAAAACATTATTATTTGAAGAAAATTTTATAAATTTATTTTGTGACCAACAATTTGAAAGAATATCGATTTACGAAAGATCTTTCTCAACAAGACCTTGCCAATGCTATAGGCATAAGTAGACCCCAATTGTCTAAGATAGAGCGAGGGATTGCGGGAATAACGGAGCAAGTAGAAGAAGGGCTGAAAAAATTTGATCCTTCTGTAGATTTGAGCTACATTCGTGGATATAGTTCTAAAAATGAACAAAATGTAAATATCGATGAAGGTGATTGGAAAGACGAGAGAATCAAAGCATTAGAAAAAGAGAATTTGTGGATGAAGGAGGTGATTAAAAACCTTTCAGAAGCTGTTAATAATAAAGAGGGACATAAATAGAAAACATCTATGCCCCAAATTGGCTTAAAAGCCTTCTTCTTCTTCACCTATGAAAGCTAGAAGTAAAATGATTAATTCTGTCATAACATATTAATTATTTATTTAATATGCAATATACTGAATAATAGCAAATTATACAAAATGAACTACATATTAAAGGCAATTACAGATCACCCTGAAGCATTTGAAATGAACTTGGCAGAAGAAATATCTACAGATGAGTTATTACAAATAATATATTCTGCAAAGAAGTTAGGAACTAGTATTCAACAAAACTCTATGACCATCACAAAATTATACTTTGGATGGTTAGTGCTTGTGAAGCTTGGGTTGCGTGGAGTCGCCATACCTTTAGGTGATGATTTATTAAAATCATATAATTGGAATAATCACTACCAATTTGCTGCCGATATATGTAATATCTTAATGAAACATAATTTCATGTTTGATAACCTAATAGAAGCGGAAAAATATGAACGAATGTTTAAAGAATACAGGGACATTTACAATCTAGAGGCAGAAATGGAAACTTTGTATTGTAAAATTATTTATAAAAATGATCATGGAATTCATATTGACAAAACTTCAATTAATATGGATTTAGAAGAAATAGAATCCAGATTGAAATTTGACAGTTGCAAGTATCACTATTATTATTATCAATGTCAATGTATTCTTAATGAAGGTGAAGATTTTGAAAAATGGTGTTTGATAGCTCTATCATACTTCAAAAATTTATATTTCAAACATGAAATATATTACAATATATTTATCAAAAAACTTTATACCTATTATCTGAGTATAGACAATTACTTAAAAGTTTATCTTGAAATTCCAAAATACTTTAACGAAACGAAGCAAGGTAGTAAGTCTTGGTTTAGGTTCCAATTTATCTATATTTCGGCATTGATTAATCTAGTTAAAGTAGAAGATGCTTTCAAAGAAATGACGTTATGCCAAAGCCTTAAAACATATAAAAACCTATCTGAGGCGCATCAAGAAGAATGGCAATACCTAGCCGACACCATCAAAAGTAAAAGTCAGACAAAGATTACAATTAAAAAGTTGAAATAAAACTTTTGCTCAAATATTAATTTATTCTAGAAGTCTTAAGGCAATTTGAACCTAATATTAGGATATAAATATTCCACCGCTATAGGCGATAGAATATTTTATGATATCAACTTATTCCCACCTTCTTACAATAAGATAATAATCTCTTGTATTTTGGTCTTTATAAATTAAGAACCAAAGAAGAATGAAAATAAAGAACTTCTCTCTCCATACAATCTACATTGTCATCGGATTGTTCCTCGTATTCAATGTCAATAGTCAACAACTCGACCTGAAAAATTGGAAAAACCTCAATTTTAGAAATATCGGTCCTGCTGGAATGAGTGGTCGTGTAACCGCTATAGACGTAGATCTCTCGGATACGGATAGGATCTATGTGGGAACAGCTTCTGGTGGTGTATGGCTGAGCGAAAATGGTGGTATCTCATGGGAACCTATATTCGATGATCAACCCGTATTATCCATTGGATCTATCAAAATAAATCAGAAAAATTCTAGCGAAATATGGGTAGGAACGGGAGAAGGAAATCCAAGAAATTCATTGAATACAGGTGCAGGAATTTATAAATCAATCGATGGAGGAAAGACTTGGAAATTGATGGGATTAGAGAAGACGAGGGTTATTCATAGAATAATAATTCATAGAGATGATCCGAATACCGTATTTGCTGGTGCGATGGGAGCGACTTGGGGAGCTACTAAAGATAGAGGAGTATACAAAACGACTGATGGAGGCAAGACATGGAAGAATGTATTGTATACCAATGACAAGACGGGAGTAGCAGATATGGTGACTGATCCGACGAACCCTAATAAACTGATCGTGGCAATGTACGAGCACTTGAGACAACCATGGGACTTCGTATCTGGTGGGAAAGGAAGTGGCATGCACATTACATATGATGGGGGAGAGACCTGGAAAAAGATAACGGACAAAGAAGGGCTACCAAAAGGAGAACTTGGAAGAATGGGGATTGCGGTGGCTCCATCAATGCCAAATATTGTCTATGCGCTTGTCGAAGCAAAAGAAAATGGACTTTACAAGAGTACTGATGGAGGAGAGAAATGGAAACTGGTATCAACAAAGGATATAGGAAATAGACCATTTTATTATTCAGAAATATATGTCGATCCACAGAATGAAAATCGGATTTATAATCTTTGGTCGTATGTGTCCAAAAGTGAGGATGGAGGAAAGACATTCAAAACCATAATGGACTATGGAAATGCAGTACATCCAGATCATCATGCATTTTGGATTGATCCCAATGATCCCACTTATTTGATCAATGGAAATGATGGAGGAATGAACATTTCTAGAGATCGTGGAGAATCGTGGAGATTCATCAATAATCTACCTGTTGGACAATTCTATCATGTGAATATCGACAATGATTGGCCATATAATGTATACGGCGGTATGCAAGACAATGGCTCTTGGATTGGCCCTTCTATGGTGTTGAAAAGTGGAGGGATTCGAAATTATGACTTTCAAGAATTGTTTTTTGGAGATGGATTTGATGTAGTGCCTTATCCGGACGATAGTCGTTATGGATGGGCGATGTCTCAAGGTGGTAATGTTGGATTTTATGATAGAGAGACTGGAGATGTAAAGCGAGCGAAACCTGTTCATCCAGATGGAGACGTTTTGAGATTTAATTGGAATGCAGCCATAGCTCAAGATCCTAAAAATCCATGTGGCATCTATTTTGGAAGCCAATATTTGCATTACACAGATGATTGCGGAGATTCTTATGTGATTTTGTCGGGAGACTTGACCACTAATGATACATCAAAGCAACATCAAGACATCAGTGGAGGCTTGACGATAGATGCTACTCAAGCAGAGAACTACACGACGATAGTCTCTATCGCACCCAGTCCAGTGGATGAAAAAGTCATTTGGGTAGGAACGGATGATGGTAATTTGCAATTGACAAGAGATGGAGGTAAGACATGGAACAATGTAAATTCTAAATTGGTAGGTGCTCCACGAGGGGGCTGGATTCCACAAATAGTCATCTCAGATAAAAATGCTGGAGAAGCCTTTGTTGTGGTGAATAATTATCGTAAAAATGATTACAGTGCTTATGCATATCACACGAAAGATTATGGAAGGACCTTTACAAGAATTGCTGATGATCGACAAGTTAAAGGTTTTGTGCTATCTATCGTTCAAGATCCTGTTGAGCCTAAGCTTCTGTTTTTAGGGACTGATGCTGGCTTATATATGTCATTGGATAAAGGAAAAAATTGGCAACATATGAATGAAGGTTTTCCTTCAGTGCAAGTTTCTGATTTGAAAATTCATCCAAGGGAGCATGATCTTGTCATTGGAACATTTGGTAGAGCACTTTGGATATTGGATGATATACGCCCTTTGCGCAAATTAGCTACGGAGGGAAAAGTGTTGTTGAAGAAAGATTTAGTGTTGTTTGATTCTCCGATCGCTTACCATGCATCAAGAAGGTCATATGATGGTATTCGTTTTAATGCTCAAGGAGAATTTATAGGAGATAATAAGAGGGTAGATTATGCTAAAATAAATGTGTGGAGGACACCTGATGAAGATACCAAAAAAGAAAAAGAAGAGGAAGAGAAAAAAGAAGAGGAAGAGAAAGAGGAAGAGGAAGAGAAAGAGGAAGAGAAAGTGGATGTCTATGTCAAAAATTCAAAGGGAGACACTATTCGGACCTTGTCTCGAAAATTAGAAGGAGGATATGATCATTTAAGGTGGAATTTGGATGAAGACGGTGTAAATTTTCCTCGTAGAAAAGAACCTAAAGAAGATGCTGATATACCTGGTGGAGTAGATGTAATGCCTGGTGAATATAAGGTGATCGTAAAAATGGGAGATCATGTTGATTCGACTATGGTTACTGTCAAACTGGACCCAAGATCAAAGATGGAGCTTACCGATTTCAAAGCAAAAATAGATGCCCAAAAAGCGTATGAAAAAACAATTACGGCGGCTACTGAAGGCTTCAATCGAATTATCAGAGCGAAAAAGACTATCAAGAAGGTGAAAAACATAATGAGCAATCAGGATGAAGAAATCAAAACAGAAGTTGACAGCCTTCATAAAATATTGAATACAGAATTAGATAGTTTAGAGAAGCTTTATATGATGCCGGAAGGATTAAAAGGAATACAGAGAAACCCAAATGATCTGAGGGGAAAATTGTTCAGTGGTCGAGGATATCTAAGAGGCAGCTGGGGTAAACCTGGTGCCAATGCAATCAATGCAGTAAGTGAGGCACAGAATGTGACCAAAACGACTATTGAAGCCATTAATGATTTTATCGAAACTAAATGGAAGCCATATGAAGCACGTATTAAGGAGATTCAACTCAAATTATTTGAAGGAAATATCGATAAAGTGAAGATTGAATAGTTGGGAAATTGGAATTTTGTTCACTTCCTTGCTTAGGAATGATACATTAATAAAGTTCGCTTTTATACGCAGGTGTTTTATTATTGAATCATTCCTTAAATGTCAATATGATATTTATTTGTATTAAAAAAAAGAGACTGTAATTTTATGTTTACAGCCTCTACTTTTTTTATCAATACATCCTAAAGACTAATCGCAATAATCTGAAATATAGACACCTTCACCTAACACATTCTCATCATCGTATAGGACTTGTGCCAATACTGAAGCTTGTACTTCACCATCAAAATTAATAGTGCCGCTCACAGTAGAACAATTACTTACAAAAACGTACTTACCTCTTCCACTTGCAGTTGGTACAGGAAAATCAACATAAATATATGTTGAAGGACTGATAGCTATTTGCATGGTGGCATTAGGCGTAGGATTAATCTCAGATACATTTAAGCATACTGTTAATTCATAGGTTAACCTCTTGGGGTTTAATTCCCAGGTGCTTGCATCGAAAAAGTAACTTCAATTGAAGCATTTGTGGATGTGAAGCGGGCGCATTTCAGTTTGTCTTTTCTATTTTATTGGCATTTTATTTTGGGGTTAAATCTGAATGAAAAGAAGCATAGCCATGACTGGGTATGTGGGCTGAGGGAGCGGCATTGCAGGGTTGCATTTAGCCAGTCTTGATTTTTTTGCTTCTGTTTTTTATCAAGAAAAAATAGAAGGCCCAGCCGGCGAGGCGAATGTTTGGTTGAAATATAGGTTATCAATTTTAATAAAACGTCATTGTGAAATGCACCTTTTGATACCTCTTATGCTTGCATCGAGGTAGTTCATTACTGTACAATCTTCTGATAAAGTAAAAGTTCCTCCAGAAATATAAATTGGAGGAATATTAAGGGTATCCATAATTCTTAAATTTTTCCCTTCTGAATTTGTTGAGAATAATAAGGCTACAAATAAAAATAATAAAGTTCTCATAATATGTAATTTTTGGTTTAAAAAGTGATTAAAAATGTGATAATGTTATTGACTAATAATTTACAAATAAAATGTATTTATCAATTAAATTAAGATTGTGTAATTATGTTATTGGTTGTATAACACACACATCATAAATTATGTGACAATCAAAGGGAAAAATAATTGTGGTTTCTGCAATTTATAGATTTTTTGCTTGGAATTAGTTCTAATTATCAGCTATCAAGTATGGTTCAGATCTTTTATTTATACATTTAGTGAAGTATAGAGATAGACATCAAAATGTTATTTTATATTACTTTATTTACGAACCCTAAAGTGTTAAGATCAACTTTAGAGGTATAATCTTTAATAAGCTGAACTAATGAATCATGCCTCTATAATTTATGCATTAGATGATACAACAAATCAATGTTTAAAACTTAATTCTGGGATAAACGAATACCTGCAAGAGGTTTCTGAATCGTTAGTTTCCCATTTTATGTTGGAAGATTTTGTCATTTATTTCAAACCAAGCACTAAAAATAATTTGAAGCAATTTATGAAAGTGAACCATAATAAAGGTTGCTTCTTTCCTAAACATGCGTATTCTATTAAATTTGGACAAGGAATAGTCGGAGAGAGTGCGAGACAAAAAAAATCGATTCTAGTCAATGACACAAGCAAGAATCCAATTTACATTTCAGAGGATGCTCATAGATATTCTGAATTGGTTGTTCCCATAATTAATAATAACTCAATAATTGGAGCGCTAGATTCTGAGCATTCAAAAAAGAACTTTTATACAAAAGAATTGCTCCATGTTTTTGGAATAACAGCAAAATTGATATGCTATTTTTTAAATGAGTCTAAATCAAAACACCAACAAAAGGTTGAAAAGAAGCACTTCATATTTTTTACAGATTTGCTAAATAAAAAAAAGGTTTTTCTAAATGAAGAATTATCTTCAAAAGAAGTCGCAGAGATGATTAATATTTCACCTGCTTATTTTTCAAGTATAGTAAATAAGATTAGCGGACAATCATTTAGCTCCATTGTAAATTCCTATAGAGTCCGTCATATTATTGAATTATTGAAAAAAGATGAGTATAAAAAGAAAACATTACTTTCTATTGCAATGTCTTCCGGATTTAATTCTAAATCATCATTTAATTTAAATTTTAAAAAGATAACTCTAAAATCGCCATCTGAATTTATAGCTGATATGTCCTAATTTTTTAGGTGAAAATATCAAAGTTAATATTAAACTGCTTTTATTGAATTTGATAGTTCATTCAAAAATTTTGGCGATGGATGTGCAACTTACAGTTCATAGCTAGATACTGGATGTGCAGAGCGTGAAGATGGATATTGTGCAGGAAAATATAGATGATAGTTTTATTTTCAAATGCTAACAAATAAGATTAGGAATGATTCAATAATAAAGTAACATTTTCTACTTGTTATTTTATCTTTCTACAGCGTTAAAAAGCCTCGCCAATGCGCTGCATTGTCTACGCCTGCCTGCCGGTAGGCCTGACGTTGGTACAATTCTTTTTTTTTAATATGAGGTTGCAATAATGCCTATTTTGAGCTAAATCTTACGAGTGTGTAACAAATTAAGGGAATTATATATGTAATTATTATATCATATGTAATAGTTTGGATATCTTTCGAGTATGAAAAATAGAAATAAATCGTCAGAAAATAGGTATTCAGAAATCTGTTTGAAAGTTGAATCAATAATTACAAATAATCGGAAAGAAGTTGGAAATGG
>Ga0256847_1001250_pt1 | contig 13407 bp, 15 predicted proteins | sample TeddybearmetaG_FD_189099 | JGI IMG/M metagenome (GOLD analysis project Ga0256847, IMG submission 189099) | Hydrothermal vent microbial communities from East Pacific Rise, Pacific Ocean - Teddybear | ecosystem: Environmental > Aquatic > Marine > Hydrothermal vents | place: Pacific Ocean: East... | reverse complement strand
GGCCATCAAAGTGGCCGCCTCTTTCGTAGTTGTTGGTGCTTCGTATCTCAAGCTCTTCCCCCCAGGTTATATTAGTAATTCGATTGTGACTTCAATCGAAAATGCCCTAACCAATGATGGTACAACTACCTTAGGAAAGCGAACACCCATAAATACAAATTAGTTGGCTATTCAGGGCATTTATTGACAGCAAACTACATCGCGACCAGTTTTGACGCTCATTGCGCTATTTTTTTAGCAAAGATTTTGTGCCCAAATGTTTAGTCGAGCTTGCCGATCAAACGATAGACTGACACAAGCACGCCTATACCAACGTAGAGTCCGGCAGAAGCAACGATCATCAGTCCCATTTGCTGAATAGTTATTACCTGGGCCCTAGCCAAGTATATAGTCATCGCTGCTATAACAAGGAAAGACACCATAATCCAAAGTATAGTTTTCAATCTTTTTGACTTAGGCATACAACCCTCTAAACCCGCTAACCACAGCCCCTGCGATGTGACGTTGCCATCAACACTCAATTGGTGTAAAACAAGCTGTGATGCTGTTCTAAAGCTCGATTCACAGGAGATGTCTAATGGCATCAGTGTACAGCGAGGATACGCAATCTTCAGAGCAATCTGAAGCCATACAGCGAACACGCTTTCTTCGGTTCGCGCAATCAATGGGTGCCTGTGCGGTCGCCATGGTCTGCCTTTGGTTTTTATTTGGCATTCCAGCCTACTTACTCTTTGGTATTTTCTTTGACTAATCATCAGCCCATTTCAGTTTCGCAACCTAATGTCATTCCCCGTTCAGGGGCTGTTTCACAACCATGTGGAGGTTTATATGGCCGTTCTACGACACTATTTTATAAGTAGTGATTTAGATGACTTGGAGGTACTTGAGGAAGAACTTGAACGTCGAGGCGTGGAAACTACTCAAATCCATGTTTTAAGCCTTGACGATACGGCGACCGAAAATCACCCGCATATTCACGATGTTTCATCTTTCATGAAAAGCGACGTCATTCGATCAGGTCAATGGGGACTAATGATTGGCATTTCTGGCGCCATCCTCGTATTACTGACTGCATGGTCAATGGACTGGACAAATTCAGCAGCTGGCTGGATACCATTCATCTTCTTGTCTGTCGTCATACTCGGGTTTTGCACCTGGGAAGGCGGTTTTCTAGGCATACAAAGGGAAAACCAGCACTTCGTCCGATTTCACGATGATCTTGAAGCTGGTCGACACATCTTTTTCGTAGACTTGCTACCAGATCAAGAAGGCATTCTAGATGAGCTGACGAAGCAGCATCCGCGCCTTAAACTGGCGGGTACAGAGAGAGGCACACCTAGCTGGATCATGAAAGGGCAGCAAAAAATACCACATTTTCTGCAAGAAACGTTGCCGTAATAAAGCTAGGGCTAGATCAATGATGTTCTGCTGCTTGAAAGAAATTCTGCCAATCTGAGAAGAATGTATCTCTGGTAAGGAAGGTGTAGTCACCTTCCAAGGCCATCAGTGTAATCAACACCAGAATAACCAAGGGTGGCACCAAGATGGCGTACACAATCGCCAAACGCTCCCATACCATGTGCATAAACACAGCTACAATTAGACCCGCTTTCAACATCATAAATATGATAATGAGACTCCAGCGTAGATATCCTTGAAACTGCATGTAGTCCACCATATAAGACATCGTACTCAAGACAAAGAGGAGGCCCCAGATCCAGAAATAGACTTTTATAGGGTGTTGTTGGCCTTCTGCGTGCATATCTCCTCCTAGAGTTGGCGGGTTCTCGTGTTTGGCTTAAGCCACTTATCCATTGAGTGGGTGTGCTTTACCACAGGTAGAAAAAGGCGAAGATAAATACCCACACAAGATCTACGAAATGCCAATACAAACCCATGGTTTCAACTATTTCGTAACGCCCCTTACGTCCAGTCATAAAGCCGGGGTCTTCATTGTCGAAGCGTCCGTTGCGGACTTTAAATGCAGTAATGGCCAAAAAGATAACGCCAATCGTTACATGAGTTCCGTGAAATCCGGTCACCATAAAAAAGACTGCCCCAAACTGCGGTGCGCCCATTGGATTTGACCACGGCCGAACGCCTTCATCGATGATAAGTTTGGTCCACTCAAATGCTTGCATACCAACAAAGCTGGCGCCAAGAATTGCAGTGGCAATGAGGAGCCAAAATGTCGGTACGCGCTTTTTTTCATAACCAAATTTGACCGCCATTGCCATAGTGCCACTGGAGGTAATGAGTATGAAGGTCATAATTGCAATGAGTAATAACGGTACGTTTACCCCAAAAACCTCTAATGCGAAAACTTCACTTGGGTTCGGCCAACCCACCGTCGTTGACATGCGGACGGTCATATATGAGATAAGGAAGCAGGAAAAAATGAAGGTGTCAGATAGTAAAAATATCCACATCATGGCCTTGCCCCAAGGCACATTCTTAAATGCCCTTTGGTCCGAACCCCAGTCCGAGGTGAGCCCTTTCAACCCAGGTTCTAACTGACCTTCAGCCATCGTAGGATCTCCCAATTAAGTACTCAACATGAAACCAAACAAAATCACCCAAACCGCTAGGAGGTAGTGCCAATACACCGCACACAATTCTGCCCCAAGGCTAATATGCGGCCAATCTTCTTGGCCATTTTCAAAAGCCCATAGTCGTGACAACGTTTTTCTTAAAGCAACCAAACCACCACCAAGATGTAGCACGTGCAGGCCGGACAACAAATAGAAAAAGGCATTCGCCGGGTTAGTGGCTACCAAGTAACCACCTGCAGATAACTGACTCCAGGCCAAGCCCTGACCGACAATAAAACTAACCGCCAGTGCGCCACCTACAACAACCCCAACTTTCACGGCCCCAATATCTTGCCGCTTTGCGGCATTCCATCCGTACTGCAAGAAAACGCTACTTAAAATGAGTAAGGCAGTATTGACCCATAGAATGATCGGCTCTGGCATTGGTCGCCAATCGCCATATTCCATGCGCAGCGAGTAGGCACTGATAAATAGGGCAAACAATGAAGTGACAACAGCAAGGAAAACTCCCAATGCGAGCTTCTTAGAAGGTAGAGGTTGTGACGTACCAGCAGAATGCACACCATCACTACGCACCGCATCAGTGCTCGACGTGGCTGTCCACGGCGTCAGGTTAACGGTTTGCTTAACTAGCCACCAAACAACAAAGCTCATCAAAATTGCGAGAAAGACTAGAACATAACTCATGTCGTTTTCTCAGCGAGTTCAACGTCTTTAGGCGCTACGTTTTGCGGAATAAAGTCATGTGCTGCACCAGGCACACCATAATCGTAGGCCCAACGATAAACCAAAGGTAATTCATCAAAATTACCATGTTTGGGAGGCGTATGAGGTGTTTGCCACTCAAGTGTGGTGGCTTCCCATGGATTAGGACCCGAGTCTCGCCCCTTGAAATAGCTGATGAACAAATTGAATAAAAAGAACAGTTGAGCTGAGGCTACAAAAATCGCAGCAATAGTAATTGCTGCGTTTAGGTCTTGAGACGATGCCGATATAAAATCCGTATCTCCATAGGCAAAGTAGCGGCGCGGAAGGCCTTCGAAGCCAAGGTAGTGCATTGGATAATATATGGCGTATGTACCAAGAAACGTCATCCAGAAGTGAATTTTTCCTAGCCGATCATTCAGCATGCGCCCAGTAATTTTTGGGTACCAATGATAGATCGCACCAAATACCACCAGTATGGGCGAAACGGCCATGACCATATGAAAATGGGCGACTACAAAATAGGTGTCTGACAATGGCAAATCAACGGTCACATTACCGAGGAACAGCCCTGTTAGACCGCCATTTATAAAGGTAAAAATAAACCCGATGGCAAACAACATCGGCACATTCAGGCGAATATTTCCTCGCCACAACGTCAGTACCCAGTTGTAGACCTTAATTGCAGTGGGAACTGCAATAATCAAAGTCGTGGTGGCAAAGAAAAAACCAAAGTATGGGTTCATGCCGCTCACATACATATGGTGTGCCCAGACAACAAAACTCAAGGCACCAATGGCAACAATTGCCCAGACCATCATGCGGTAGCCAAATATAGCTTTGCGCGCATGCGTGCTCAACAAATCCGAGACAATGCCAAAAGCTGGCAGGGCGACAATGTAGACTTCTGGGTGACCAAAAAACCAAAACAAGTGTTGGAATAAGACCGGGCTACCACCGTCATACTCGGTTTGTTCGCCGAGAGACACCATCGCCGGCATAAAAAAGCTGGTGCCGAGCAGTTGATCTAACAACATCATAATAGCGCTAACAAATAACGCAGGAAAGGCCAACAACGCAAGCACTGTGGCCATAAAAATACCCCACACGGTGAGCGGTAGCCGCATGAGCGACATGCCTCGTGTCCGCGCCTGTAACACCGTGACCACGTAGTTAAGCCCACCCATGGTAAAACCAATGATGAACAGGGCTAGAGAAATTAGCATGAGCACGATACCGGCCTCACTGCCCGGCGTACCGGGACTTATGGCCTGTGGCGGATAGAGTGTCCAACCCGCTCCGGTCGAGCCACCCGGCACAAAAAAGCTCGCCACGAGCACTAGCACCGCCAACAAGTAAACCCAGTAACTGACCATATTGACGTAAGGAAAGACCATATCCCTTGCACCCACCATCAGTGGAATCAAGTAGTTGCCAAACCCACCGAGGAATAAGGCTGTAAGCAGATAGATAACCATGATCATGCCATGCATGGTCACGAACTGTAGGTAATTGCTGGGATTGATGAAGTCGAATTCGTTTGGAAAACCCAGTTGTAGGCGCATAATTACAGACAGCGCCAAGGCCACTAAACCAATTGCGATAGCCGTACAACTGTATTGCACAGCGATTATCTTGGCATCCTGGCTAAACACATAAGTACCCAACCAGGTCTTGGGATGATAGAGCGTCTCTTCCTCCAGCTCCGCCGGTGGCACAAAATCGACTGCGTCGTGGATCACATCTGACATTTTTTCGTTACTCCCCTACTGCTAGGTCATGCTGTAATTCTTGTTGTAGCGACGCAGGTCCAGCCAACGTATTGATATAAGCCACGACATCGTTTACGCGCTCATCGGAACGCAATATTGCGGCCATCATGTTCATCTGCATGCCATACTTATCATCGTCGTGGGCACCGCGAACTCCGGCGCGAAAATTTTTCAATTGCGTCACTAGATACCAATCATCCATTCCCGCCTGGCGCGGGGCGTTCAGGGCGGCTTTACCTTCACCTTGATATCCGTGACAAGCGCCGCAAGTGACATATATATCTCTGCCAGCTTCGACGTCGCCAACAACGGTATGTGGAGGTCGAAAATCGGCGAAGGTCTCGATATATGCGATGACATTTTCAATGGCTGCAGCGTCTACAAGGGTTGCCGCCATAGGCGCCATTTGTTGCCCATACGCGTCATCAGGATGCGCACCCCGGATACCATTTTTGAAATACTCGAGCTGACGCCTTAGGTACCAAGCTTCCTGACCAGCAAGTTTTGGCGAGTTCATCGAAAAATTGCCTTCGCCGTTAGCCCCATGGCAAGTGGCGCACACCGCGTATTGCAACTTGCCAATTTGAGCATCACCTGGCTCTTTGGCTAAAATTTCTGCGTATGTTGGCTGACTGGCTAGCCAAGCATCGAAGTCGGCTTGTTCATCCACAACCACCATGCCACGCATAGTGTGATGACCTATTCCGCACAGTTCTTCACAAAGAATTTCGTACTCCCCAAGCTTTGTTGGGGTAAACCATAGATAGGTGACTAAACCTGGCACCATATCCATTTTTACGCGGAATTGAGCTACTGCAAAGTCGTGTAAAACATCCTTAGAACGCAACAATGTTTTTACTGGTTTATTGATTGGAAGGTGAATCGTCGGGCTAGAAATTAGGACGTCATCTAAGCCATGTGGATCTTCTTGCTCCATGCCAAACATGTTGTCATCACTTACGTAGCGAGACTCTACTGCACCGAACTTGCCGTCCTTGCCGGGAAATCGGAAACTCCAGTGCCATTGCTGACCCACGACCTCTACTTCATGGGCGTCTTCGGGCACGGTAACAAACTCCGCCCAAACAAATAGACCCGGCGCCAACATGGCAGCTACACCCACCGTAGTTATCCCTGTTAACCACAGTTCGAGCTTCTTGTTTTCTGGCTCATAATCAGAACGGCGATTTTTGTTGTATCTAAAACGAAATACCGCATATGCCATAAACAAATTAACGGTGACGAAGACAAAACCCGTCACCCAGAAAGTAAGGTCTAAGGTAAAGTCGATGGTGCTCCAATTTGAAGCCAATGGTGTGAGGTACCAAGGACTAATGAAATGAAACAACACCGATCCGATAACCAGCAATATAAGTGCGACTGCGAGTGCCATTTCCGCTCCTTCCCCCTCTAATCCTCACGCCATACCGGCGCATCGTTAGATGAACTTGTTAGGTGAACTTCTCAAGTACCACGTTATTCCGACTTTACTTTTACATCTTGTTTTACTTCAACCGCCATCCCTAGTCGTCATGCTTGCGGCATTGCCTTCAAAGCGCTGCTTGCCACTAAGTGCTACAAGCCTGCTTCGAATCTTGCCAATGTCACTCGGTAGAAATCCCTTGTGGACCCCCTGCACCGAACCATCTCGATCAATAAAATATCCTGTGGGTAGCGTATCTACCCCAAAGGTCAGGGCTGAAGAAGACGAAGGGTCGCCTAAAACCGGATAACTTACCGGAAACTTGGAAAGAAAATCTAGAGCATTGCGTATCGACAAGTCAGTATTAACTGCCAATATCTCAATACCTAACGCAGAGTAGTTTGCAGTAGAAAACTCAGCATTTAGCGCCTCTAACATCGGCATTGAGTCTCGACAGGGCAGGCAGGACGACTGCCAGAAATCTAAATAAATTACTTTCCCGCGGTAGGCAGACAATTCTAGAAGTGGAAACCTTGTGAATGTCTTTACGCTTTCTTGAAGCTGCGAGTCAGTGGGATTAGCGATGATCGGTAAGATCAAATCCGGAGCAATATCACCCCGTTCCAGTGAATTGACCACTACGGGCCAACAAAACAGAAGTATAAGTACGCAAGTGCGGATACTGATACTGCGAGCATCCTCAACACTGTCCTTGCACATATCCCCTCCCGGGAAGATCGCGCATCCGACTGCATCTATGGAGTACATAAATAAACGTCCTAACCATCGTAGAAAGTTTTTAACCGCACTAACTGCGACTACGATCTACAACAATAAGAACACCTTACCGCTCCTACATTCTGGCATGAACAAATTGCATTGGCAATCTAGTTTGTTTTCCGCGCAGTATACAACCAAATTTATACCCCAACTTGAGATACAATCACGGCATGAGTTTCGCTGACCGACCCTCTAACGTTGCGATAATCGCCAGGCCCACCAGTATTTTTGGAGTACTTGTCTTGCTCCTGACGCTCTCTTTATGTGTAGCTCAAACTAGCGCTCACGCTCACGGTGGTGTTGTTTCGGAAGAAGACCTATGCCTGATAAAGATTGGATTCTATGCGGCCCATTTCACAATCTACCAACCCATTTCTAGCGCACACGAACAATTTTGCGAAGACCTTCCGCAGCCCGGAGAGAGCATTTTCGTGTTGGAATATCTCCATGACGGTCTAGAAAAATTACCAATAGACTTTCGCATTATTAGAAATACAACCGACATGGGTACGTTCACCACCTGGCAAGACATTGAAAAAATCGGCAATCTCAAAGACCTAACGGTATTCTACCGACCCCCTAGTCTTGAGCAAGATGTTATCACGGTACTGCATGAGTTCGATGCTATTGGTGAATTTGTGGGCATAGTCACTGCCGAAAGCGCGAGCAGTGGTACGCTATATAGGGCAGTATTTCCATTCGAAGTCGGCTTTGCACGTTTTGACTACCGACAATTTGCTATCGCCCTTGTACTCACCTCATTACTATTTTCGGCAGTGTTTATTCGACACCGTCGTCGAAGAACGTTAGCCTCGACAATAGCACCCGGACTACTCGTACTTGTGCTGATTGCGCCGCAAATTTATGCGCAGAATACCATAGTCGACCTGAACGCAGAGATCTCTGCAACTCCTCTCAGCGCTTCCACTGGACACAGCTTCCAGACAAAAGGGACGTACTTTTCAATTGCTATTTCAGGTTTGCCGAACCCAATCCCCATCAACTTAATGCACAGTTGGCACCTGACGCTTACCAACAATTTGGGAGTCCCTGTAACATCCGCCAATTTTGCAATTAGCGGCGGCATGCCGAAACACGATCACGGCTTACCATCACAACCTGTGGTCACCTCGCACTTGGGAAGTGGTGTTTATCTTGTGCAAGGAATGAAATTCCATATGAGTGGTAATTGGACTCTACAGTTTCAAATCGAAACCGATGATGCTGAAGAAACCATCAACGTATTGGTAGACATTTAGCTCGATAAGACACGGGAGACGTTATCAGGACAGATGAGATATATCATCGGAATTGGCATTGTAATCATTTCACTGAGCATTGGATTTTGGCAATCCGCTAGCCAAGCGTGGAGCGTGGCCGAACTAAAAACGATTCAGTCCCTATCGCTCGATACCTTACGCCCGCTACCACCAAATAGAACCAATCTTGTCGCCGATACATCATTGGCACAAACCATGGGGCATCAACTCTTTTTTGATACTCGACTGAGCCTAAACGGACTCGTTTCTTGCGCAACGTGCCATCAACCACAATACCGGTTTACTGATCAGAAAAAAGTCAGCACAGCTATTGGTACCTCCAAGCGCAATGCGCCAAGTTTAGTTGGCGTAGCGTATAGCCCTTGGTTCTATTGGGATGGTCGCAAAGACAGTTTATGGTCACAAGCGCTTTCACCCTTGGAGGATGAGGCCGAACATGGTGGCCATCGCTTGTTCTACGCACAATTCATGTTGGCTGACGAAATTTATAGGCGTCAATATTCACTCTTATTCGGTACGCCGCCAGACTTAACAGACCTTTATCGTTTCGAAAAAACTAGCGGGGATCCAAAGCAGCCAGATTGGCAATCGAGATGGTCACAAATGCCTAAGCGCGAGCAACGGGTTATAAATCAAATTTTCAGTAATATGGGAAAAGTCATTGCTGCTTATGAGCGCCTCTTACAGCCCGGCCCGAGTCGCTTCGACGACTATGCTAACGCCCTTACAAAAGACAACGAAAGCGGTTTCGTAGATTACCTAACGGCCTGGGAGCTCTATGGCTTGCGTATCTTCATTGGCAAAGGTAACTGCACGCAATGTCACAACGGCCCATTGTTAACCAATAACTCATTTCACAATACCGGCAATTTGCCACTACCAGGCACTACCCCAGACCTTGGTCGAAGATCTGCGGTGAGGAGCATTCAAGCTGATCCGTTTAACTGCCGCGGCGCTTATAGCGACAATAGTGAAGCTTGTGATGAGCTTAGCTTCATGCAAACAGGCAAAGAAACCATTGGCGCAATTCGTACCCCATCTTTACGCAACCTTAGCCTCACGGCTCCCTATGGTCATGCAGGACAGTATCCAGACTTAGCCAGCATTATTCGACACTATGACATAGCACCTCAGGCTCTCGTTGGGCACAACGAGGCCAAACCATTGGGTTTATGGCCATGGGAGCGGCAAGCCTTGGAAGCGTTTCTTTTGACACTGTCAGCACCACCAACTACCGCCGAAAAATGGCTTAGCCCGCCTGCTCAATAATTAGGTAGATTTCTGCTGACTATGTGCATCTACAGACTGCGGAAATATTCGTTCACCAGATTTGAATGGGCGGACAAACGTTGAGTCGTTGCCTCGATAGGAGACGTTAGCAAATTCCATATTCATGAGCTCTCGTATCCGCGGCCGGTCTTCTTTGCGTACATCCACCATGATCAAGTTATAGCCAGCCTCGATGTCATCGTGGAACGATTTCAAGCGATGGTTCTCACGATTCAAACCAAGACGTACACCACCTAGCGCTCCAACTAATAAACCCACGAATGAAATTAATAGAACATCAACCCAATCGTTCAGCCAAAACCACGATGAAAAATAGAGCCCGCAAGAAGACAAGACAAACGCTGAAGCACCTCCATATAGTGCCCCAACTTCGCCAATACGAATAATATCTTTATAGTGGTGTGCTAGGGCTGAATGTATGTGATGGGTGTAAAGACCAGAGTTTTCTCGAGCCAATACGTGGAAGTTCCAATCAGATATCCCAACCTCATGAAGCCGGTCGGAAATTGCCCTAGTTACGTTCAAATCATCGGTAAGATAATATAATCGCCGCACAGCACCACCCATCTAACGATTGAGCTCGCTAGTAGCCTGCCACTAAGTGCTGCAATTGTCGAATCTGCAAAACAGACACTTCGCTCGCGTATGATGCCCAACAAGCAACATAATGATTACCATTACAAACGAATAGCCAATAAGACATGAATTTAGAAACCAAGCTTCGCTCTATCGGTATGAGGTATTTCTCTGCAGAGAAATACCAACAAAAACAACGCCTTAAAGCGAGAAAAGCACGTTCCAAAGCTAACTCCGAAGCCATCGTGCACTATTTTCATCAGGTCGATGACCCCTACAGCCACCTCTCAGTACAAAAACTAGACTTGTTACGAGCGAGATATGACTTGCTTTTCCAACCGCACTTGGTCAGCAAGCCCAATGTGTCGTACCAAGGTAGTGCAGCACATTTTGATCAGTGGGCACGACAAGATTGCCTAAATGTTGCCCAAGACTACGGCACAGAGTTCGAGCCTACGCTCAAAACACCGAGCTCAGAAAGTATCAACCGCGCTAACGACGTGTTAGCAGGCTACTTAGCGCAGCTAGAGTTTGCCGAAATTGCCATCGAGCTCGGGACTAACTTGTGGAAAAATCAGGCGATTGAAACTCCTGCTCTTGCAAGTGCAGCACCAAATGGCATGCAAGCTGTCTCTAACGGCAATGCTCTGCGCGAGTCACTTGGACATTATCAGGGTGCCATGTTCTATTTTGATGGTGAATGGTTTTGGGGTATTGATCGCATCCGCCTGCTTGAGACGCGCCTTGTTAATGAAGGTTATGGAGACAGCTCTGTTAGCATTTGCGTGCCAGAACCGACGCCCAACAAGGTTGCCGATGCGACTGCAAAGGAAATATTGCTGGAATACTTCCCCTCTCTGCGCAGTCCTTACACCGCAGTTGGACATCAACGTGTGTTGGATCTCATAGAACGGAGTGGTGTCCGCGTAGAGGTTCGTCCTGTTATGCCTATGCTCATGCGTGGCGTACCAGCACCACGCGCAAAACAACGCTACATCATTACCGATGCCGCTCGCGAAGCGCGAGCTCATGACGTACCTTTTGGAAAAATTGTGGACCCATTTGGCATGCCAGTGAAGCGGGCTTTTGCACTGTTTCCAGGCGCTCAAGTTCTCGGCCGTGCAATGCCATTCGTCACAGCATATTTGAATGCAGCATGGCATGAAGGCACCGACATCACCACCGAAATAGGCTTAAGACAAGTTGTCGAAAACGCCGGAATGGAATGGCGCCAAATTCAAGAAGCGACTAAAAACACCGACTGGGAAGCCATATTGTCAGATAACTTAGACGCAATGCTCGCGCAAGATCTGTGGGGCGTACCCAGCTTCCGGGTTTCTGGAGGCAACCAGTCTGCAGGGAAACAAGGCGCGCAAAGTTATGCGTGTTGGGGTCAAGATCGAATCTGGCGAGTCGAGAATGAAATTGCAGCGAGAATCTAACCAACCCAACAGGCAAGTTCGCTTACAAAGCAACACAAATTGCGCTCATGCGAACGGCAGAAAAACTAATTGCATAGCGGCTTTGCTACGCATCTATGTTTCACCAAGCCCGCCAAAAAAATGTCCATCGAGGCGCTCAAACAGGTCTGCTTTTCCACAGCCTAATTGATGCCCTAGTAGCATTGTTGGGTGCGAAAGAGAATCTAGATAGCCTACGCTGCAGTCAGGTGGAAAATTGCAACGGTTTCTTTGGCTTCTTCCATTGGCGGAAATTCACCAATAATCTCTGGATAATCCGCACGATACTTATCAAGGTAGGCTTCTAAGATGGGCTCAATCCCTTCGATCACTGCAGTTGCTTGCATGTCGTATGTCTTGTCGTTCATACGCAAACGAGCAGGACCACCACTGCCTACAGCATTAGTCCAGCCACTCTCTCTAGAGCCGACAACATATAGATCGCCATCGACTTGTACCACCCAAATAATAACGACCCGTCGGATAATACCCTCGCCAACTTCAAGTTTGATTTCGTGTATCGACCGCGTATCTCCCCAACTGGCAGGTACAGATGCGTGCGAACCGCCAATGAAGATACCTGGCAATGGCCCAATCGGTGCCGCCCAAATAACAATGACTACTGCCACCACCACAATTACTGCTAGGGCCTTTAATATTTTCATCTTTCAATATACTCATAGATTTGTGTTATCGCAGTACAGATTCTACCCGTTTGCGACCATCAATGACCGCCTCGGCGTAAAACACCAAAATACTGCGTCTAACCTAAAAATTGCACGGTTTCAGACAAAGGCGCCCTATCCGTGCGAGCGGCATTGGCAGGTATGCTCGGGTCCTCATATCCAAAACTAATGCCGAATAGGATTGTGACATCTGCTTCTAAACCAAATATTTCGCGCACGAACACAGGATAATTGCGCAGTGAGCCCTGCGCGCACGAAGCAACACCATGGGTGGTCATTGCCAGCATTAGAGTCTGTGAGAACATCCCAACATCTGCTGCTGATTGAATGCCAAAGCGTTCATTCATACATAGGAAGGCGACATGGGGCGCATCGAAAATCTCCATATTTCTATGCGCTGCACGGCCTCTGCCCTCGCGATCTTCCCATTCAATACCCATAGCGCCATAAAGTGCACGTGCACAAGCGCGCTTGCGCTCACGCCATGGATCACCGAGTTTTTGATCCGCAGGATGATCCGTTTTTACAGCTTCATTGTTGTCGGTTCTGCTCAATAACCCTTCACGAATTGTATCGCGGATACCGCCAGATGCCACACACACGTGCCAGGGTTGAACGTTGGTACCTGAAGGCGACCAACGCGCAGTTTCGAAAATTTCTTGCATAACATCTTGCGGCACTTGCTTATCAAGGAACCCTCGCACCGACCGGCGCGATTTAACAAGCAGGTTGAAAGCGTCAATTTGATCGGCTTGGCTGGAATCGGTCATTTACATCCTCGATAAACAAAGCTCGGCAATATAACAAACTGGCTACACATTGGTAATTTAGATATTGTTATGGCACTACAGAAAAGGTTTGAAGCATGGCCGAATCAAAAGTT
>Ga0256847_1001249_pt1 | contig 13448 bp, 12 predicted proteins | sample TeddybearmetaG_FD_189099 | JGI IMG/M metagenome (GOLD analysis project Ga0256847, IMG submission 189099) | Hydrothermal vent microbial communities from East Pacific Rise, Pacific Ocean - Teddybear | ecosystem: Environmental > Aquatic > Marine > Hydrothermal vents | place: Pacific Ocean: East... | reverse complement strand
CATGGCGGAGAGTTAACTTGAACGTAAAGATAACAGTGAAATGGTCAGGAGGCTACATCAAACAGGTTGTTAAAGAATGAATTTAATCGATTATCAGGACATTTATTTTTGTTCTGTCGTTTCGCAACAATAACCTGAGTGGTAATTCTGAAGCAGACCCTGGAGTCTTAGCCCGTTGGTATTTTTCCATCTTTAAATTGCCTGAAAAAAGCAGATAGATATTTTCAGAATTGATGATTGCAGAACTACTCAGGGTGATGCGCGCGACCCTCGGTTCCCGGTCTGGCACATCGACCGCAACACACAAAGAATCTGTAACTTCTAATGCCGGGCTTGCTGGAAAAAGAGAAGCAAAATGTCCGTCCTCACCCATGCCTAGATAGATTGCATCGATATTCTGACTCAGATTTTTTAAACGTTGCTCACATTCTGGCTGTCCGATTTGAGGTGTTTCTTCACCTCCATACAAGGGTAAGAATCGTGCTGCTGCTGCGTTTCCCTGAAGCAGGTAACGTCGGGTAAGATTCTCATTGCTGTCAACATGATCGGCTGCGACCCAGCGTTCATCAGACAGAGTGATGATGACTTTGCGCCAGTCTACATGTTCCTTTTGCAGGTGTTCGAACACCATCTGCGGAGTTCTTCCACCTGATACTGCCAGTACAGCCTGACCTCGTTGATTGATGGCATTTCGCAGTACCTCAGCTAATTGACCAGATAGAGCTCTAGCAGCCAGTTCTATTGAATCAAAGTGACTTTCTTTAATTGTCATGCGTGATTTGTGAATACAGTGATGCGTATATACTTTAATCCATACATAGAAAAGCGAATGAAAGTGTAAGAATTTGGAGAATATAGAGCTTTTATAGTCATATTAAATATGCAGCCGCATCCATAGGTTCGGCGGAATATTTTAAAAAGATAGTTTTTTCAAAGAGTTGTGCTTGCATCGTGTTTCTATGTGTGGATTAAGGTACACGCTTGCCTCGATATTAGCCCGCTAGCCTGCAGGCGGGTAGTCGGCAGTTGGAATTTTATTTTCATCTAGACCCGCAATTGCTGCCCGTCCCATAGCCAGAATGGCTTCTTCAGAGCTGCCGCCGATGTGTGGAGTTACCAGTAGATTTGGTAGTGAAAGCATTTCCAGGTCAGTTGGTGGTTCATCAACGAAAGCATCTATAGCAGCTGCAGAAATTTGATTTTCTTGTAGTGCTATTTTCAGTGCTTTTTCATTAATCAATCCACCTCGTGCATGGTTAATGATAATCGAGTCTGATTTCATCAATGCTAATTTTTCGGCGGTAATAATATCTCTGGTGCTATCATCAAGCGGTAGGTGGAGTGTGACAATATCCGAGCGCTGAAGGAGTTCATCCAGGCTTACTGCTTCGACATGATTAGCGGCATAGAATTCTGGAAAATCCAAAATATCATGCGCCAAAACTTTGCAGCCAAAAGCATTGAGAATAGGAGTTAAGTCTTTGCCGATAAATCCACAGCCTATGATGCCGACCGTACGATCTGAGATTTCCTTGCCCATACGGTTTTGCCAGCCACCTTCACTTGCTTCCCGTGAACCAATTGGTATGTGACGTAACAGCGAGATAGCGCATGAGATGACTAGTTCTGTTACCGAGCGGCGGTTTACACCACCTGTCCAGCCTAGTTTTATGCCATGGTTAATTAATGCCTGTTTATCCAGCATGTCGGTTCCTACACCATATTTGCTGATAATTTTCAACTCTGGCAAGGCGCTGAGAAAAGGTTCGTTTATGGTTTCCAGTGCGGTTATCATCTTTTCACGTCCACGGCAATATTCAATAAGGTCTTTACCCTGGAGAGCGAGGCCTTCATCATTAAATTTTACGTTGCTATAAACTTCTTCCAACTCGGCCCGTAAAACTGGATGACGGGAAAAGGAGCGAGAGGTTACTGCTATTGGGGTATCATTTTTCATAGATTTTCAGTTTTTGTAGCTGAGAGAAATCAGTCGCGTTGTGCCATTTTTTCAGCCTGTTTTTGTTTAAATTCCGGATCAGCGTCATAGATGTCAAAAACAAGTTTCATGACAGCGAGTGTATCTTTGGTAGTGCCGTTTTGTACCGGTTTTCCGGTGCGGACACAATCGACAAACTCTGCCAATTCCATATCCCAGGACGGATCGGTATTACAAAATGTGCTTTCTTCTGGCGGGTTTCCAATAGCATAACCGGTATGTTTTCGACCATGCGTAATCCACTCGTCACGATAACTTCGGGTACCAGACGGCATGCCATCTACGATGATAAAACCATCCTGCATGAAAACCTCAAGCGTGAAACGATGCTTCCACTGTGTGAATGAACTGTGAAGTTGTGCAATTTGTCCCTTTTTGTTACGTAGAAGTGCAAAGGCATTATCTTCAAGAGCCGTATCCCAGAAGGCTGTTGTGCACATGCTTTTTATTTCGTTAAAGTCTCCACAGAAATAGCGAAACAGGTCAAGCATGTGAATGCCCTGATCAAACAGAATGCCACCACCAGAAATTTGTGGATCATCGCGCCATTCATCTGGATTGCCAGAGCCTTCAGCTTTTCCATAAACCCCACGCATCCACAGAATATCGCCATAACGGCGACTATCGATGATTTTTTTAGCTTCCATAATGCCGTAATGGTAGCGGTGGTTAAAGCCAACTTTGAGCGCCAGTTCAGGGTGACGATTTTCTGCCTGGATAATACGTTCTATATCTGCAAGGTTTCGTCCTGGCGGTTTTTCGCAAAAGACGTGTTTGCCAGCATCAAGAGCAGCTTCGACAATCTCGGGGATGAATCTATTAGGGGGGCAAACGACAACAGCGTCGATATCAGACTCGATGACGGCCTGATAGTCCGACAATATTTCCATGTCTTCAAAACCTTTAGCCGGCGGATTTGGGTCTGTACCTGAGATTAATACAGTATCGTCATTTTCGCGAATTGATTTCGCTCGAATGCCGCCCATTTTTCCCAGACCAACTATGCCCAGCTTGAGGGGTTCAGTCATATTATTTTCCCTGGAGGATTGATATTTTTGTGCTTTAAAAAAACAAGTAAGTTTTAATTGAAATTTGAATTCGAGTGCTTTGGATTAAAGCAGCTCATCAGCTATTGTCAAGTTACGAAGGTATATATTAGACCTGCATTCAAGTTTGTTAAAACAAAACTTGAAAGCGTCATTATGAACAACTAGTCTTGTTGTTAGATTTCAAATTGAAGAATCAGTTGAATCACCAGTTTCAGGTACAAATTTAAGACCATTTATCATTCAAAAAGGAGTAGCTTGTGAGAAAAAATACTGTAAAAGAAATTTGGGCCGATGGCGGTGCAGTACTTAATGGCTGGTGTGGTATCCCCAGTTCTTTTTCAGCTGAAGTCATGGCTCACCAGGGCTTTGATTCAATCACTATTGATATTCAGCATGGATGTAATGATTATAGCACTGCGCTGGGGATGTTACAGGCGATATCAACGACTGATGTGGTCCCTTTTGTTCGTGTACCATGGAATGATCCTGCAATATTAATGAAGGTTCTGGATGCCGGCTCTTATGGTGTCATTTGTCCGATGATCAATAATGCAGAAGAAGCTCAAAAACTGGTAGGTGCCTGTAAATATCCTCCCATGGGTTATCGTAGTTTCGGTCCGATTCGAGCCAAGTATTATGGCGGTGGCGCTACGCATGGTGGCGGCGATTATCACGAGTTTGCCAATGACGAAACTCTGGTCATTCCACAGATAGAAACTCAGGAAGCGATCAACAATATTGATGAAATCTTGCAGGTTCCAGGTATCGGAGGAATTTATGTCGGCCCATCCGATTTGGCGATGGCTTTAGGTTGTCAGCCTAGGGCAGGGCAAAATGATCCAAAAGTTGTCGAAGCCAGAAGAATCATTCTTGACGCCTGTAAACGTCATGGCATCCCCGCTGGCATTCATACAAATTCTCGAGATGTTGCCGTGCAAATGATCAAAGATGGATTTCAACTAACGTCAGTAGAAAGTGATGATCGATTCCTGGCTCGAACAGCCAAGAAGGCTGTTGAAGATATCAGGCAGGGCATTGCAGAATTGTAGGTAATTTAGGCTGTTTGAGGGTTTATAGGAGAGAAAGTCCTGAGGTGATGGATGAAACGTAATTATTGCCAGCACATAGAGGTGATGGTTTTTTACTTCGCCTGATTGATTCTTTTTTGATAATAAGACTTTAATCGGTGCACAATACTTTCAGCCCAGAAATAAAAATTGTAAGGTTTTTGAATTCTGATTGAAACTAAATCCTCAGAACGATCTGCCATTTGGACTTTGTACTGACTATAACCTGCCATATAGTCGTATATTGCCATTTCTTCTTCCAAATAATATTGCGATATCATTGAATGAGCTACTAATCCAGGTTTCATTTTGGGATTATTTTCATACTTTAAACCCTGTAAATAAAAATAAACTGAACGTCCCACTATAAAATTGTACATAACAGCAATGACAATATTGCCAGAATTGATTTTGATAAGTTCGATAGTTCTTTGGTCTAAGCAGTTTTTAATCAAGCTAATATGAAAGCTGGTAAAAAAAGGGTTAATAGAGCCACTATCTTGCCAACGATGAAGCTGAAATTCACCAGCTAGCATGAAATAATCAAGAGCTTCTTCTTTTGTTTTAGCGATAGTTAAAGTTAATTTACCGTGTGTTTTTTCATATTCACGCATGGATCGCCTGATTTGATAGCGCGTATTTGAGGATAAATATTTTAACGACCAATTTTTTTGAAGGACTGGCATATTGTTCGATAAAGTGAGGTTTATGACCCGATATTCTTATTTCTCTAAACAAGTCTATTGCATGATTAGTTGCAGCATATATTTTGGATTCAAGCCGCGCGAACTCCTTGCCGAAAACATTTATTTTTTCTGCCAGGACAACGTATATCAAGAGATAGGCAATACCCAGCAAGGCAGTGGTTGTCAGCGTTATAAATACATCCAGATATAGCAATAAAGAAAATACGACTACACATATCAATATGTTTGAGATGAGCTCAATGATGGCAATTTGAGTTCCTGTGATAACTCGTTCAACATCAGAAAGAATGTATTTCAATATTTGTGATTTTTTAGTTTTATAAAATGCGCTGGTTTTTTTACTCAGAAACATATCCAACAGGTCGCGTGTTAAAATATACTCCTTAGTGCTAAAAAAGAGCAGGCTGAGCCAAAAATTAAAAGTCGAAAAGAAATTACTTAATATCAGTGAGCAAAAGGTAAAAGCACCAAAAACTAGTAAAAGCGAGTCATATGAATTAACGCCAAGAAATTCCTTAAGCAATATGATTTGCTGGTTAGATTCAACCAGATCTGGCTCAGATATGATCGCTATAAATGGCATGATTGATACAATGCCGAGAGTTTGAATCAAACTATTTACTATCGATAATACGAGTAAAAAATAAACCTGTGTTCTGTCGACGGAATCGAGGATTCTGAACGATTCAATGACTTGATGAAAGTTCTTTGAAATCATATCTGCGACAGTTCTATTTGCATAATGTCTAGCTTCACAAATTTAAAGATTTATACATTAATATGTATGTCACTTATTTAAGCGTTGGCCTATCGATAACAATTAATTTATTCAATCTTGAAGTTTCAATAGTGGAATTGAATTGATATCACCAGGGTGTAGCAACGCCCAGTTCTGCGGCCAGTCCTGTTAAGGTTTCGATGGTGTTTTTATCAAGATTTATGCCGCCAGCCTGTTCCATTTTTATCAGTGCGTTCCATCGATTATCACCAGGTAATTGGACGCCTTCTGATTCATTGATGTAACCAATTAATAATTCCAGACGTTGATAGTAGGTTTCCATATCCATCAGCGCATCAATTTCTATGGCGATGAAGAAATGTCCACTGTTGCCGGGATTTTCCATGTCACCGTACATGGAACGAACAGATTTTGATATGCCAGCTCCTGAGAGTACTCCAGCCAAGATTTCGACCATTAAGCTGAGTCCATAACCTTTTGCACCTCCAAAAGGCAACAGGGTACCACCAGCAACTTTTGAGGGATCTGTTATCGGATTACCATCTTTATCAACAGCAATTCCTTTAGCAATTGACTCTCCATTTTCAATAGCTTTGGTAATTGTTGAGCCGGCGCTTGCACCTGTTGATAGATCGACAATGATATTACCATCGCTTTTTCTGGGTGCAGCAAATGCAATTGGGTTGGTACCAAACACGGGTTTTTGCCCGCCATGCGCAGCAACTTTTGGGAATGAATTATTCCACATGATGCCGATCATGCCCTGATCAGCGATACGATTGACGTAATAGCCGCAGGTGCCAAGAAAATTACTATCAGAAACAGCTACAGTGGCAATACCATGTTCTTTTGCTCGTTCGATTGCTGTGTCTACAGCAAATCGGCCGACGTAGTGTCCGATACCGTTATCTCCAAACATAGCCGCAACGGCAGCTTTCCCTGCTTTGATAGTGGGACTGCAGGGTGTGTTGAACAGGCCTTTTTTAATTCGAGTGGTTAAAATTGGTAGACGCCATACACCCTGATTTGGTCGACCATGTGCGTTGCTCCAGACCAGTACTTCTGCAACTCCTTCGGCCTGGTCTTTGTCAGTTCCAGCTGCCATTAAAATATCTCTGGCAAACTGAGTCATTTTATCAGTTGAAATGACAGACATTAAAATTAATCCCCTAAGTTTATTTGTCGTATATAAATCAGCACTGCATAGTTGCAGGAAAATTAATACAGGTCAATGAATCGCAATAGCTGGATTCGACGGATGATAAACCAGTCACGGAAATAGCAAATTTGAACTATTGAAATGTCGGTTCCAATAAGGCAGTATCGACCTGAATCTGACGATTCGCCGTGTACTCGTTCAATGAGATATTTTAGGATGCAGCCAGCCAGGAAGCGGTTAGCTGCTAGGCGTGCGACCGCAGGACTAGCTGTAGCTAATTTAAGGGAGTACAACAACCTAGATGACTGCTTCCTGGCTGGCTCGAAGGGAGCGCCCCTAATAGGCCAATGCTGCGTTGCAGTCCTTGTAAAGGGCATGCCCCAATTTTATCAATGTGGGCTGCGGACTGTACCTTGCCTTGGCCGATTTGGGACGCTCTGCACCCTAAGATATCTCATTGAACGAGTACTAGAACTATAGACCAATACTCCAGAGGATTAAAATGCCATTTCCAGATAAAAAATTTAGCAATGTCGCTAGCTATACTGATGATTATTTTACAGAATATAGTGCTGCTTCTGCCTCTGTGGATCGTGAGAAACTATCTCAGGCGATCGATATTCTGGCACAGGCTTACAGTGAAGGGAATATCGTTTATTGCTGTGGAAATGGTGGTTCTGCAGCAATTTCTAACCATCTGGTCTGTGACCACTGCAAGCTGATCCAAACCGATACAAACCTGACGCCTCGCATCGTTTCCTTAAGTTCAACTATTGAAATGATAACGGCAATAGGCAATGATATTTCGTACGATGAAGTATTCAATTATCAGTTCAGATCAATGGCAACCCCAGGTGATGTGTTGATTACGATTAGCTCATCTGGCGATTCTGAAAATATCGTCAGGACCGCACAATCGGCTAAAGAATTTGGTAATCCGGTTATCTCGATGACAGGTTTTGATGGTGGACGATCCAGCAAAATCGCAGATGTTAATTTGCACGTCAGTGCTAATAATTATGGGGTAGTTGAAGATGTTCATCAGTCCCTGATGCACATTATGGCGCAGTATGTGCGGCAGTCAGAAATGGATGAAGCACTTATTCAGCAGCGAAAGTTTTAGTTTTCGGAATACTAAAACAGTCAACAGTCTTGCATAATCTCAATCTACTATTCAGACCATGATTTTAAATATTCGAATTGAAGGTAAAACCACGCCGATCACAATACCAAAAGAGCTTTTGTCTGAAGGAGTCAACTTTTTCAGCAAGTTGGATGCTGATATGAATAAAGGTTGGCAAATGAGTAGAGACTGGGTACAAAAACCAAATGCTGTACAACGATGCCAGATTGTTGCAGACAAGATCTTGACTGCTATTGAAAAGAAAAACAGTAAAACAATGTCATTATTTGCGGCTTACATCTTACATAAACTGGATAAAGTCACTGCAGTTGATATCGCTACCAATGGTGACATGCTCGATACAGTGTTTGAGTACTCTGCTTCCTAAGTAGACATTGACTCAAACCTTGTTAAGGCGCACGATTTAATCCCGCGATTTAAAATACACAATAAAAATATTTCTAGACCACTTGATATGAAAGACGACTACAGAGACCTGGCTCTTAATTATCACCAGTACCCGTCGCCTGGCAAGCTGCGAATAGAGGCAACTACACCATTAACGACCCAGATTGATTTGGCATTAGCATATTCTCCCGGTGTTGCTTTTCCCTGCGAAGAGATAGTTAAAAACGAACTCGCTGTCAATGATTACACAGCCAGAGGAAATTTGGTTGGGGTCATCACCAATGGTACAGCCGTACTTGGGTTGGGTAATATTGGTAGTTTAGCTTCCAAGCCGGTGATGGAAGGTAAGGCTGTTTTATTTAAAAAATTTGCCAACATTGATGTTTTTGATATCGAAGTAAATGAGTCGGATCCCTTAATTCTTGCAGAAACAATAGCCAGGCTTGAACCAACATTTGGTGGCATAAACCTGGAGGATATAAAGGCTCCGGATTGTTTTATTGTTGAAAAGTATCTGCGAGAAAGACTGTCAATTCCGGTTTTTCACGACGACCAGCATGGCACCGCAATAGTAGTTGCTGCTGCAATGATGAGCGCGCTTGAAATTACCGGCAAATCAATTGAACAGATAAAACTGGTCACTTCAGGTGCCGGCGCTGCCGCTTTGTCCTGCCTGAAGCTACTCGTTTCGCTGGGTTTAAAACATAAAAATATTATTGTCACCGATCTCGATGGCGTGGTCTATCGTGGAAGAACCGAAGGCATGGATGAATACAAAAAACGCTATGAAGTCGATACTAAATTCCGCACATTAGGGGAAGCTATTTCTGGTGCCGATGTCTTGCTCGGTTTGTCCGCTGGAAATGTAGTGTCTGCCGACATGGTTAAATCAATGGCTAAAGATCCTATCGTTTTTGCTTTAGCCAACCCCCACCCGGAAATATTACCCGATTTAGCAAAATCTGTTCGTGATGATTTGATAATCGCTACGGGTAGATCAGATTTTCCTAACCAGGTGAACAATGTTCTGTGCTTTCCTTTTCTATTTCGCGGTGCGCTTGATGTTAGTGCAACAGAGATAAATGAAGAAATGAAAGTTGCTTGCGTTAAAGCCATATCATCTTTAGCCAGAGCAGGTACATCAGATGTGGTCAGTTCCGCTTATAGCGGTGAATCTTTAATATTTGGAGCTGAATACCTTATCCCCAAACCGTTTGATCCACGCCTGATTATCAGCATCGCGCCCGCCGTGGCCAAAGCAGCAATGGATTCAGGTGTTGCTCGCAGACCGATAAAGAACTTTGAGGCCTACCGAGAAAAACTGACCAACTTTGTTTATCAGTCTGGTCTTTTTATGAAGCCACTGTTTGATAATGCTCGCGAAAATCAACGCAGGGTCGTATTTGCAGAGGGTGAAAATCTACGGGTTTTGCAGGCTGTCGATAATATTGTTCAGGAAAAACTTTGTATCCCAGTGGTACTAGGCCGTGAGCAGCGCGTCAGTTCAATCATCAATCAAAATGGTCTGAGTTTGAAAATAGGGACAGATGTTGAAGTGATAGATTTTCAGGAAGATGACCGATTATGGCAGTTATATCATCACCTGATGAAGAGAAATGGGATTACACCTGGTGAAGCTAAAGATTTATGTCGTACCAGTACAACAATACAGGCTGCTCTGATGGTTAAAATGGGTCTGGCGGATTGTATGATCTGCGGCACTATTGGACGCTTTCATTCTCATCTGGGGCGCGTTCTTCATGTGGCTGAACAAATTGACGATATGTATGAGGTGTCGACGTTGACTGCCCATATCCTTCGTCAGGGTACAATTTTTATTTGTGATACGCAGGTAACCCCGGACCCCGACGCAAAACAGATAGCCAACATGACGATTCAGGCAGCAAGAGAAGTAAGGCGGTTTGGCATTGAACCGAAAGTTGCGCTGTTATCTCACTCTAATTTTGGTAATCGACGAACTGCATCTTCTAAAAAAATGCGGCAGGCGCTAAGTATCATCCAGCAACAGGAGCCTGAATTACAGGTTGATGGCGAAATGCATGCTGATACGGCTTTATCTGAGAGAATTCGAGAAAAGAACTTCCCTGGCTCCTCATTGAAAGGCATGGCAAATCTACTGGTTATGCCAAATCTTGATGCTGCAAACATTACCTACAACGCTCTGAAAATGCTTGGCGGAGGTGTTCATATTGGGCCAATTTTAATCGGATGTAATATGGCTGTTCACATAGCCACTTCATCAGTAACCGTCCGTGGCCTGGTGAATCTCACTGCCATTGCTGCTGCTAAATGTGAAGGTCAATCAGTTTAACAAGGATGAATTAAACGTCATCTATATTTATAAACAAAAAGGTCCCAGCTCCTGCTTCAATGTTTCAACAAACTCTAGCGTAGCAATTGATCGCGGCATATAAGCCGGATATAGGATATTTATTTCAAACGGAATGTTGGGTTCGAATGGTCTGATGATCACCCCTTCGTTCTTGTATTCAAGAGCATCAATTTCGCTAACGATTGAAATACCGCAGCCTTCGGCGACCATGATACATGCGGTGGCAAACTGGCGTGTTTCAACGAGTACTTTTAACTCTATGCCGGCATCATTGCAGGCTTTCTGCAAAGAGAGATAAGTAGCATGGCTGCGATTCGTTACCACCAGAGGAATGCCATCCAGGTCTTTTGCTGTAACTACATCCTTTTTTTCCAGGGCGTGACCTTTGGGTGCAACACAAACTGTACGAATAAATAAAGTTTCCGATTCTATAGCGGGGTTTTCTGTGAATTTTTCTGACAGACCGACATCGAATTGTTGTGCAGATACCCATTGTTGGATCCTTTCTGAAGTCCGAGGCTGTAGAGTAAGTGTAAGACCTGGTCTTTCCTTTAGAAATCTGGCTAATACACGCGGTAAAAGCGATGTGGCAAACCCGGGAAGACAGGCAACTCTTAGATGACCTTTTTTTAAATCCTGAAGATCTTCGGTTAAACGAGAAATATGATTGAGGTGGGCAAGTGCTTTTTCAACCTCATCAAAAAGATACCTTGCCTCGGGTGTTGGGCGTAGCCGACCTGAAATACGTTGGAACAGCGAGAAGCCGACATTGTCTTCAAGCGCGGTGACTAGTCGACTAACAGCTGGTTGAGAAATATTCAACAACCTGGCTGCCTCTGTCATACTGGCTTTTAAAATAACTGCATGAAAAGCTTCAAGCTGGCGTAAGTGTAAGGCCATAAAAATGAAAAGAATTGATGATGTTGTATTATAACGTCATGTTATATTATTTGTGTAAAATTATAGCTTGCCTTATAAATAGGCTTATATTATATTCACAATCCATTAAGCCCTGATTGGTTGTTCAGGTGATTCGTGTTGAATTCACTGCATACAAAATAATAGTTCCACGGGGTCTTAATCTCGACTCAAATTGAAGATAAAAACTCAGGGCATCATAAATAATCGAGTCAACTATAAGTAGGGCTCTGAGCCAGTATTTCTCAACCTTTAGAACCTCGAGGAGATATAATAATGGCATCATTCAAAAACAAACTTTTAACACTATCAGCTATATTTTTATGTAGTCTTTCGGTATCAGTTTTTGCAGTAACTGAGATCCAATGGTGGCATGCAATGGGAGGCGCCAATGGTGAGCGGGTGAATAAAATCGCTGCTGACTTTAATGCAACGCAATCCAGTTACAAGGTAATGCCAAGTTATAAGGGTAATTACACAGAAACCATGACGGCAGCGATTGCCGCTTTTCGCGCTAAAAAACAACCCCATATTGTGCAGGTATTCGAAGTAGGGACGGCGACTATGATGGCTGCTAAGGGTGCAGTCTATCCGGTAGAACAGATGATGAAAGATACTGGAGAACCTTTTGATAAGTCTATCTATCTGCCGGCTGTTATTAGTTACTATCAAACACCCAAAGGTGAACTGCTATCGATGCCGTTCAACAGCTCGACCCCGGTACTATGGTATAACAAGGATGCCTTTAAAAAGGCCGGTGTAAAATCACCGCCCAAAACCTGGAAAGAGATGAAGAGTGCATCAGAGAAACTGGTCGCTGCTGGTTATAAATGTGGCTTCTCTTTCGGTTGGCAATCCTGGGTAATGATCGAAAATTACAGCGCCTGGCATGATCTTCCTGTAGGCACCAAAGAGAATGGTTTTGCTGGTATCGATACCAATTTTAACTTTAACAATGACAAGGTCAAAGCACGCATTGCCAATATAGCTGACTGGTCCAAAGACAAACTCTTCAAATACGGCGGTCGACGTGGCGACAGTCTTTCCATGTATACCAACGGTGAATGCGGTATGTGGATGAATTCGTCAGCTTATTACGCTTCCGTTAAGAAACAGTCAAAATTCGAGTTCGGCCAGACCATGTTACCTCTTGATACAGATGTGGCCAGCGCTCCACAGAATTCAATTATTGGTGGCGCAACGCTTTGGGTGCTCAAAGGCCGAGATAAAGGCGATTACAAAGGCGTCGCTAAATTCATGACGTATCTTTCTTCAGCTGAAGTTCAGGCCTGGTGGCATCAGGAAACCGGTTATGTTCCAATTACTACACCGGCTTACGAACTGTCGAAAAAACAGGGCTTCTACGATGCCAACCCCGGAACCGAAACAGCAATCAAACAGCTTAGTCTGAACCAGCCAACTGCTAATTCACGTGGTGTTCGGTTTGGTAATTTTGTTCAGGTTCGTGATGTAATCAACGAAGAAATGGAAGCAATCTGGAGTGGTAGTAAAACTGCTTCTCAGGGTCTGGATGATGCCGTTTCACGCGGTAACAAGCTGCTGCGAAAGTTCGAACGCGCAAATAAATAACACTCTACAGTGAATGCGGTCGCCTCGTATACTCTATTACGAGGCGATTGTATATTATTCGGTGTAAGGGAAATATAGATGCTCAAAAAGGTTCATTTTGGCTCATCGTATTTACCCTATTTGCTGGTCGCACCACAAATTCTGATCACCATTGTTTTTTTCATCTGGCCTGCAGGACATGCTCTTTACCAATCGCTATTAATTCAGGATGCTTTTGGTCTTAGCACCGAATTTGTCTGGTTTGAAAACTTTGAACTGCTGTTTGAAGACGAGCACTATCTTGGTGCTTTCAAACGCACCGTGTTCTTTTCTGTCCTGGTGGCAGGCCTTTCAATGGGA
>Ga0256847_1001248_pt1 | contig 13458 bp, 12 predicted proteins | sample TeddybearmetaG_FD_189099 | JGI IMG/M metagenome (GOLD analysis project Ga0256847, IMG submission 189099) | Hydrothermal vent microbial communities from East Pacific Rise, Pacific Ocean - Teddybear | ecosystem: Environmental > Aquatic > Marine > Hydrothermal vents | place: Pacific Ocean: East... | reverse complement strand
GGTTCAAATTTCGGCATTACTAGTCTCCATTTTGATCAGACGGATGATGAATACCATCGTATGTTGGTACCTTTTCTATAAGCGGATTGACGCCCTCCAGGCATCCGATGTTGAAACTATATTGGTCTGGATTAGAACGGCGTTTATGATGAGTATAAATACCGCAAACCGAACAAAAATAGTGCTTCGCTTCTTTGGTGTCAAATTGATACAGGCTGAGGACTTCTTCACCTTTAATAATTCTGATTCCCGTCAGTGGGACAGTCCCAACTATAGCCCCTTTTCTTCGACAGATTGAACAATTACACCTATGAGGATCAATAATGCCGTCAGGTAAATCAATTTCGAGCTCTACGGAACCACAATGGCAAGTCGCACGGTGTTTTTGATTGATGATCGTTTCTCTGACTTTTTTAAGCATTGTAATAAATCCTTCCTGCATTATAACGTTGCGATTTTACCCTGTGGGTCGGGCAGCGAATAAAATTTACGTCTGCAATTACAGATCCTTTTTATAGCGTTCAACCATAGTTTCCTGACTTTCAACTTCTGAAGTATCCAGCAGTTGATCATTAATCATTTGCCCCATGCTCGGAAATGTAGACCTTACTATTTTACTTTCTTCTTCCCAAAGTCTGGATCGCATAAGCGCTTTTGCACAATGGAGAAATAACTCTTCTAGTTCGACTTTAATGACGCTTACAGGTTTGTTCTGATAGCCTGAAAATAACTCCAGGTACTCAGTATCAGTCCTTATTTCGGCCCTGCCATTAATTCTGAGCGTTTCATTTACGCCTGGAATAAGAAAAAGGCAACCTACGTTGGGGTTTTCGGTAATATTAATGAGGCTATCAATTCGATTGTTGCCTTTTCCATCAGGAATTATTATCGTTTTATCGTCGATTGCTTCAACAAAACCAGGACTACCTCCTCGCGGTGATGAATCCAGTTTACCTGCCAGGTTTGAGCTGGACAGTACCAGAAAAGGCGCATGATTAATGAAGTTTCTAGAGTGCTTCTCTAATTTATTGAGCTGTTTAAGCCTGGCCCGCCCTTTGACAGGTTTATATAGTTTTCTTAGACCGCTCTCACTGGTTATTCTCATGAATTCCACAAATTTGTTAAGGTTTGAGTTCCAGATAATATTTCAAAAATGTTTTTCATTTTCTAATATATACAACGATTAAAAAACAGTTTCGGGTTGTTCTTGATAAAGCCAATCTCAAGTTGATAAAACCCTCAAACATTGCCCTGCAACCAATACTCCAACAGAGCACAATGCCAAAGCTTACTGCCATTGATGCGAGTAAAATGCAACTCAGGTTCAGCCAGTAATTTATCGATATATACCCGAGAAAAAATCCCTCGCTCTCGACTGACCTGAGAATTAAGAATGTCAGCCATAAATTCATAAAAATCACCCCGCACAAAACGTAGCGCCGGCATCGGAAATGCTACTTTCGGTCGATCAATAATTTCATCAGGTATCAAACCTCTGGCTATGGACTTTAATATTCCTTTACCCTGATTCATCATTTTGAGCTCCGGTGGACACTGTGCCGCCAGTTCAACCAGTTCGTGATCGAGAAAAGGCACTCTTGCTTCCAGCCCCCAGGCCATAGTCATGTTGTCTACTCGTTTGACCGGATCATCGACTACGAGAGTCGTGACATCGAAGCGCAATACGGCATCCATAAAAGTGTCGGCATGTTCTGTCGCCAGGAATTCTGTTGTCAGGTCAGATGTGTAGTCATTTCCACGATAATCCGCAGACACGGTTTCCAGAAATTCATCATGATCGCGGTCAAAGTAATGCGAAGCGAAACGCTGAAGTGGTTTTCCAGTAGTTTCCATCATACGTGGATACCAGAAATAACCGGCGAAAACTTCATCAGCACCCTGCCCGCTTTGAACGACTTTGACACTTTTGGCCACCTGCTCTGATAGCAGGAAAAATGCAACAGCGTCCTGAGCGACCATAGGTTCAGCCATCGCTTCAACTGATTCTGGTATTCGTTTGAGTACATCGTTATTCGGAATCAGGATTTGAGAATGATCAGTGTTATACATTTTGGCTACGGCACTGGAAAATTCAAATTCGCTGCCTTTTTCTTCCGGCGCATCCTCAAATCCGATGCTGAATGTTTTGATTTCGCTGAGACCTGCTTCAGCCAGTAATGCAACGACCAAACTGGAATCCAGCCCGCCAGAGAGCAGGACACCGACAGGTACATCTGAAATAACAAGTCGTTTTTTGACCGCTTCCTGTAAGCAATCGTGTATCTGCTGCTTCCATTCCTGGTCGCTGAAGGGAGTTGATGGTCTAACAGCATTTAGGTTCCAGTATCTATACTCATTTATTTCTCCGCCAAGTGTCACGTTCATCAGATGAGCTGGCCGACATTTTTTGATTCCTTTGAAGATTGTTCTGGGTGCAGGAATAACACTATGCAAGGTAAATTGATGATGCAATCCTACTGGATCAATTGTGCTATCACATTCTCCGGTCGCCAAAAGTGCCTGAGGATTAGAAGCAAAATAAAATGCACTTGAAGTTTTAGCAAAATACAGTGGTTTGATGCCCATGCGATCTCTGGCCAGAAATAGTCGCTGTTTAGACTTGTCCCAAATCGCAAAAGCAAACATGCCATTGAATTTCTCGACACAGGCTTCACCCCATTTAGCGTAAGCATTGAGGATAACTTCGGTATCACTGTTTGAATTAAACCGGAAACCGTCAGCTATAAGCGATTCACGTAATTCAGGATAATTATAGATGGTGCCATTGAAGACAATATTCAAATTACCGGTAACATCAGGCATAGGCTGATGACCTGATGCTGACAGATCAATGATAGACAAGCGCCTGTGACCTAACATTACGGCGTCATCGAAAAACTCTCCGCGATCATCAGGTCCACGACGTTTCACCTGATTCGACATCTTCTCGGCCAGATTTTTATCTATGGCCTGATGATTAAAATTTAACGCACCATAAATCCCACACATATAACCTCACTAGTTGTAATGTTTGTTCTAAATATCAACAGCTTACCTTAACTTTACAGTATAGCGGATTGCGCATTTATTAGAATGAGCTTATACTCCGCCGCGTGGTCGGTTTTGGGGCAACTATTAAATAAAAAAGGTTGTTGCTTCGCATTATTATTTCATACTTTTGGGGGTTACATGAATCCGTTAAAATCAATCTGGGGTACGATTATTTCCGGTATCGTACTATCTTTTATCGTCATGTTTATATTTAAAGATGGCGCTACCACAGCAATCGAATATACCGTCTGGTTCCACGTAATTGTGGGTATCACCTGGATTGGTTTGCTGTATTACTTTAATTTTATTCAAGTACCAGCAATGGCTGCAGCACTGGCCGACAAAGATGGTCCAGGGCCCGCTGCGATTGGTAAATATGTAGCACCTGGCGCGCTGCTGTGGTTTCGTTGGTCTGCACTTCTGACCTGGCTATCTGGTGCTGCTGCACTGGGAAAAATGGGCATTATGGGTCAAGCTTTTATGCTGCAGGAAGGTGCTGCGGTAATCGGTGTCGGTGCCTGGTTGGGAACTATTATGTTATTTAATGTCTGGGTTTTGATTTGGCCAAACCAGAAGAAAATTCTTGGTCTGGATGGCAAGTCACACGAGGCCGATGTCATCGCCAAAGCCAAGAATGTAGCACTGCTAGCTTCTCGTACCAATACGGCTCTGTCGATTCCGATGCTGCTTTCAATGACAGCTTTCGCTCACGGCGGATTCCCGATGTAAACTCTGCTTTACAATTTTAACGAAATAGCCCTGCTCGTCAGGGCTTTTTTGTGGCTGTAACTATTAAAACCTTCTCTGCAGCGTTGTAGGTTGGGTTGAGGAACGAAACCCAACAAATGGCTAGATGAATATTACTCTGGTCATGTTGGGTTTCGTGCCTCTACCCAACCTACAAATTGCGCCCTCCACGATAAAAAATTTTCAGCTAGTTCGCTGTCTTAAATAAATCTTGTAATTAGCCGCACATTCTGTATCTTTACCCGTTTTTTTCGGCGAAACGCAATGGGCAATCACCTTATGTCGACCTACAAACCTTTGCCGGTTAATTTCAGCAAGGCCGACGGCATTCATCTTTGGGATGAGTCCGGAAAGAAGTACCTGGATGCACTTTGCGGCATTTCTGTGACCAGCCTGGGGCATAACCATCCAGCAGTCACTGCTACAATTTGCGAGCAGGCAAAAACACTGCTTCATACTTCAAACTTATATGGCATCAGCAATCAGCAGAAACTCGCTGATCGATTATGTGAACTGTCGGGCATGGATAAGGTTTTTTTTGGCAATTCCGGCGCTGAAGCTAACGAAGCTGCGATCAAACTAGCAAGACTCTACGGGCATCAGAATAATATATCAGACCCGCAGATTATCGTCATGGAACAGAGCTTTCATGGCCGCACTATGGCGACACTCTCCGCGACCGGTAGTCGCAAAGTCCAGGCTGGTTTTGAACCACTGGTATCCGGTTTCTTAAGGGCCCCTTACAATAATGTCGACGCTATTGAAACCATCGCTGCTAATAATAAAAATGTCGTCGCCATACTGGTTGAGCCGATTCAAGGCGAAAGTGGCATCAACATACCTGATACTGGATATTTGAAAAAATTACGCCAGATATGCGATCAAAACAACTGGTTGCTGATGCTGGATGAAATACAGTCCGGCATGGCTCGCAGTGGCCAAATGTTTGCATTTCAACATGAAGACATTCAACCCGATGTAATGACTCTGGCCAAAGCTCTGGGCAATGGCATCCCCATCGGCGCCTGTCTTGCGGCAGGTAAAGCGGCCGAAGTGTTCAGTCCAGGCAAACATGGTTCTACCTTTGGCGGAAATCCATTTTGTAGCAAAGTCGCATTGACCGTAGTCAACCTGATGGTCGAGTTAAATTTGGCAGAAAATGCACAGCAAAGGGGTAAACAATTAGCTGAACTACTCACCAATGCTCTTGCTGAGAATCCTTCAGTAAAAGAAATTCGACACCAAGGACTGTTATTCGGTATCACTATGGATAAAGCCTGTGGTGATATTGTTGGTATGGCGCTGGAGCAGGGGCTGCTCATCAATGTTACTGCAGAACGTGTCATACGGCTACTGCCACCATTAATTATTAATCAAAAACAGACCAATGAAATTGCCAGTAAGCTGATTCACTGTATTCAAAAGTTTACATCACAAAATCAATCATTATGAGACATTTTTTAAGCCTGCTGGATTTGAGTAGAGATGAGTTGATCGCTTTAATTGATCATGCAATTGATGTCAAAACCAAACTAAAACAGGGCGTAGCTCACACACCTTTAAGTGGAAAGGTACTGGCGATGATTTTTGAAAAGTCATCCACTCGCACCCGCGTTTCTTTCGAAGCGGGCATGTCACAACTTGGTGGCCATGCCATGTTTCTCAGCACTCGCGATATTCAGCTGGGACGGGGTGAACCAGTCGAAGATAGTGCCAGGGTCATCTCAAGTATGGTTGATGCAATCATGATCCGCACCTTTGGGCATGATCGGGTCGAGGCGCTGGCCGCAGGATCTTCGGCACCCGTGATCAACGGCTTGACGGATAAATTACATCCCTGCCAAATTCTGGCGGATATGCAAACCTGGTTTGAGCTGCGCGGTGATATCAAAGGCGCCACTGTGGCCTGGATTGGTGATGGCAATAATATGTGCCATTCCTACATTAATGCGGCGATTCAGTTTGATTTCAATCTGAATATTGGCTGCCCGGCAGGTTATGAACCTGACGCTGAAATTCTGGCCACAGCTAAAAATCGGGTAAACATATTTTACACTTCGGCAGAAGCCGCAGCCGATGTGGATTTGGTTGTAACCGATGTGTGGGCAAGCATGGGGCAAGAACAAGAACAGCAACAACGCGTTAGCGATTTTAAGGCGTTCCAGGTAAATTCAGCAATAATGAAATCAGCGCACAAAGACGCATTATTTATGCACTGTCTGCCCGCTCATCGCGAAGAAGAGGTGACTACAGAGGTGCTGGAAGGAAAGCAATCTGTCGTCTGGCAGGAGGCAGAGAACCGGTTGCATGCACAGAAGTCCTTGCTAGAATTTCTTATTCCTTGCTGACTAGAGCTGAGCTATTTCCAAATGGTTTCTTCCCCGTCTCTTGGCTATGCCCAGAACCGAATTAGCCTGATCCAGTAAAAGTCTGGAGCTGTTTCTGTCAAGATACATCTGACTACTCAGGCCAATACTAAAAGTGATGATATTACTCACTCGTGATTTTTCATGTTTTATTGCCAGTTTTTTTAACCGATCAATAATTCTTTTAATTTTGATTTTTGCATTTTCACAACTGACGGCTGGTAGTAGCACCGCAAATTCTGCACCATTCAAACGGGCAACCAGCTGGTCCTCCTGGTTGACCTCGGTAGAAATCAATTGCGCTACATCTTTGAGCACCTGATCACCTTTCTGTCCTCCATAATGCATATTAAATTCAAGAAAATAATCAATATTAATTAAAATAATAGAAACAGGCAGTTCCAGTTTCCGCATTTCGGAACAGGCCTGCTCCAGTCGTACCCTGAAAGCCCGGAAATTTAATATGCCAGTCAATTCGTCAGTGAGAGTGATTTTGTCTAGCTCCTTGTTGTATCTGGTCACAACACCTAGCAGGTGCTGTAAATCGTGAATCAGGTGTTCATTATCAAATCTATAATAGAGCGCAGACATCAGCATGGAATTCATTCGCCGAACACTCATCGAATAAGCTAACATCATAAAAATCAACATCGCAGCCAGCACAGCAAAAATCGTCTCTTCCTGTACTAACAACCAAATGACGACCGGAAGGACAATGCACGCCAGATAACTCATGTAAATCAGCATTGATGTCGACAAAAAAGGAATGCTGCCAGCACCCATTCCCAGCAGGCAGCAATACAGAATTAACTGTACACCGATAGACATATCAGACATGATCAGGGCAGCTCCCATGCCCAGAATGGAGCCCGTAAATAAAACGCCGACATAGAAAATATTACGCCATTTTCTTATCGGAAAGGCATCATCCTGATTTATCTCATCGAATTTATGTTTAATTTTTAATCGAATGAAAGAAATCAGAATCAACAGCGCATACCAGGTCAGCACATAATGAGCTTTGCCCTGTATCGAAAGCTCAACATAAACGAGAATAGAAACAATGCCGGCGAGAATCAGAGTAAACAAATTACCCAATACAAAGCGGTCATATAGAAATCTTACCAGCTCCTGTTGTTGCTGATAATTAACGTTTAATATCCTTCGGTTATCCTGATAATGATTTTTCGGCATTGAATTTATTTATCCTGACCAATTCTGGCCATATAATACCCTGATCCGCACATAGAAATGCGCATGATAGTATAAGTATTTGGACAATATAGAGGTTTTATAAACACATAAAATATGCAGTCGCACCCGTAGGTTCGGCGGAGTATTTTAAAATGATAGATTTTTCAAAGAGTTGTGCTTGCATCGTGTTTCTATGTGTGGATCAGGGTAAAACTCGAATCACTGTTTTTAAATGTAAGAATTCTTAAGAGTAAAAGTGCATGAGCGATCAGCAAGATAACATACAATGGTTTCGGACTGCTGCACCCTATATAAATACCCATCGGGGCAAAACCTTTGTCATTTTATTGTCGGATTCCTGTGTGGCATCTGATGATTTTATCAATCAGATTCACGATATAGCCCTGCTACACCATCTGGGTATCAAGCTGGTAATTCTGCATGGAAGTCGTTTACAGATAGACCAGCACTTGCAACAACACCAGATTGAGACGCTATATCATCATGATGTTCGAATTTGTGATGTATCAGCCATGCCAAAAATTTTAAATGCCATCAATGAAGTCAGAACCACAATCGAGTCCCGGCTGTCGATGGGTCTGCCGAATACGCCAATGTCAGGTGCCGATATTTCGGTCATTAGCGGTAATTTTATCAATGGCATGCCGCTGGGCATTATAGATGGCGTTGATATGCAACATGCAGGCAAAGTGAGAGACATCAAACATGAAAGCATTAAGCAATTACTGGCGAAGCGTCATGTTGTTTTGCTCTCTCATATTGGATTCTCCAAAACCGGCGAAGTTTTCAACCTGCCTGCCGATGAACTGGCAACAGAAGTGGCCATGTCATTACAGGCTGAAAAATTGATCTTTATTTCGCCCTATAAACAAAATAATTCTGACTCGGTACAAATCTCCAGTAGTGATTGCGACCAGCTGATTAGTGAGAACCAGCTAGAACCTGATTTCAAAAAACTGCTGCGCCTGGCGAAACAGGCAATCATTCAACAGGTAGGAAGAGTTCATATAATCGAACAACATGTCGATGGCGGCCTGTTGCAGGAATTGTTCACCCGCGAAGGCAGCGGCACTCTAATTACTAATTTGTTTTACGAAGGAATCCACCAGGCCAGTATTGATGATATTGGCGGAATTCTCGAATTGATTAGACCGTTGGAGTTATCCGGCACACTCGTTCCACGTGCAAGAGAACAACTGGAACTGGAAATTCCCTGGTTCCACGTCATCGAAAAAGAGGGTCTGATCATCGCCTGCGTAGCCTGTATTCCAGTAGAGGACAGCGAATATGCCGAAATTGCCTGCCTCGCAGTAAATAACGACTATCAGGGTGATGGCCTGGGCGCACAACTTTTACAGATGGCCGAACATCAGGCCAGGAAGCTAGACCGAAAACGAATCTATATCCAGACTACCAAAAGCTCGCACTGGTTTATCGAAAATGGCTTCGAACAAATCAATCTTGCAGAATTACCTGAAGTCAAACAGCAAGTCTATAATGAACAACGACGTTCAATTATCATGAGCAAGAAAGTTTAACGATGACTTACAGTTTAAGCGATTACCTTGTTATCGGCATATCCTCTCGTGCTTTATTCGATCTCAATCGCGAAAATGAAATCTATGAAAATGAAGGGCTTGAAGCCTATTGCAAATATCAGTTAGAGCATGAAAACGATATATTACAACCTGGGACCGGGTTTGCATTGATCGAATCAATTCTTAGAATTAACGATAATGAAGTAAATCTTCGTCGAACTGAAGTTGTCATCATTTCACGAAATTCAGCCGATACCAGCCTGCGCATCTCCAACTCAATCAACCACTACCAACTGGATATTTCACGCGCTGCTTTTACCGGCGGAGAACCCGTGGCAAAGTACCTCAACGCATTTGAGGTTGATTTATTTCTCTCCGCTACCGAACAAGACGTTGAAGAAGCAGTACAATCTCAGATAGCCGCAGGATTGATCTACGACGGGCCCAGTCAGGATCGCTCCCATCCATTGCAGCAAATACGAATCGCATTTGATGGCGATGCAGTTTTATTTTCAGCAGAATCAGAAATGATCTATCAAAAAGAAGGTCTGGAAGCATTCATTGCTCATGAAAAAGAAAATGTGCTTAAACCACTACCGGAAGGGCCATTTGCCAAACTGCTAAAAACCATATCTTACCTACAGTTTGATTTGGAGACAGATGATCGTCAAACAGTTTCGCCCATTCGAACGGCATTAGTCACAGCCAGAAACAGTCCGTCTCATGAAAGAGTAATCCGTACGCTAAGAGCCTGGAATGTGCGAATAGACGAAACTTTCTTCCTTGGCGGCGTATCCAAAGATAAGGTACTACAGGCCTTTTCGCCACATATCTTCTTTGATGATCAACACAAGCATTGCAATAGCGCAGCCAGATTGGTACCAACGGCAAGAGTCCCTTATAAAAAGCCTCGGGAGTAAGTCATGTATAGATCGAGCCTCTTGCAAAATTCGTAATCGGCGATACACTACACCACACTTCACCTGTCATACCACGCGTGAATGTCATTCGAATAATGGGAACCTCTACACATTTAAGTCTACATAATTCAAGTACGGTCTCAAACATATCAAATATCATACAACCGCAAGGACGCCAGTATTTAAAATAATCGAATTGAATATCTTCCGATATTCTGGCAGCCTGATTATTCTCTACAAGGAAATTTATGAATTCTGAACAAACCAAACAACAAAATATCCTGCTTTATTTACTTTTAATGTTTTACATCGTTTTTCTGATCTGCGCCATTCTTTTGCAAATCAGGTCAGGTGAATCCCCGTCAACATCTGGCACTGTATTCGATAAATTTACAGGCAGCCTGTTTTGGGTGCTTAGTATAACGTCGCTTCTTTTTGCCGCCATACGTTTTGATACAAAACCTAAATTCTTTCTCTGGTTATTGGTTTCAGCTGGTGCTGGAGCCCTCGCAATAGACGAGATATTCGAATTCCATGAAGAAACCAGACATCTTATCGAAGACGATGATTACATCAAAATGTCAACCTTAATTATCGCAGTAGTAGGTTCATATATATTATACATTGCAGAAAAACCGACCAGGAAGATCATCATAGTGTTTTTAACGGGGTTACTTTTCCATACTCTCTATATAATAGTTGACATGGGGGATGGGGATTTCTTCACACTGCCTATTCCATTAGACGCACTTAGATGGATAGAAGAAATATTAGAAACACTTTCGCTACAAGGATATCTGGCAGGATTTCTTTTGCACTACTCCTTGATATCCAGGAGCACTGATCAGTAGTGAACAATCAATCAGTGGATTTCAAAGACCTGGGAACGACTGATCGAAGAGCATGTTGAGTTCAAAAGTTATTATGCTGCTGACTCTGTGTTCTCAGGGGAGCTTTGATTAGGGTTAGTGCATAAAACAGGTCTTAATCGTCGCGACGCTGCTTTTCCAGTCGCTCGTGTTTCTCCTGTGCTTCGATAGTCAGCGTCGCAATTGGACGCGCCTCAAGACGTGACAAGCCAATTTCTTCTCCGGTTTCCTGGCAATATCCATAACTGCCTTCGGCAATAGATATTAAGGCCTTATCGATCTTGTTGATCAGTTTGCGATAGCGATCACGGGTACGTAATTCCAATGCAGCATCTGTTTCCAGCGTAGCACGGTCATTGATATCCGGTTCCTGCCAGTTTTCTTCCTGAAGATGTGAAATCGTGTTCTCGGATTCCTTGAGCAATTCTGCACGCCAAAACTTTAATTTTTGACTGAAATACTCCAACTGCTTCGGCGACATATATTCTTCTTTAGCCGTTGGGGCATAACCTTGAGGTAAATCTTTCGTCATTTTCTTCTCCTAATTGAACCACTAAGGTTCAAATTCGCCGCGCAGTATAGGTTGCTTTTTCGCTTTCGGCAAGATATTCAGACATGCGGCTAAACAATAAATCCTGCCTGGGGTACTATCACCCTAGAAAAATCAGTTGAACCTACTGTGATTGCCCAAAGCACAGAATCTACAAGGCTTTTCTGGATATTTCGAACTCACCGGATGGGTGATACGATTTCTTCCAAAATTTCCAGAAAAGCCTTGTATCTTCAGCACCTTGTACAATCTCGCTACGATTCAACTGATTTTTCTAGGATCACTTGATAAGTGTTCGTCCTGAATATGAGAATACTGATTTAGAAAAGGGATGAGCTTACGTTTTGAATGGCAATAAGTTATTCAAAGTATGGAAAATAAGAATTCGCATTTTCTTTTTCTAATTCCAAAACAAGCTATGGGCAACCGCTATTAATAATTTTTAAACCTTAAAGTCTATGTCATTCAATCCAGAAAACGGAGAATTCGAACATTCCAATTGGGACAAATCTGCCGTAATTCAAAAGCTGGCAGAGATTCTGCCGGACAATTGTATTTTACATCGACAATCACAGCTCAGCCCTTATGAGTGCGATGGTCTGTCCGCATATAAAAAGATACCTAAATTAGTGCTCTTGCCAGAAACCATCGATCAGTGCCAGCGGATAGTCCGATTTTGCAATGCCCGCGACATTCCCCTGATCGCCCGTGGCGCTGGCACCGGCCTGGCTGGAGGAGTCCTACCAATAGAACAGGCCATCATTATGAGTCTGGCAAAATTCAACCAGATCAAAAAAATCGACCCAGAACTGAGAATTGCCGTTCTTGAACCAGGCGTTCGTAATCTCGCCATCAGTGAAGCAGTTGATCAATTTGGGCTGTTTTATGCGCCAGATCCATCATCTCAAATCGCCTGCACCATCGGTGGTAACGTCGCTGAGAATTCCGGTGGTGTGCATAGTCTTAAATATGGCCTTACCGTTAACAATGTGCAGGGCATTAAAATTATCGAAAGCGATGGTGAAATAACTAAAATCGGGGGCGGCATTTTGATGGACAGCCCAGGATACGATAACCTGGCATTAATGAATGGTTCAGAAGGCCTACTCGGCGTAATAATAGAGGTCACGGTCAAACTCAAACCAAAACCGGAAGCTACTCAGGTTACGCTGGCGGCCTTTGATTCCATTATTGATGCTGGTCGGGCCGTGCGCGATATCATCAGAAGTGGCATCACTCCCGGCGGGCTAGAGATGATGGATCGCCTGGCAATACAGGCTGCTGAAGATTTTGCCCAGGCTGGTTATCCTTTGGTCGAAGCCATCTTGTTGTGTGAACTGGATGGCTCTGTTGCAGAAATCGAATCCCAGCACCAACAAGTTTCGGCAATATTGCAAGACTGCAATGCTAGCGAGGTTCGAACCTCAAAAAATGATGCTGAAAGAAAACTGATGTGGCTAGGTCGTAAATCAGCCTTTCCAGCTGTAGGACGCATTTCACCTGATTACTATTGCATGGATGGCACCATACCGCGCAAAGCATTACCCGAAGTTTTAGCTCGAATCAGTGAGCTTTCAATTCAATATGATCTCAGGGTAGCCAATGTATTCCATGCCGGAGATGGCAACATGCACCCACTCATCCTGTTCGATGCAAACAAAGCAGGTGAGTTACACAAGACTGAACAACTTGGAGGGGAAATTCTCAAGCTTTGCGTGGATGTTGGTGGCACTATCACTGGTGAACATGGTGTCGGCATTGAAAAAATTGGTCACATGTGTCATCAATTTACAAGCTCAGAATTACAACAATTTCACGCGATAAAAGCAGCGCTCGACCCGCAGGGAATTCTCAATCCAGGCAAAGCCATACCCAGCCTGCACCGTTGTGCCGAACTTGGCGCCATGATTGTCCATAACGGCGAACTGCCGCATCCAGAACTTGAGCGATTTTAACCAGTTCTGATGACAGATTTAACGCAAACACTTGTCGAGCAGGTTCAAAATTATTTAGGCAATCAGCAATATTTTTCTATACACGGCGGTAAAAGCTTTGACTTCTTACTCGGAGATTACTCTGAACAGCATCAAATCGATATGAGTGCTCATTGCGGCATCATCGACTATCAGCCCAGTGAATTGTTTATAAAAATGCGCGCTGGAACCCGTATCTGCGAAGTCCAACAGAAACTAAAAAAACAGA
>Ga0256847_1001247_pt1 | contig 13475 bp, 14 predicted proteins | sample TeddybearmetaG_FD_189099 | JGI IMG/M metagenome (GOLD analysis project Ga0256847, IMG submission 189099) | Hydrothermal vent microbial communities from East Pacific Rise, Pacific Ocean - Teddybear | ecosystem: Environmental > Aquatic > Marine > Hydrothermal vents | place: Pacific Ocean: East... | reverse complement strand
GCGGTGCTGTTACACGAGGCGATTGGTCATGGATTGGAAGGTGATTTTAATCGTAAGGGTTCTTCCGCATTTAGTGGACGAGTCGGGCAGCGTGTCGCTTCTCCATTATGCACTATTGTCGATGATGGTACGCTGAATGGTCGAAGAGGATCTTTAAGTATCGATGATGAAGGCACTCCAACCCAATCAACAACACTAATCGAAAAGGGTATTTTAACTGGGTATATGCAAGACAAGAGTAATGCGAACTTAATGGGTCAGATCTCTACCGGAAATGGTCGTCGAGAATCTTATTCATGTTTGCCTATGCCAAGAATGACTAATACGTATATGCTTGCGGGTGAAAGCGATAAAGAAGATATTATTAAAAGTGTTAAAAAAGGGTTATATGCTCCCAATTTTGGAGGCGGACAGGTAGATATAACTTCGGGTAAATTTGTTTTCTCCACGAGTGAAGCTTATTTGATTGAAGACGGAAAAATAACCGCTCCTGTTAAAGGTGCGACATTAATCGGCAATGGTCCAGATGTGTTGACTAAAGTCAGTATGGTTGGCAACGATATGGCGCTCGATAACGGTGTTGGGATTTGTGGAAAAGCAGGCCAAAGTGTCCCCGTTGGGGTAGGGCAACCCACACTAAAAATAGATCAACTCACCGTTGGCGGAACTAGCTAATGGCAATCAAAAAATTCCATCGTAATGAAGGCCGTGAGGACTTCACTAGTAAGACATCAATCAAGCTAGATGCGCATGCATTAACCAAATGGGGACGGGAGTTGGTTCAATTGCCTGAAAATCTATTGGTTCAACTACCTTTTGCTGAAACAACTTTAAAAAGCTTGCTAGATTATTCGAAAATTACCAGTAACCTTGCAAGAAAAAGACACTTAATGTTTATTGGGAAATGTTTGCGAAAAGAAAACGAAGATCTTATTCGTGAAAAATTAGTAGATTTAGAAAAGGAAAAACTTGTTAAGAAAACGAAACCGGTTGAGCAGACTAATCCCTATCTTGAACAGTTAGTCGAAAATGGGGATGCCGCTATCGAATCTGTTTTGTTAGAAAATGAAAGCCTAGACCGCCAGAAACTGCGCCAGCTTTTTCGCAACTATAGCCATGCTGATGGAGCTAAAAAGACTAAGGCACTGGATAAATTGAAGCAGTATTTAGATGAATAATAATGTAAAAATGATTAAATATTCATTTGCACAGAATGATCCCTTCTCCCTTGAGGGGAGAAGGTCGTCTAAGAGCGCCTGCTTTTGCTAGGATGAAGGTGGAAAAACCTAAAAATATGAACAGTACTAATACAGTGACAAACCTTGAAGCTAGTGATCAATTAGATATCAAAAAAGAAATTGAATTTTTTGCCACTAGTTGTGAAGAATTGTTTAACTACGCCAAAAATAAGGGAGCGAGTCAAGCCGAAATTGGAGTTAGTAAAGATTTGGGTTTGAGTGTTTCTGTAAGAAACGAAGAAATAGAAACGCTAGAATATAATCGAGATAATAGTTTTGGTATCACCATATATCTCGGCAAACAAAAGGGTGTAGCAACCACCAGTGATTTGTCCAAAAAGGCGTTACATCAAGCGGTCGATGCAGCGCTCAACATCGCAAAGTACACTCAACCTGATCCGTATTCAGGGTTAGCTGATGAGACTCTAATGGCCAAAAACCCAAGAGACTTGGATTTGGATTATCCGATGGGAATTGACGCAGAGTCAGCAAAACAAATCGCGTTAGAGTGCGAATCATACGGATTAGATTTCAGCTCAAGGGTAACTAACAGTGAAGGTGCTTCTTTTAACAGTCATAGAAATATTCGCTATTATGCAAATTCTCATGGATTCAGTGTTGCAACACCGTCAACGCGGCATAGTTTGAGTTGTGTCTTGCTGGCAGAGAATGAATCAGGCAAACAAAGAGATCATTGGTATAGCATTAGCAGAGACGGAAATGATTTGGATGGTGGAAAATTAGTGGGTGAAAAAGCAGCACAGAGAACAGTCGCTAGATTAAACGCAAGGCAAATAAAAACACAAAAGGCGAAAATATTATTTACACCTGAAATGGCGCGTTCGCTAATCGGAAATTTTAAAGCTGCAATTAGTGGTACAAATATTTATCGCAAATCTTCTTTTCTACAAGAATCGCTAGGACAACAGGTGTTTCCAGAATTTCTTTCAATGAATGAAAAACCTTTTATCAAGAAGGGTTTGGCCAGCGCTTGGTGTGATAACGAGGGACTTGCTACTAAAGAGCAATTCATCGTCGAGAATGGGAAATTAAACACATTTTTATTGAATAGTTATTCCGCACGAAAACTAGATCGTCAGCCGACAGGGCATTGTGGAGGAATTCATAACTTGCAAATTTCTGATTCAGGAATTGATTTTGATCAATTAGTAAAACATATGGACAAAGGATTAATCGTCACCGAAATGATGGGGCAGGGTGTCAACATGATTACTGGTGATTATTCTCGTGGCGCGTCTGGTTTCTGGGTTGAAAAGGGTGAAATTCAATATTTTGTTGAAGAGATTACGATCGCTGGTAATTTAATTGATATGTTCAAAAACGTGATCGCTGTAGGAAATGATCTTGATCATAGAAGTAGCATTTTGACGGGATCATGGTTGTTGCCTGAAATGATGATTGCGGGAGCTTAATGAATAGGTCTTAAATTTAGTAAGAAATGCGATTATTTATGCAACTAGCTGATTTAATGTTCGGCTAGAAGCCTATCGAGTGTACGAAACTGATTTACCACTATCAAGTATTATGACTCTGTCTAACATCATCAACAAGCCACGACTTGATAAGAGATTGATAAGGCATATCCCGTTTATTGGCTTCGATCTTAATACTGTCTAGTAGACCTTCGGGTAGCCTGAGTGAAATCGTTTTAGTCGAAGGTTTTAATTTAGGCATTAAAACTAAGCGTGCTTTTTCCCAATCAACGTAATCACTGGAGTCATGTTTTTCCCAAAAGGCACGCTCTTCCGCATGAGTTTTAAATTTAGGCGTTTTTTTAACTTTGCTCATATATATTCCTCTCTTTCCGGTGCATGTCTCGAACAGAAATCACGCGAATCAATGTATCAGCAGAACGTAAGGTAAAGGTTATATGCAATAATCGAGTGTTGTTGGTTTTCCCTAAAGCATGGTATCGATCTTCATTTAGACTATGTTTCCGGTCAAGCAAAATCAGTAGTGGCTGGTTAAAAAATACTTGTTCCGCTTCAAATCGGCTAACTCCGTGTTTATCTACACTTTTCCGATCGTTTCCTTCATCCCAATCGAAGCCTGATATTTGATTCCAACTAACCATTAATGTATATTACTATCATATACATTTAAGTCAAGTATCAACCGATTAAGTTGCGTGATGTTAATCAGCGAAGAAATATGAAAATATTATTTAATACAGTTCTGGTCGTTTTAGTCTTGCTCGCAATCTCTTCTGGAATTACAAAAATCATGCTTATGCCGCAGGATGTCAGTTTCTTCGGGCAATATGGTTTTACAAATTCTATTTTAATCGTTTACGGTATTGCTCAACTGATTGGTGGGATTCTATTAGCAATTCCAACAACGAGAGTGATGGGAGCTATTATCGTAGCGGTGACTTTTCTTATATCTGCTGTTGTGTTAGCAATGGCAGATAATATTCCGATGAGTGGTATTACTCTAATTTTTGTAGTATTGCTATCATTTGTCATAAAAAAATCTTTGCAGGTGAGTGACGATCAAATCGAGGGATAAAATGTGCCTGTTTTGCACTTAGTATGCCTTTCTGGACGAGCTATCGCTTTATATAGTCCGAGGGCAGACGGGTCGTTTCTTTAATTTCCTCCATGGCAAAACTAGAGCTGATGTCACTGAAATCTGCGAGCGTGATTAGACATTTATAAAAGGCATCAAACGCTTTCATATCGGGCACAACTACACGAAGTAAATAGTCGATATCTCCGCTGAGTCGGTAACCAAGGGGTCAAGACTAATGATGTTATTTTAGTCACGGATGTTCAAGGTAAAAGAGTGTGGTGCACTAACAAATTGAATGTGGTTGTTATTGTCTAGTTTTTCTTATACTGCATTGGCAGGAACTGTAATTGTTCCTCAGAAACTGATAATGCTATCCTTACAATTTCGATATCCTTATCGGTCACCTCAGGTATAAACGCATTAATTTGGAGGTGAGTCTGAGCGGATGTGTCCACACCCACACCATCACGACACTCATTGCTAGTCTCTCCACGCGCTCTGCTAATCATTTGAGTACAATTTCCCAATACTTTTGGTTCACTATTGGCATCTAATTTTTCTATTTTTTGAAATATCAATCTACCACCATAATACACTTTCCCAGCAAGGAGAGAGAATGGCTTAATCTTTTCATTTAATATGTCAAATGCCTGTCGCCCGTCGTCGTTTGAACATATTAGAGTACCAAAAGAATAGTCGCCTTCCGGCAGATAAATTCCGGCATAGGCACTTGTCGTAAATTTCAGGTATTGTGGTGTATTTAACTTGTTCGAAATGAGATTGATGTCTAAATTTTTACAGCCTAAATTACTCGAGACCTGCAATATATATGTTGCTTGAGCAAGACCGTTAATCTGAGTGTTTTTTGTATTTTGTCCTTTCTCTGAGGCTATTTCATCAACATTATTTGACTCAGTCACGTCCACCGAGACAAAACCGTCAGCCTTAGTTAAAGGAAATGGCATTAAAATTAAAGTTAGTAATAGGAGTAATTTGTTCACCTGAATCACCTCTGTTGGTATCTTAAATATTCACCTTAATGAAATCACAACCAAGAAACTAAATTAATGGCAAGTGATTGATATTCAAGTATATTCATCGAATATTAATAGACGATTACAATATAGACAATCTCTCAGGAATACAAGGGAAATTGGAGAGTCATTTTTATTGTAAGAAAACTTGAAAGTAATTATTCTGAGCTACAAGATCATCTAACCCTTGTGATCTTTCTAAAATAAATTCGTAACTGTTTTAATAAGAGAACCTATAAAAGAGTTACTTTCCTCAATAAGCTCTACAATTTTAGGGTGATTTTTTAATTGTGCGAGTTCTAGCGCACTATGATGATCCCCTTGAAAAAGCACCTTAGGGCTGGTATTGGCTTCTGCTTTTAACAGCATTGAGACACTCTCAGTGTGACCAAATAATGCAGCACAATGAAGAGGTGTGAATCCATTCTTAGTGCTTTTGTCAATATCTGAGCCTACGTATATTAGCTGCGAGACAATTTCTGTGTATCCTCTTATTGCAGCCAAGTGAAGTAAAGACAACTCGTCGGAATTTGCAATTGTATATTCCTCTGCTTGTTTTTCGTTTCTTGGTACCGCATTTAAGCCTAATAGGGAATTAAACTTTAGCACTACTGTTTGTTTTATTTTTCCTTTTGGAATATCAAAATTGAACTTTGCACCGGCTACTAACAATAAAGTAACAATGTTTGGTTTATTGTTCTGTACCGCGTTTATTAAATTGCTACCATCATCTTCGACACTCGCACCAGCGTTCAGCAAGAGAATAACCATATCTAGCTGGCCTTTGGACACAGCAACTGCAAGTGGGGAACCTTCATCAGGATCAGAGCCCGAATCAAGCATCTGAATGACTCTATTGGTATAAGACTGGGAAACTGCATGCGCTAGACTCGTTGTTGCGCCCGCACCTACTAACAATAGTGCGATCTCTCTTCGTCTTTCTGATTCGGCTAATTGAAGAAATGACCGACCACCGTCATCAAAGCCATTAGGATCTGTGCCTGTATTTAGCATTTCAACAGCTTTTTTCGTGTAGCCCTTTTTTATTGCGTGGCGCATTGTTACTTTTGCACCTGCTTCTAATAATAATTTTATCAGTTCGCGTTTTTGGAACTGCTCCGCCCACCAAAGTGGTTGTTGGCTATATGAACCTTTATTGAGATATGCTCCAGCTTTTAGCAAGAGCTTTACAAACTCGATATGATTTTCTTTACTCATTGCAGCGGCTTGAAGAATTGGTCTACCCCCTAGGAATATGTTATTGACATCTACACCGTTTGCGATTACTTTACGAAGCTTATCAATATCATTGAGTTCTATGTCTCTTATTTTTTTTCTTTCCTCAGCCTTCCAGGCTTTCATTTGACTATCCGTCATAGTTATTCTAGTACGTTCCAAAAAAATGTTCGCAGGAACGCGTTCTTCACTGAATACCATGGGAGATAGGAAAATGCCTAGTAACACAGTCCAAATATAAATGTTGTTAAAATGCACGTGCATCGCGAGTGTCTCCCTGTTTAATCGCTCAATGTTATCTTACTCGGCTCTAGTCAAAAAAGGTAGTTGAAAAGTATTTCTCGAGTTAGGATTCTGTTCAGAAGGATATAGCTTTACTAGCTACAAATATAATCCAAAGGTAAAACAGTAGTTTCCTTAATCTCCTCCATGGCAAAGCTAGAGCCGATGTCACTGAAATCGGCGAGCGTGATTAAACGTTTATAAAAGGCATCAAACGCTTTCATATCGGGCACAACTACTCGTAGTAAATAGTCGATATCTCCGCTGAGTCGGTAGAACTGCATGATTTCGGGAATATCTTTTACGGTTGTTGAGAATGTTTTTAGCCAATCGGGGTTATGTTGGTTTGTTTTTACCATCACGAAGACAGTAAGCCCAACATTGACAGCCTCTGGATTAATAATGGCCACTCGTTTTTGAATGACTCCTGATTTTTCTAGTGCCTGAATCCGCCTCCAACAGGGTGTTGAAGAAAGTCCCACTTGTTCGGCAATATCTCCAACCGACAAATTACAGTTAGCTTGAAGAATCTCTAGTATCTTTTTATCGAATTTATCCATAATTTTATACTCTGTAAATCCAAACCCTCTTCAAGTCTAAATCTAACGAAAATCACGTGTATAGAAATATATTGCTATTATATGTGAATTAATTAGGTAATAATTACAATATTGTCATGCCTGTTGGTTAAAACAACAATGTTTAACCGTATTATTTATGAAATAATACTCAAAAGTCACAACAGAACAGCTTGCTATGAATTTAGAAGATCATTTCGCCCAATTCCGTAAAAACATAATCGGTATAGACCTTGAATACTCAGGCCAAAAAATGCTCTACGCAGATTGGACCGCCTCTGGACGTTTATATCAGCCTATTGAAGATTTCATAACCAATAAAATCGGTCCGCTAATCGCCAATACTCATACTGAAGCTAGCTTTACGGGCTGTGCTATGACCAACCTTTATCACGAAGCCCAGCAGGAAATCAAAGCACATGTAAATGCAGACGAAAATGACGTCTTGATTTGCGCTGGTGCCGGAATGACAACCGTTATTAACAAGTTTCAACGTATTCTAGGGCTAAAAATCCCAGAACAATGGAGTAACAGAGTTGCCATAAAGGACATCGAAAAACCAGTTGTTTTCATCACCCACATGGAACACCATTCTAATCAAACAACGTGGGAAGAGTGTGCTGTTACGGTGGTTAGAGTACCTGAAGATGAAGTTGGATTACCTGATTGTAAAGTGTTGCTCACGCTATTACGGGAATACAAGGATAGACCTTTATTAATTGGCAGTTTTACCGCTTGTAGCAATGTAACCGGTATAAAAACCGACTACAAAAAGTTCGCAAAAATCATGCATGAGAATAAGGGCTATTGCTTCATTGATTTCGCTGCGTCAGCGCCTTATGTGAATATTGACATGCATCCCGATGATCCATTGGAACAGCTGGATGCAATCATGTTTTCACCACACAAGTTTTTGGGTGGGCCAGGCTCTTCTGGTGTGTTAGTTTTTAATCGGGATTTGTACAAAAACAAAATTCCGGACCATCCCGGTGGAGGAACTGTTAGTTGGACTAATCCGTGGGGAGGGCATCATTTTTTTGATGATATCGAAACTCGGGAAGATGGAGGTACTCCGGGGTTTTTACAGACAATTCGAACGGCCTTATGTATAAAACTTAAGCAAGAAATGGGAATCGAATTTATAAGCAAGAGAGAAAAACAACTTGTCGATTTAATGTACGATGAATTGGACAAGGTTCCGGGGCTTGAAATTTTACACCGACAACACAAAGAGAGGCTTTGTGTTATTTCATTTTATCTACCTGACATTCATTTTAATTTAATTGTTAGATTACTAAGTGATCGCTTTGGAATTCAAACTCGGGGAGGGTGTTCCTGTGCGGGTACCTACGGACATATTCTTTTGGGAGTAGACGAGAAGACATCACAGGAAATCACTTGCCAAATTGATGAAGGCGATTTGAGTAAAAAGCCAGGTTGGGTAAGAATTTCTCTTCATCCTACCGCTACGGATGATGAAGCAAAATTTATCTCTGAATCAATAAAGAAAATAGTAGAAAATATTGAAGAATGGCAAAAAAATTACCACTTTGATTCGACTGTTGGCGATTTTGTACCGAAATATGAGTCGCCAAAACCTTTGAGTTTGAATGATTTTAAACTGAGTAACATGCACGTATAATGTTAACGCATGAATACAACAAATCCGACTGAAATAATCGTAAAATCTCAGATAACCGGCTTAATCCTAGCCGGTGGTCGAGGGTCAAGGCTCGGCAACGTAGATAAAGGATTAGTAGAGCGAAAGGGACAATCGCTCATAAAAAGCCAGTTGAGCTGGATAACACCTCAGGTTCACACGGTATTGATATCCGCAAATCGAAATCTCATTTATTATGAAGAATTTGGCTATAAAGTGCTTACCGACGACTCAGATGAGTTCATGGGGCCATTACAAGGTATTTACCAAGGCCTTAAAACTTGCAAAACTGATTGGTTGTTTGTACAACCCGTAGATGTTCCTGATCTTCCAAACAATACGATCCGACGGTTATTAAAAAGAATACATAGCCTGAAAGGTACAGAAAAGTCGGGCATTTATTTCTTAAAGTCGGAAGAGAGAGAACATTTTTTATCGATGCTCATCTCTAAAACCGAATTGGCCAATCTACAAGATTACCTACTCAAAAACAAAAGAAAAGTTAGGGGGCTCCTCAAGTTATATGATGCCGTTTGCTTAGATCTTGGAATCAATGAGGTCTACTTCAAGAACCTCAACCAACCTAATGATTTTGAACTATCTTAGCCCTCGCTATAATTAGCATCAGAAAATATAAGATAATGTAAATACTCACAGGCTTCGTTTTCTAACGCAAACCATCTCCATGCCGTGCGCTCACCTCGTTCTTGATAGAAAACATCCCAGCCTAAATCCGCTCTAATCAAAAAATAGCCTTCTGATATGACGTCGTGGTCAAAATAGTAGCATGAGGGATTTACGTTTTTTCGCTCGAATTTTCTTTTTAGTGTTAAAACATTCATAACAAAGCTCATAAGTCCTTAGGTTTCTTCATGTCAATCTCTAAAGAAACTGATAGTTGCTTCGCGCCAATAATTTCTTTGAATGCGATCCCTGTTTTTGTTGGTCTTATAGTGGTTTCGTAAGCTAGTTTTTTTCTGTCGACAAGTAGAATAATTGAATTACTTTCGCTGGCATAATTGAACGAGCTATTACTTTCGGATATCCGCACTTCATACGCCAACGAAATTTCATTGGATAGAGGCAAAGAATCACGCAAAACCTCGCCATCGAGCAATCTCTTAGCTTCAATCACTGAAACTCTAAAGCGAATGGTTTTATTCTGAATACGAATGTACATCGCTCTTACCGGAACGCTAGACTTGATGGATAATAATCAACAAGACTTCCACCTTCTATGGTTTCCAAATTCTCTGCAAGAACTATCCAAGCATTTGAATCAATCAAGGGATGAATTTTGAATGATTCTTGCCCTTGCATGATATCGGCTGATACGCACGCGTTTGAATTTATTTGTACGTTAGCTTTTAGAATTGTTCGAAACCCCTTCTTTTTAGTGGAGGACTTATTTAAAACCGCCTTTAGCGGCATCTCTGGGGGCAACTCTAGTAATTCATTAATTAAATAGGTTACAAAAAACCGCAAGCCAACAGCAGCGGAAATAGGATTGCCGGGTAATCCAAAATAATAAGAACCGTTAGGGAATTTAGCAAATAGTATTGGTTTTCCAGGTCGTATTTTACTCTTGTGAAAGATGATTTTTCCGCCCATTTTAAGAATGGTTTGAGGTATGAAATCAAAGTCCCCCATTGAGACTGCACCAGTACTGATAATAATGTTAACGCCGGAATCTAGTTCTTTTTGTAATGCTGTTTCATATAGATCGGCTTGGTCATAATTTGTTCCTGCACTGTGTGCGTTGACGGGTAAATCGTTAAGATAACTAAGAATATAAGGCATATTTGAATTGTAAATTTGCCCAGGTTTCAAAGAACTTTCTAAATCATCAACGAGTTCTTTGCCAGTTGAGAATACGGCAATTTTCGGCTTCTTTTTCACACTAACTTTTGCGATGCCAAGAGCTGCTAATGCCATGATTCGATTTGAATTAAGGGTGCTGTTTACTTTTAGTACACTATCGCCATGTTGAAAATCTTCGCCGCTTGATCGTATATGCGCACCTATCATTGGAGCAGAAAAACACTCAATTTTTGTGTTGTTTGATGTTATTGTCGACACGGTGTTTTCAACCGGTACGATTGAGTTAAACCCTTCTGGTACCGGCGCACCAGTCATAATTTTCCACGCACACTGGGAGGTGGTTTCTGCCTCTGCGATGTTATCGCCAGCAGCAATAACCCCTATTACTTTTAAAACGATTGGATTATTTTTATCCGCATTTTTGAGGTCCGCCGCATTGACCGCATATCCATCCATGGCAGAATTGTTAAACGTAGGAACTGAAATGGGCGAAAAAACATCTTCCGCTAAAATTCTATTAGATGCATTTTCAAGTGCTACAACTTCATTTTTTATCGGCTGACTATTCGAAGATATTAGCTTTAACGCGTCATCAAAACTGATCATATAGTTTGATGTGGTATTAGAGTTATGGTGTTCTATATTGTCATTCATAACATTATAACTTTCAGATCTTTTACTTGAATCGTTTTAACCACCAATAGTTGAGAGGTTAGCTCTTACACCAGTGTCATTGTCATGTAGAAAATGTTGTTTTCGTTTGTGTGTAAGTAACTCACGAAGCTGTGACTTTAAAACTTCTCTTTGGGAGTCTGACTGTAATAAATCTCGAATAGAAAACCCTTGTTCACCAAAAAGACAAAGATGGAACTCACCGTTTGATGAAATACGAAGCCGATTACAACTATCACAAAAATCCTTGTCGTAGGGTGCTATTACGCCAAACGAGCCTTCGTATTTGGGATGAATATATTCGATCGCTGGGCCGCTAGATTTTTCTCGTAATTTTTCTGTCCAGCCTTTAGTGAATAGGTAGTTCTTTAAAATTTGTGCGCCGATATGAAACTTTTGAAAATAGTCTGAGTTATCGCCCGTTTGCATCAGTTCAATAAACCGAATGCTCATTTGCCTGGTGCGGAGCATTTCTGCATAATTATCAAACTGATGACTGTTTACATTCTTGAGAAGTACAGCGTTTAGTTTCACTTTTTTGAGTGGTAATGTTAAAGCCAAATCCACGCCATCAAGAATTTCGGAAAGTCGATTGTGGCCTGTCAAACTTTTGAATAATCGCGCATCCAATGTGTCGACGCTAACATTTAGATGAGTTAGACCTGACGCTACCCAACTTTTAAGATTTTTTGATAGTTTATATCCGTTAGTGGTGAGAGCAATTTGCTCGATGCCGTTCGTTTGGCTTATCGTCTCAAGACATTGCACAAAATCTTTACGCAGCGTTGGTTCTCCACCGGTGAGTCTGATTTTATTGGTTCCTAATTCGGCGAATGCATGACTAATATTTTTTATTTCGCTCAGAGATAAAAAATCCTTTTCGCCATTACATTTATAACCGTCAGGCAGACAATAGTCACAGGAGAAATTACAGACATCGGTAAGAGACAGGCGCAAATAGGGAAACTGTCGCCCATGCGGATCAATAAGAGGCTTGCTCTGCAAATGATTCAAGATCATGCTCCTTTCCAAATTCGGGAGGCGAAATAATTTCTCATTTAACCCTGGTCATACAGCAATGCTATGACGGCAATATCAACATATCTTTTGCTTTGTCTAGAGCTTGATGCTATAGCGCAAACAGAGACTTAGTTGTCAAGATTCTGAGAGGGAATCTCTCATTAAGAATCATATTGCTCGGAGTTTTAATAGTGGGTATTTTAACCGATTATGAATAATTAAACAATTTTTGAATGTTAATTAATGTTAGCTCACTTGCTAGTTTTTGATCAATTTCCCTAGTTGTAAAAGAGTATGATTTTAGCTAAATGGATAGCAAAAACCGCTTTACTACTTTAGTAGTAACAAAAACACTAATAATCTACTACTTAATGATTAGTCTTTGATTTTAAAGTAATATTTCCTAATTCTGACTTGCCAATCTATGACTTAGATCAAGAGATAAACCGTCAATAAGAGTAAATTATAGCTTTGGCTAAGTTGGCCAAGACAACCTATCAAACGAGTCAAATTCCTTAATGAGGGGATAAGTAAAAATGAAATCTACGTTTAAAATAAACATTCTTGCTGTTAGTATTTTAGCTGCTACATCTTTTGCTTCGATGTCGGAGGGTGCCAAGACTGACAGTTTTGATACTAGCATCGATTTAAGTTTTCGCTATCGCATAGAAACGGTCGATCAGACAGGTTTTTCAGATGACGCTGAAGCTTCAACCTTAAGAACACGAGCGACTATTGAAACTAAATGGGTGGATAATATTTCTACACTAGTAGAGTTTGATGATGTTACCGAAATTGGCTGGGATGATTACAATGGAGGCGCAGGAACGACCCCTAACAGAACGCAGTTCCCAGTAATAGCAGATCCACAAGGAACTGAAGTGAATCAAGCTTATATTCAATATGCTAATGGCGATACGAAGGCAGCGTTTGGACGTCAACGAATTTTGGTGGGTACTCAACGATTCGTCGGAGGTGTCGGTTGGAGACAAAACGAACAAACTTACGATAGTTTTACCTATAAGACTCAATTGGTGCAAGATTTAGAATTTAACTATGCCTATGTGTTTAATGTTAATCGGATTTTTGGTGAGTCGGTTGCTGGTGGAAATCACGACCACAACACTCATATTATTAACGCGGATTATAAAATTACGGGTGGAAAGTTATCAGGCTATTTCTTTGCCATTGATAACAATGATGCAGTTGCTCTTTCCAATAATACTTTTGGTATTCGCTATGCGGGAGAATTTGGAGATTTTTTATATGTTTTAGAATATGCGACTCAATCAGATGCCGGCGACAATCCTAATAACTACAACGCGGACTATTACTTGTTAGATGGGAATTACTCAATTGACAACGCAAGTATAGGCGCGGGGTTGGAAGTCCTAGGTGGCGA
>Ga0256847_1001246_pt1 | contig 13476 bp, 14 predicted proteins | sample TeddybearmetaG_FD_189099 | JGI IMG/M metagenome (GOLD analysis project Ga0256847, IMG submission 189099) | Hydrothermal vent microbial communities from East Pacific Rise, Pacific Ocean - Teddybear | ecosystem: Environmental > Aquatic > Marine > Hydrothermal vents | place: Pacific Ocean: East... | reverse complement strand
CTCATCATGGGCCTCATCATGGGCCTCATCATGGGCCTCATCATGGGCCTCATCATGGGCCTCATCATGGGCCTTATTTTCTGTGATCGTAGCAATGCCAGGTTTTAGTGAGGCAGGATGTACAGGCAAACGAACTAAAAAATAGCTGTGGTCGTCATCAGATTCAAAAGTCGGCAAGGGAGAAGTGTTTTGCCTCACTGCTCTAAAGATCTTTGGAATGCCTGTTGAACGGCCTTCGGTTAGATCCAGCTCTTTAAAAAATTCGCCGATACGACGATTGCGGTAACGGCGATTAATGGCCTGTTCTGCCTGGAAATCTTCAATTCTAATAGAACGATCAGGCCCAGGAAAACTCAGAATGACTAATTCTTCTGGCATAATTCGAATTTCAACGGGCTCCCTTTCCTCATAAGACCGATGATAAACGGCGTTAACCAGCGCTTCTTCAATGGCCGCAAAAGGATAATTCCAAATACGGTCAGCTTCGGCACGATCTGGATATTTGATGATGGTTTCTTTAAGGTAATTACGTTCAATATAATTCAGTGCATCTCGTGTCATACGAGCAAGTGGCCCTTTGAATATTTTTTCCTCAAATTGGTCAGCTCCAGGGCCTTCGGGAAAGTAAACAACATCAATTTGAGTGACAGGAAAAAATTTTTCGGGATGTTCATTAAAAAACATTAAACCAATATTTTTAGGAAAAGCCGCTTCCGGTGGACCATCAATGATATTCATTTGACGGCCTAAGGTTTCAAGCGGAATTGTTCCAACCTGTTTGGCCAGGTCACTACCCACTTCACGTAAAAATTCCTCAATCAGTCTAAGAGATAAGTCTTCCACTGTGGCTGATTGATTATACCGATCATCAAAGGGAACAGTCGCAGCCAGGCTAATTAATTCACGCTCATCCGCACCCTTAACTTTCACCGTGCTAGATTGCTTTCGGATGTACCAAGCCCAGTCATTCGATTTTTTAGAAAGGCTCGTTCTGGCTTTGTAAGGGCGGGTTTGGCCGCCAGGTACTGAGATAACCAAAATCGTTTTACCCTGATATTGAACGGGTGTGGTCAGTGGGTGGTATGCCGGTTGTATTTTATTGTACCCAAGGTTCAAAATTTCTTTTTCAATGGTATCAATTTTGCCTGGATTAACACCCTTTGGAGGCAGTATGGCTTTGCCTTTTTTTTCATCAACACCAATTAAAATATAACCGCCACCGAGGTTATGAAAGTCGTTAGCAAATGCACATAAAGTATGCAAAACATCTTCAGGGTTCCAGCTTGCTTTGAATTCAAGGCGCTCCCATTCAACGGATTGCCCGTGTAACAGCGCATCAATATCAATGGGTAGTCCAAGAGGTGCCATACAATAACGAATCCTTGCTTAATTTATTCTTTGAATTGTGTTTCAGCTTCGACCAACCAAGTATCAATCCCGTCTCGGAGGCTTTCCTACAAGTATGGCATTTTGTTAAGTTAACATATGTACCTATGGGTGTAAGCGCAATGAATCAAAATCTGTATGGTTACTGATGCACGGTAAAGTACCATACACGGATTTTCTGGCCAACATAGCCGACACCTGGCCCCAAATACGCGATTCTACCCGCACAAATATAACGCATGCGGCAAATCCCCCTCCTTTTAACCCATTCAACTAAACTGACACGTAAACTACAGAGGAGATTCACTATGTCCGCTATTGATTGCAAATATCACTCGGAAACACCGGCAAGATGGCGCTGTGACACCTGCCACACCAATATGTGCAGTAGTTGCGTGAATGACCAGGCCGATGCTGATGCGCCACGCTGCGTGATGTGCGGTGAACCTTTGGCGGATAATGGCTTAGAAGATTTTATCCCACCCTTTTGGGCCAAAATGCCGTTGTTTTTCTCCCTCCCGCTGACCCTTCCGGCCTTGTCTTTCATTGCACTCATGTTGATTGCAGGCAACATCGCGCTGTATTTGCCTTTCATTGGCATACTCATTGTACTTTTTGTGTTGCCCACGGTGTTTCTAAAGTACGCGTATTTGTTGTTAGAAAATGTGTCCGATGGGCGCATGCTCGCCCCTTCGGTGAGTGATGTGCTGCGAGACAATGATTATTCGATTGTGTACAAACATTAAACCTTTTGACCTTAATCTCTTTCGCCACGCGCATTGGGTGGGCGTATCTGCTGCTCTATGGCCTCATGACCCTGATCAACAGTGGGCCGACCATTATTCTAGAGTTTGTGCTCGGCAGGTTAAGTGAAGACGCGTCTTTAGGCATGTTTATATTGCTGTATATTACGTTAGAGATGTATTTTTCGTTGGTCATTTTTGCGGTGTTGGGATACGTTTTATTCCAGTATCACCATCGGCTCGGGTTTGACGTTAACAGCGCCCACATTGAAGCCTTAGATGGCTTTGAAAAACCGCCGTTTGTGCATGCGGCGCTCAAATACATTGAGGTACTGATTAAAGAAAAACAGCCCCAGAAAGCGTTAGATTTATTAACACCGCGCATGGCAGCGCACCCAAATGAGCCTGAGGTGATGTTACGTTTTCATCAGTTACTGGTGCTGAATCATTCACCCAACCTGCTGAAACACGCGCTAGAGTCCATCCATACGTTATTGGGCACACGTCATCGCGCTTATGCGGTGAGCGTGTTTAAAGATTGTTTGGCGGTGGATAAAAGCTTTAAAATCACTTACGTGAATGATTATGTGCCCTTGTGTGAAACCCTGTTACAAATGCGCGAATACCGGCTATTGGTGCATTTGTTGAATGGGTTTCATAAAGTTTATCCTGAGTTTGAACACATCGGTCAGCTGTATTTAATGATGGCCAAAGCTTTGAGTGAAGGTTTGGGGGAGGATGCAAAAGCCCTCAATGTTTTGCAGTTTGTGTTAAAACATTATCCCAATCAACCCGAGGCGATACACACACAACTGAATACCTGCCTTCAGGAAGTTACGCAATTGGTGGCCACGGCCAAAGTGTAAGCGGCGGCTTTATGCCCGCGCCAATCCCAATAACGTAAAAATCATAGACAGGTCAAGGTGTTCATCAATCGCATCGGCAAGGCGATTCAGCGACGCTTCGCGTAGATCCTGATAATCCGGGGCCTGCGCCTGGGTTAATCCGGCCCAACCAAGCAAAGCGGTGCGCGCCGCCTGGTGTTCAAAGACCCCGTGTAGATACGTGCCGAGGATTTGATCATCCGCACTCATGGCCCCATCGGTGTGATCCGCAAACAACACCGCAGGCCGCGCCAAAGCCGCGCCCGTGGTGACCCCCGCATGAATTTCATAGCCCTCCACGGCGGCCGCTTGAATACTCAGTTGGCCTCGACAGTTACGCAGATGTTTGTTTGCACCCAGGGTGGTTTGCAGGTCTAAAAAACCGAATCCCGGTTCACTGCCGGCTGCCCCTTCAATCCCCTGCGGGTCGTGAATGACCTGGCCCAACATTTGAAACCCGCCACAAATACCGATGAGTTTACCGCGATAGCGCAGATGCCGATGCAAGGCGGCTTCCCACCCTTGCTGACGCAACCACGCAAGGTCTGCACGCACGTTTTTTGAGCCGGGTAAAATGATCAAATCCGCCTCGGGGATGTCTGCATCTGGCCCGATAAATTGCACATTTACCTGTGGATGCAGGCGTAAGGGATCAAAATCAGTGTGGTTACTGATGCGCGGTAAAACCGGCACAATCACTCGAAACTGCGCCTTGTTACCGGCCGGCATGGATGACGCGGGCAACGCATCTTCCGCTTCTAAATGCAGCCCTTGCAGATACGGTAAGGTGCCATACACGGGTTTGCCGGTATATGCTTCAAGCCAGTCAATACCCGGCTGTAACAGGCTGATATCGCCTCTAAAGCGGTTAATGATAAAACCTTGGATGCGCGCCTGTTCAGTGCTGGATAATAACGCCAACGTCCCCACCAAATGCGCAAACACGCCGCCTCGATCAATATCCGCCACCAACAATACCGGGCAGTCCACTGTTTCCGCAAACCCCATATTGGCGATGTCGTTTTCACGCAGGTTAATCTCCGCTGGTGAACCTGCGCCCTCAACGATAACGATTGGATATTTTTCACATAACCGATGGTAGGAATCCAATACCGCGTGTTTGGCAATGCGTTTATACGCATGGTAGTCCGTCGCCTGCATCTGGTGCTTGACCTGGCCGTGAATGATCACTTGCGCGCCACAATCGGTGGTCGGTTTGAGCAAAACCGGGTTCATATCCGTGTGCGCTTTGAGCCCACACGCTTGCGCTTGCACCGCCTGCGCTCGGCCGATTTCACCGCCATCTTCCGTCACCGCGCTATTCAGCGCCATATTTTGCGGTTTAAACGGGGCCACCGAAAAACCTTGGCGACTGAGCAGCCGCCCCAGCCCGGCAACCAGCGTGGTTTTGCCTGCGTCTGACGTGGTGCCTTGAATCATTAAGGTGGCGTGTTTGGGGGGTCGGGTATGTGGATCGGTTGGCACGAGTAAGACCTTTTCAGTGGCGGTGAAACGCGCCAGTCTGCCTGAGATCACGCCGTTTTCCAAACGCACATGCGACGCCCCCACGCGGAACGTCAGCTTTTTTTACACCCGAACCAAAGGCATATGTTTCCACCGCCGCAATATATTGAATTTATTCATGATTTTAATTTTGGCTTGATTCTTGCATTCATGCGCAAACCTTAGGAGATAGACATTCAGTCTACAATCATATAAAGGATGATAAGCATGACAAATACAATCAAAATAACCACCTTAATCGGCCTACTGACCTCAACACAAGTGAGTTTTGCTGGCCTGACTGCACCGACAGGACAAGGCTTGCCACTGGAATTGAGCGGTATCGCGGGTGTTACTGCGTTGAGTTTGATCGTCGCCGCTCAATTGATCAAGCGTCGTAAATAACCTCTCCCCTAGTACCCACTCCCCTGCCTGATTGGGGAGTGCATGCCGAGTACAACCATTTTGGACAACCTAGCCGACGCCACCTTCCTGCTGGCCACTTTCTGTTTTTTTCTGATGGAGCGTTACTCCAGCCTTAAACGCACGTTAGCACCCATACGACTACGCTGGTTGACCAATATAGGGCTGATGCTGGCGAGCATGATGCTCAGTTCAATCCTGTTCACCCATTCCATCTCAGAAATCGCCGCAGAGCTGCCCAATGGTTTCATCCGCCGTTTGTCTCTGCCCGTTTGGCTTGAAGCCGCATTGCTTTTAGCCTTGTTAGATTGCTTTTACTATTGGGTACATCGTGTCTTCCACGAAGTCCCCTTGTTGTGGCGTATCCACCTGGTGCATCACAGCGATACGGCGGTTGATATCAGCACCTCAGTGCGCCATCACCCCCTTGAGAAAATATTGGTGACGTTACTCTTGTGCTTACTGGTGTTTGCACTCGGGTTTTCTGCGCAAGCATTTGGGCTGTATGTGCTGGTGACAACCGCCTCTGCCATTATGACGCATGCCAACATCACCTTACCCACAAGCCTCGAACGCGGTTTACGCCCCTGGCTGGTGACACCCGCCGTACATGCCGTCCACCATTCAAGTCACGCGCAGGAAACCAACTGCAATTATGGGTCGGTATTCAGCGTTTGGGATCGCCTATTTGGCACTTACTCCGCACCCACCCATGGCCCCACACGCTTTGGGTTAGAATATTTTCGCCGTGAGCAGGACGGCACACTGCTGGCGACCCTAATACAACCGCTGCAATACCGTCAAAATACCCCGCGCACCCAGGGGCAAGCAACATCCCCTCATCAACAGACCCACAGACTCAGCCCAGCCTGGCGCCAAGCACTGCTCTATAGTGGGCTCGGTTTGGGTTTAAGCCTACTGGCATTTTGGCCCACAGTGCTTGACCTGACGCGGTTGTGGACAGACGTAGAGGCCTATCAATACGCCTGGTTCGTGGGGCCGATGTTTGTCTATATTGTGGGCTGGTATCGTCGCGACAGCATTCTGGCGATGACACCGCAAACGGGTTACTTCGGGCTCCCCCTGATGCTGGCAGCCGCGCTAATATGGCTCATGTGTTATTCGGCCGAGATCATGCTGGGCCAACACCTGGCGCTGGTAATCATGCTTCAGGGCATTGCCCTGTGTGCTTTGGGAAAAACGCTTTACCTCAAGCTATTGCCCATTATGCTACTGTTATTCCTCATGATTCCAAGTGGGGATCTATTCCAACTACCGCTGCGCCACCTCACCACGCACTACTTGAGTGGGTTTGCAATACTGGCCGACCTCCCCCACAGCCTAGATGGCTACCGCCTAACCATCGGCGAGCAACACTATGTTGTGCTGCCCGCCTGCTCGGGTCTGTCTTTATTCCTATTGGGGGGGTTTTTGGGTTATAGCATTGGCCTCTTGTTGTTTCGCTCGGTGCACAAAGTTTTGGCACTGGCCGCCGTGGGTGCCGCATTCGGCATGCTGGCCAACGCGATTCGGGTGTGCAGCATTGTCAGCATCGACTGGGTCAATGGCACACAAATGAACCTGGCCGAGCACAAGGATATTCAATGGTTACTGGTGGCATTGATGATCGGCAGCCTACTCTATCTGAGCGGGCGACTTAAATTGGAGGCCTGGCCACACACGAGGCCAGAGCCATGAGCAGTGCTAAAAATGACAAATAGTTTTAAACATAACGCACGCTGGGCGGCATGGGGACTTTGTTTTTTCACTTGATTAACTCGCATAACGCAACCACAATGACACCACTGCCTTTATTGGAGAAACACACCATGCCTGCCTTGACCATCAAAAATATTCCTGACGATCTATACAATATGCTAAAACATACCGCAAAACAACACCATAGAAGCATTAATAGCGAGGTAATCATCTGCTTAAAGCGCTTTCTATTTCCGACAAATATCTCTCCAGAAGATAGGCTCCGTGACATCCGCGCCCTTCGCTCGCAGATTTCCCCCAACGCTATCTCTACAGAAGATATCGAGCAAGCTATTGATGTAGGCAGGCCATGATTGTCGCAGATACAAATATTATCGCCTACCTGTTACTCCCGACACCCTATTCAGATTCGGTCGACGCTCTATACAAACTAGATTCAAACTGGGTAGCACCATTACTTTGGAAAAGTGAGTTTCGAAATGTTTTAGCCCTATACCTTAGAAAAGAAATTATTACTCTTGAGAAAGCAATGCAACTTCAAGATATCGCCGAATCGATTATGGCTCACAATGAATTTGATGTTTCTTCTACACAAGTACTTGCACTCGTCAATAAGAGCATCTGTTCATCCTATGATTGCGAATTTGTTGCTCTGGCTCACCACCTCAATACTCGCCTTGCGACACAAGATAAAAAAATATTAAAAGAATTTCCGTCCACAGCGATTACGGTATCGGATTTCATTTCCAATAATCCCGTACAAAAGCCCTAAGCCTGGTAGATCCCAGCCCATCCTGTGTCAGGATAGTTGTCCGATGAAAATTTGACAACAATGGGAATGATAGGGGGGCGGCTTGAGGATACTGCGATTTAAGTCTTTTCATATCGTTTTTACATGGTTTTTCTTGAAACCTGACTCAGATGATGATGTCATGTTGCACCCTCATCATGGGCTTGTTGAGATGACAGCCATCAACCAAAACACTGCCCAATGAATTCACCATCAACAATGAACCCCCATGATTTCCATTAAACAACTCACTTATGCGTTAAGCGTTGAAGAAACACTGCATTTCAAAAAAGCCTCTGAAAAATGCAACATTAGCCAATCCGCGCTGAGTACAGCGCTCAATGGATTAGAGAAACAACTGGGGCTGCAAATTTTTGAACGGGATAATAAAAAAGTGTTGGTCACCCCCGTTGGCCAACAAGTGTTACAGCAGGCTCGCGCCATTTTATTACAAGTAGAGGGCCTGCAACATTTTGCTGACGTGCAGAAAGCCCCCCTCAGCTATCCCTTGGCCATCGGCCTTATTCCGACCGTTGCGTCTTATCTGTTACCCAAATTATTACCCATTTTGAATCAGCAGTATCCACACTCACGCTTAAATATTGTAGAGAGTCAGTCACATGTCCTGGTCGACAGGGTTAAACGTGGCGACCTCGACACCGCGTTATTGGCCTTGCCGTTTCCTTGTGATGGCCTGCTGACGCTGAAATTCTGGGCAGAAGATTTTTATTGGGTGACGTTAAAAGGGCATCAATATTCACAACAACAAGAAATTACCAAAGATGAACTGAATGACTGTAATTTATTATTACTTGAAGAGGGGCACTGCCTAAAAGACCATATCTTAAGCGTTTGCAATATGACCGCACAAACCGCCAATCAAAATTTTCGCGCCACCAGTCTAAACACCTTGATTCAAATGGTATTGGGTAACTTAGGCACCACGTTGATCCCCGCAATGGCGATAGAACAACTGACATCCCAACACGCATCACTCGCCGTTGTTCATTTGCATGAACCCGGCCCGCATAGACAGCTGGCTTTTATTTTTCGCCCTAACTTCACGCGTCTATCCAGCCTTGACGCGCTTATGGACATGTGCAAAACCGGCTTGAGCCAACCCTCAAGACAATAGAACGTCATCTTCTATTAATTCAATTATCGTCTCGAACTGAGCAAGCCCATACTCAACGGATGCTTCAACCCATCATAATCATGACAAATGAGAGGAAACTGGGATGTTTATCCGACCAAAAATACTGCTTGCTACAATCGCCATTGCCTTGTCTTCAACCCCAACATTCGCAGAGACTGAACTCAAATCCCCCGTTTTTTGGTGGCCAGACCAATTAACCCTTAGCCCCCTTCGGCAGCATGATGCTGCGTCCAATCCGATGGGCGCAACCTTCAACTATGCGCAAGCGTTTAACCAATTGGACTTGGCTGCCCTCAAACAAGACATCAAACAGGTGTTAACCACGTCCCAAGATTGGTGGCCAGCAGACTATGGCAATTATGGGCCGTTTTTTGTTCGCATGGCTTGGCATAGTGCCGGGGTATACCGTATTTTTGATGGTCGTGGAGGCGCATCGGGTGCTCAACAACGCTTTGATCCCCTGAATAGCTGGCCCGATAATGTTAACTTGGATAAAGCCCGTCGTTTACTCTGGCCGATCAAAAAAAAGTATGGGCGTAAAATTTCATGGGGCGATTTAATGGTTTTGACCGGGAACGTCGCGATGGAGTCGATGGGGTTCAAAATCCTTGGGTTTGCTGGCGGACGTGAAGATGACTGGGAACCTGAAAGGGTCAACTGGGGCAAAGAAAAAGCCTTCCTCTCAGATAAAAAACGCTACCACGGTGATCGAAAGCTGAATAAACCTCTGGCAGCCGTGCAAATGGGGCTCATTTATGTGAATCCAGAAGGCCCAGGCGGCAACCCTGACCCTCTGTTGGCGGCTGCCGACATTCGTGAAACGTTTGCTCGCATGGCCATGAATGATGAAGAAACCGTTGCTTTGATTGCGGGTGGGCATACCTTTGGTAAAGCCCATGGTGCTCATCAACCCAAAAACTGTGTTGGGCCAGCGCCCGCCGCAGCGGACACTGAAAAACAAGGTTTTGGCTGGAAAAATACCTGTGGCACCGGCACCGGGGCAGATACCGTTAGCAGTGGCCTGGAAGGGGCTTGGACGATTACACCGACCGCCTGGAGCATGAATTATCTGCAAAATTTGTTGGGTATGGAATGGGTAAAAACCCAAAGCCCCGCCGGTGCAACGCAATGGACGCCTAAAAATGCACACGAAGTCAAATTTGTACCCGATGCACACGATGCGGCTAAACGTCATGCGCCGATCATGTTTACGACGGATCTAGCCCTCAAGTTTGACCCTAGTTATCAGAAAATTGCCGCACGTTTCTTAAAACACCCGGCTGAGTTTGATCTGGCCTTTGCTAAAGCCTGGTTTAAATTGACTCACCGCGATATGGGGCCACGCACGCTCTATTTAGGTGCGGATATTCCGGCAGAGATTTTCATTTGGCAGGATCCCATTCCAACGCCGGATGGCGACATGATAACCGCTCAAGACATCGCCACATTAAAAGCCCAGGTGATGGAGTCCGGTTTGAGCATTTCTGCGTTGGTCAGAACCGCCTGGGCATCGGCCTCAAGCTTCCGTGGCACGGATCGGCGCGGTGGTGCCAATGGGGCGCGCATTCGCCTGGCCCCACAAAAAAATTGGCCGGTGAATAATCCAACCGCGTTGGCCAAAGTGCTAAAAACCCTGGAAAACATTCAGCATGAATTCAATCAACAAACCGGCAACAAACACGTCTCGTTGGCTGATCTAATCGTATTGGGTGGGGCGGCAGCCATTGAGGCCTCCGTCAAACACCAAGGGTACGACATCACCGTGCCTTTCACGCCGGGGCGTGCGGATGCAACGCAAGCACAAACAGCGGTCACTTCTTTTGCCGTACTGGAACCCAGCGCGGATGGTTTCCGTAACTATTACAAAACCAGCAGCCGCTTATCACCCGCCGAAATGCTCATCGATAAAGCCACTTACCTGACCTTGACGGTACCAGAAATGACGGTGTTAATCGGCGGCATGCGAACCTTAAACACCAATGCTGACCACTCCTCATACGGTATCCTGACAGACCAGCCCGGCTCGCTGAGCAACGATTTTTTTGTCAACTTATTGGATATGTCAACGCGGTGGCAAAAATCGACCACCACTGAGGGCGTTTACCAAGGGGTGGATCGCCACACCGGTCAAAGCCGATGGCTAGCCACACCAGTGGATTTGATCTTCGGCTCGAATTCAGAGTTACGCGCGATTGCTGAAGTGTATGCCGCAGATGATGCTAAAGAGATATTCATCCATGATTTCGTTGATGCTTGGGTCAAAGTCATGACACTCGACCGGTTTGATCTTGCGCCCCAATAAAGCAACCAACACGTATCCGTAAACCCGCAAAAGCGCTGCTTGACTTAACCCTCATCAGCGCTCTATTTTGATCAATTTGGAGTGAGTGAATGAGTACAGTAATCAATGGCGTTGACTATGGCCCTTTAGCACAGCTAATCGGCAAATGGGTTGGCAATAAAGGCCTGGATAATGCGCCTGATGCACAGGCAAACCCGGATAAGACCGCATTTACCGATGAAATTGTGTTTACCGTATCCGGCCCGGCTGAAAATGCGGAGGCACAAAATTTAGTCTCGGTTCAATACCACCACGTGGTCCGAAAATTAGACAATGGTTGTATTTTTCACGATCAAATCGGCCATTGGATTTACGAAAAAAGCACGAATATTATCATGCATTCTTTAAGTATACCCCGAGCGGTCTGCTTGCTCGCCGGGGGAAAGTACCATGAACATAACGGCGAAAGTCTCTTTCATGTCAAGGCCACAGCCGGTAGCCAAACGTATGGGATTGTCCAGTCCCCCTTCATGCTAGAAAAAGCAAAAACAAAAGCCTTTACACTGCAGTTGTCCGTTAAGGGCGATGAACTCCATTACAACGAAGTCATGTCTTTGCATATTTACGGGAAAGATTTCGAGCATACCGATACCAGCACATTATTGCGTGTCACATACGATCAGGGTTAGCATGGCAAGCGCATGCTTGATACAGAATCAATTTGCATTGGCACGAGTATCCATGGGTTATGGTTGTTTCTTCATCGTATCGCGCAACCAAACGCCATGACTATTTTGTGATATTCATCAACAGCAACCCGCGCGTTCTGAACCTCTGTAGGATAGTTCGGGTATTCAAAATATGGATTATCATGCAGCCTCCATATAAAATTATAATAATCATTATCACAATAATAAATTATCCAAAAATCATCAAACGACTCACCTGGATCAAAACAATATTGAGCGTCATTCGGGTCATCATTTCGATAAATCAAATAATATATATCTTCAAATGTTATTTTATTAAAATAATAATACCCTTGGATTTTCGGGCTGGGCGTTTCTAAGTGGCATAAAATAGCAGAGAGGATATTTACGTCCTGAATAGCACCAATGAATATTCCTTCAATCCACAGCCGCATAGTCCCCATTACATGCGCTTTTTTTGACTGAATTTCATATTCAATCGCGAAACGACTTTTGTCTCCAATCACTGTCCGCATTTTATCTCCACATCTTTTTCAAACCCGCTGGCAGTCTGTCAATCTGTCGACACTGGCCAATCCCAGGCATTCCACCCTTTGAGGAACCATTCCAATGCCATGGACTTCAAACCCATTATCACGAGCATATTCTTTGGATTGGTTAACCGCTTTAACATTGGCTTCGTCGAAGTCAGATGCTTCGAAGCAAACAATACGCTCTTCAAATATATTTATGCCGTTTTCTTTAGTACCGAAGTGGTAAATACTTCTCGTTGCATACCAACCCATATTCTGCTCCAAATCATAGACCTAAAAACGATGTTAATAGAGGTAGTATTCGGTTTTGTCAGCGGTGCTTTTACACATGCGCTGACTCAAGCCATTGTAGGCTTACTCGGCAATTTGCTGTCCATTGCTTCAATGGTTGTGTAATGCGGCGGCTATTACGGTCGTTGGCTAAGCATGATCCCTCACGCCAGCTTGACAAATATCTTTTTAAAAAATAAATCTCACCCTATCATCGTTCGATGAATAACTTGAGAAATCGTATGATGGCAGTGTGGCGCGCTATACCTGATGTCGATTCCAATAGGCTAAAACACCATCATGCCGGATAGAGATTATCCACGAAAGGTGTTGATCAAAAATATCAATGTCATCTGAACTGGGATACCATATGTCATGAAAATATTGATCCAAACCTGAAGTACCAATTTGATCAATATCATCGAACCTATACCAATTCAAATAAACATCATCATCAGGTTCTATATTCAAATGTTGCAACACAGCTTTTAAACGAAACTCAGCCTTAGATGCATTAAACGCCTCTATATAAACAACGGATTGAGAGATAATTTTTACTAGTTTTATTGGGCTTCTATTTCCAGAAGAAAAAAATATATCACTTAAGCAATCAAATATTATTTTTGTTTCCAGCTTAGAAAGATGATGGTATACAGGAAACACTCTGTCTTTATTCTCTGCTTTAAAGTTTTCGATTTTGAATGTATCCATACAAAGCACCTATTACCTTCCCCCCCTGTGTTCAGGGTAATTGTCCGATCCAGTACTTAGGCATTGTGTCGGCCTCATCAACGATGATCGTTGGACAAGCCAGTTGTCTCTCGTACTTTCACTAACCCATATTATGGAATTATTTCATAAATATTTTTATTCAGACCAAAATTCCCATCATTTACCGCCCCTGTCAGCCTAATCATAGCCTCCCCCTGAATAGCATGAGACTTAACGCCCTCTACAACATAAGTATCCCTAGTACACATGATTATAGATTGGTCACCCAAAATATGACCATTAAAGAAACAACAAACATTTTAATATATTAATTTTTAGTTGGCTTTTAATAATGGTATTATGCATT
>Ga0256847_1001245_pt1 | contig 13488 bp, 10 predicted proteins | sample TeddybearmetaG_FD_189099 | JGI IMG/M metagenome (GOLD analysis project Ga0256847, IMG submission 189099) | Hydrothermal vent microbial communities from East Pacific Rise, Pacific Ocean - Teddybear | ecosystem: Environmental > Aquatic > Marine > Hydrothermal vents | place: Pacific Ocean: East... | reverse complement strand
TAAATATGCTGTTTCTTCTGTAGTATTCAGATAATAAGGTTCAGCGCCAGCCAGGAGAGCGGCACCCTCGTAAATCTGATAAAACGGATTTGGCATGATGACGATGGCATTAGGTACAGACGAGTCAACAACTGCTTGAGCAAAAGAAAATAAAGCCTCACGGGTGCCACTGACAGGTAAAACTTGATTCTCTGCTGCTATATCTTTTTCTGGAATATTAAAGCGTTGTCTTATCCAGTCAGCTATGGCTATCCTGAGTTCAGGTATGCCCTTGGTCGTTGGGTAGTTGGCCATACCCTGTAATTGCTTAGTTAGTTCCTCATGTATAAAAGCAGGTGTGGTATGTTTGGGTTCGCCTATAGATAAAGCAATATGTGATTTGTCTATTGGTGTTATCCCCTGTTTTAGTTGGTTGAGCTTTTCAAAAGGATAAGGGTGTAACAATTCTAAATTTGGGTTCATTTAATCAAGGTTATTTAGTACAACGAGGTCTTTTGCCAATTGATTGGGCTTGTTGATAAAACTGCATGGCTTTTGACATATGCTCAGATAAATCTTTGATACGGGTATCGTGTGAAGGATGAGTAGACATGAATTCCGCGGGTTGTTGACCTTTACCAGCCTGATCCATTTTTTTCCATAAATTGGTGCTTTGCCTTGGATCAAAACCGGCTTTGGCCATTAAATCCAAGCCAATAATATCGGCTTCACTTTCATGTGTTCTGCTGAAAGGTAAAATAATACCGTATTGGGCGCCGATACCCAGTGAACTGACTGCAAGTTGACCTAAAGCTGAGGTTGGGCTGCTAACTGCGGATATAAGGGCAACCCCCTGGTTAATAGCCGTTTTTTGAGACATACGTTCATTGCTGTGCCTGGCAAGAACATGACCTACTTCATGGCCAATAACAGTTGCAAGCTGGTCTTGATTTTCAACCATTTTAATTAGGCCGGTATGAACGCCAATTTTATTACCCGGTAATGCAAAAGCATTTAAAGAGTCATCTTCAAACACGACTACTTCCCAATCTCCTCCCGTTTCATGAGTAATAGCTTCGGCAATACAGGCGGCAAATTGGTTATATCGACTGTTTTTACTGAGTGGTTTTTTAGTTTTTAAATTATCAAAAGCCTGCAGCCCCATTTGATTTAATTGTGAGTCAGGTATGTAAATAAATTGTGATCTACCTGTTGGACTAGTTGCACAAGCGGATAGAAAACAGCAAAATAGAATTAAGACTATTTTATTTGACATAAGACTGATGTTTTGATGAAAAAGGGGTATTTTAACGTAACTAAGAGCTTATTTATAGGAGGAACTTCTCTTCGTTATCAAGCACTAAGTATTAAGGTTAGTAACTTTATTCCATCAAATCACATAATATCTTCAATGCAGAGTCAGAAATTTACAGGACTTTTATCAGCTGCAGGTTGCAGTATCTGTATTGGTGGCCTGATACTTTCTCCAAGGCTTACGGATGGTATCTTAAGTAAGCCTGGTAGAAGAAACTTGTGGTAAGCTCATGGCCATGTATATTTGTGTTTTATTTTAAAACTAATTAAATCAGCTGAATACAATATTTTATTTTTCTGTTAATTCGATGAATACATATGATTCCAGACAAAAAGGTAACCGTAAATCTGAACGTCGTTCAAAGGAAAGGCGTGTAATAGAGTACGCATTTGGTAGTGCCGATTGGCTTAACGCGATTAAGCAAGACTATTTGCTATGGCCAAAGCTGGATAGACGACTTCAGGATCGAAGGCAAAAGCTTAGACGCATAAAAAATATAGCTCAATCAAGACTTTCAGGGGACACGAAAAAACTTCATAACATACTGACGAGTGAAGAAAGACAAATGCTAAATGAATTATTTCGCTCTGATGCTTCAGAATGAACTAATGATTTTTTGCTATTTGACTTTTTAACAAGCAGAAAATTGTTTCCATTCTTTTTATAGATTGTAGACAGCAATGCAGGTAAATGTTCCTTACAATATCTGCAGTTTCACCATCCTTGGCGGTCAGATGCTGTCTCCAAATTGCACTCAGATTTAGTTACACCATGTGTTGAGCGGCCGCAGTCAGAGTTTTGTTAAATTTTTATAAGCTGATGACCCTCATTTTTTGAAGTCCATGATAAGAAAATATCAGTGTTATTTGTGATCAGTTTAGGGTGACTGTTTTTAGATTGCGATTTTAATCCTGTTGCTTTGTCTGTCCATGTCTCGCCTCGATCTAGCGATTCTTTGATGTGTAAGCTGGTTTGTACTCCATCAAATTCTTTCCATACAACAACAACGCGTTGTTTTAGCGCGATAACGTCAGGGTGGCTGGGTATATGATTAATATTTCCTAATGTTATCGGTGCTGATACAGTTTTTCCGAAATCATCAGTGTGTCCATAAAAAATACCTTGGCGTGTGTCTCCTAAAGTAAACCAGGTTAAGTGAGTACGATTTTTATCATCTATGGCGATTGATGGTCCATGCTCTGGGCAGGCTTCAATTTTCCAGTTATCATGAGTTACACGTTGTGGTTTTTGCCATCTACCCATTTTGTCCATTTGTATCAGTGCATGATCGCGAACTCCATTGTTATAAACCATGCGAGCAAGAATGACGGGTTTGTCATTGGCCGAAAAAGTGGTTGCAGTACGACAGCATGAGCAAATTCCTCCACTGATAAACTTATTATTGAATTGTGAGTTATCTGACTGTTTTTTTTTGCTGTAGTAAAGAGATAATACACCCGCGCCCCTTGTTTTATCATGTGACTGATGGCGCATATCATGCCAAAAAATGTAAAGGGTATCCTCTTTATCAATGAGCATTTTATCCATATAGTGCTTAGCTGTCTGGGCATGATCACTGATTAGGGACGGTATGCTGAATGTTTGTCCATTATCATCAGAATAGCTATAAAAGCTGGTTGATTTTTGTTCTGCATCGGCATAATAAAGCACATTGATACGCCCTGAGTTACTGATCTCAATTGCAGGTGGATTCTCAGGCCAGGCAGTGATTTTTTGCTCTGTAGTATTGATTCTGACCGGTGTGCTGTATGTTTTTCCTTTATCGATTGAATAATCTACGTAAACAGTATGTTTTGTTGGGGTCAGGCGCCATAAGCGACCATCAGGAGCAAAATTTACCGTTACTGTGGAATTTAGTATTTCAAGGGAATGGGCTTTAGATTTATTAATATTTGCATTACTCTGGCAACCCCCGGCTATCAAAAGAATTAGCGAATAGAGAAGAAGCGATGGAGAGGTGCGTTTAGTTGTATTTAGCATGAGATAAAGTGTAAGTAAATTTTTATGTACTGTAAAACTAAAGTTAAATATGTTCGCTAAAAAGAGACCAACTTCCCTATAAGTAACTCAAAGATATGTATTTTGCTGCAGCTTAAAAACTAAAGTTTATGCTACTGATTACACGGTAATCTGGTTCAACTTGGTTGCCATTGGTATTTTGTACAATGGGAATGCCAAATGATGCGCCAACACTGACGTTATTTCCGGCTATGAACCTTAGGCCTGGAGAAATATAGGCAATATTTCCGCCAGAATTGTTATCTTTAACGTTGCTGTTTTGTTCTTTGTCTCGCCATTCTCCATTAAATTCAATAATTGTATCTAAAGCAAACTTTGGTGCTTCGTAGCTTACCCCCTTTTGTCCAAGTAATCTGTATGACAAAGCAAAGTTATAGCTAAAAATATCACCTAAGTCGGTATCTTGAGTACCTTCAGAAGCTATGGTGTAGACCGTGCTTGCAGTAATAGAAAGTGCGTCTATTTTCTGGGTAAAAGCCAGACCTAATATGCCATCCCAGGAACCTGAGCCAGGTTGGAATTCCGCATCTAGTATTTCAACCTTGCCATCATGAAGTGTACTTCTGCTGGTTTTCCCAGTAGGTGCCTTTATGCCTAATAAAGCAGAAATATTAGTACCTTCATTTTTAAAGAAACGGTATTGACTGTATAAGGTGGTATCGCCAATTCCTTCAACATTTCCTAAGGATTCAACAGGTGCACCAGGACCTGCAAAATCATGCTCTGGTTCTCTAATATCGTGCCTCATAATAAAGGGAACTCGAATACCAATAGTTAAATCATCAGTTAAACCGTAAGCGGCTGATATTGAAAGGCTCCATAGGGATTCAACACTGTGTAAATCAGCCTCTGCATCTTCTGCACGTAAGTCCTGTAATTTAGCATCAGAATATTCGTCGAATTTGATATATTCGGAACGGAACCCCGTAGAAATCATACCTTCGGGTAATGTTATTCCTGATTCAGTGGAAATTGGAGATGCAAGACCCACTCCTAAACCTATGGAGGCATGATCAGCAAGTACAGTAAAAGGAAGTGTAGTGAAACAAAGGGTGAGTAATTTTTTTGACATAGTAGTGTATGTATTTATGGGAATATGAATATCCGAACATATCTAAACATAGGCAAAATTCATACCAAATGAGAATAATTCCTATTGGCGTACCTAGGTACATGATTTCTTTTGGATAGAGCAGTTAGCATAGGGTTCCTAATCCAAACTATTGATTTCACATAACTAAAAAAAATACTTCTTTTTTTTAGTGAGTGGGGCAGGGTTGCCTTTAAAGTATTGTCAAACCAATAGTTTGAGCTATATCTTCACTGAGTAATAGATTTTTTAGGATTATTCTAAATAATCTAAGTGGAGTCATGAATGTGAAGATAATTATTCAAACAAATAGGTTAAATGACGTATTAAATCTAAGTTATTTAACATAGTTTAATTATGATTGTCTTCAACATAGATCCTCCGATGTGTCTTGAGATAAATAAAAACCGGGTTATTTTAGATGTTATTAATATTTGAAAAGATAATTTTGCTTGGTATAACAGTCGATTTGGAATATATAGAGTAAAAATGCTATTCTAGACAGTTAAAAAGCTTAGTAAGCTGATATTTTACCTTCTAAGCTTTTTCAGAATACAGATGAATAAAAATATTGAAAATTAACCCCCCAGAGCCGAGGTAAAAACCTGTGACAAAAATAACAGAAGTGCCAAGTCCTTTTTGCGGTATAGGAACCGATGACCTGGCTGTTCAGGTTGATGGTTTATCAATAAAAGTGACTAAAAACGGTTGCTCAGTAAATACTCCCGCATTCGAGCAGGCAATAACAGACACCAGTCCTCGAGTTGACGGAAAAGAAGTATCTATACTACATGCAGTGAATAGAGCAGCCAAAATATTAACTAGAGCTAATCAGCCAGTAATTGGTGGTTGTGCAACAGATGTTAATGGTATGCGGGCTTTAATGGCTTTAGCTGATCGTAAAGGTGCGGTGGTTGATAATATGAATTTTACAGGGGCTAAGCGTAATTTTTTAGCCATGCAGGATTCTGGTTGGATGAATACTACGTTAGCGGAAATTAAAAACCGCTGTGATCTGTTTGTGGTAATAGGATGTGATCTTGAGGTTTTTGCTTCTCGTTTTTATGAGCGTTATCTATGGAATGAAGAATCCATGTTTCTGGATGACACCAGTATGCGTGAAGTCGTTTATATAGGTAAAGCACCTTCGGGAAATGCTTCTACATCACCTAATAAAAGCAAAGCAAAAGTTCTGGAATGTGCAAATGCTGATTTACCTGAAGTAGTCGCTGTTTTAAGGGCGTTGATTAAAGAAAACCCTGTTTTTTCTGAACAAGTCGGTGGTATAGCTGTTAATGATCTGCAGGAAATTGCAGATAAATTAAAAGCTGCAACATATGGTGTTGTTATCTGGGCAGCAGGTGCTTTAGATTTTTCTCAAGCTGAGTTAACGGTGCAAACAATTTGTGAGCTGGTCAAAGATGTGAATGAATCAGGGGTAAGATGTTCTGGTTTCCCTCTGGGCGGTAAAGAAGGTGATCAAACAGCAAACCAAGTCTGTGGCTGGCAAACAGGCTATCCTGCCAGAATGCGTTTTTCCAGTGATATTCCTGAATATGATCCCTTTCTCTACGATATAAATCAAATGTTTGAAAACGGTGAAGTGGATGGCTTTTTATGGGTGCAAGCTTTTAATACCAAGGCAGTGCCTCCGCATGGGGGGGGGATTCCTACAGTGGTGGTTGGTCGCTCCGGTATGGTGTTTGAGGAGGAACCTGAAGTTTATATTCCTGTTGGAACACCGGGGATTGATCATTCTGGACATGCGTATCGCCTGGATAATGTGGTAGCGATACGGTTAAAAAAATTAAGAGACTCGGGGTTGCCTACAACGGCAGAAGTACTCACAGCAATTGAACAGGCAGTGGTGGTATAACATGCTAACAAAATTAACAGGTGGTATTGTCTTCGATCCTGCAAACAAGGTGAATGGCAAGAAAAAGGATATATATATTCAAGATGGACGTATCGTAAGCAAACCCAGAAATGCTGAGCCAGATAAAGAATACAATATTACTGGCAAAGTAGTCATGGCGGGTGCGATTGATCTACATACCCATATTGGCGGTGGTAAGGGAAATATTGCGCGGATGCTGATGCCAGAAAATCATCGTATGGATCCTGTTGCACATACAGAAATTAAACGTGCAGGTACTGGCCATGCCATGCCCAGTACATTTACTACAGGTTATCGTTATGCAGAAATGGGTTATACCGCTGCATTTGAGCCGGCTGTTTTGCCGGTAAATGCCAGGCAAGCCCATATGGAAATGGGCGATGTACCAATGCTGGATAAAGGCGGCTATGTACTGATGGGGAGTGATGACTACTTTTTACGTATGATGGCGGCTAACAAAGATCAACAAGCAATTAATGATTATGTGGCCTGGACTATTCGATCTGCACAAGGTGTGGGGATTAAAGTGGTGAACCCCGGGGGGATTAGTGCGTTTAAATTTAACCAGCGTCAGTTGGACCTGGATGAAAATAATAAGCATTATAATGTTACCCCTAGAGAAATTTTAAAATCGCTGGCAACCGCCATTAAGGAATTAGGCATTAAGCATCCTTTGCATGTGCATGGTAGTAACCTGGGTGTGCCTGGGAATTTTCAAACCTCACTGGATTCAATGGCCGGGGTTGAAGGTTTGCCTATGCATTTAACCCATATTCAATTTCATAGTTATGGGACTGAAGGAGATTTTAACTTTTCTTCAGGAGCGGCTCAAATTGCAGAAGCAATTAATAAAAACAAAAACATATCAGTTGATGTTGGGCAGATTATGTTCGGCCAAACGGTGACTGCTTCAGGCGATAACCAGCGTCAATTTGCAAATCATGGTTTTGCCAGCCCTAATAAATGGGTGTGTATGGATATAGAATGTGATGCAGGCTGTGGTCTGGTTCCCTTCAAATATAGAGACCAGAATTTTGTTAATGCATTACAGTGGACGATAGGTCTGGAAATATTTTTACTGGTTAAAGATCCATGGCGTATCTTTTTAACAACTGATCACCCTAATGGTGCACCATTTTCTTCTTATCCGCATTTGATTCGTTTATTGATGGATAAAAGTTTTCGCAACGACATGTTAGCGACTATTCATCCTGAAGCACAAAAAATGACCACCTTGGGTTCAATTGATCGTGAATATACGATGCAGGAAATAGCGACTCTGACGCGTGCAGGGGCTGCTAGAATTACAGGATTGGTAGGCCGTGGGGCATTAGGTAAAGGCGACTGGGCTGATATTACGGTTTACAGTGAAAATGAAAACCGAGAAAAAATGTTTGAAAAACCAGATTACGTATTTAAAGATGGTGAGCTGGTAGTTAAAGATGGTGAAGTTGTTAAAGTCGTCTGGGGAACTACACATGTTGTTAGACCCGAATATGACAAGTCGGTAGAAAAAGATTTAAAGAAATACTTTGATAAGTATATGACCATGAAACTTGGTAACTTTAGTATAAGTGATGATGAAATAACAGAAGATGGACGTGGTAGTTTGACTGTACATCCTACAGTGGGAGAGAAAGTATGATTATCAATGGTGTAACAATTGATGAAACTTTTGCTGAAGCTTTTGGGATGAAAGCGACACGGGCTATTATTACTGCACAAAATGAAAAGTGGGCAATGATTTCTGCGCAAGCTATGACGGGTTTTGCGACATCGGTTATTGCTTGTGGCTGTGAAGCTGGGATAGAAAGAATATTGGATTCATCTGAAACGCCAGACGGGCGACCGGGTGTTGCTATTTTAATTTTTGCCATGGGGGGGAAAGGGCTGGCCAAGCAACTGGAAACCAGGGCAGGACAGTGTGTATTAACGTCACCTACTTCTGCTTTATTTGCGGGTATTGATGAGGGTGTGCAAATTCCTTTAGGTAAAAACCTGCGATATTTTGGTGATGGTTTTCAAGTCGCAAAAAAAATACAGGGTAAACGCTATTGGCGTATACCTGTGATGGATGGTGAATTTTTAACTGAAGCTACCACGGGACGTGTTGAGGCTGTTGGTGGTGGTAATTTTCTGGTATTAGCCAAATCACAACCGCAAGCTCTGGCCGCATGTGAAGCAGCAATTGAGGAAATGCGTAAATTACCAAATGTGATCATGCCTTTTCCTGGTGGTGTAGTGCGATCAGGTTCAAAAGTAGGATCAAAATATCCGGCTTTGGGCGCGTCGACTAATGATGCTTTTTGTCCTACATTAAAAGGTATGACAAAAACTGAGTTGCCTGCGGATTGTGAGTCAGTGATGGAAATTGTGATTGATGGTTTAACTAAAGAAGATATTGACAAAGCCATGAGAGTAGGAATTCAAGCGGTATGTGATTTAGGTATTGAGAATGGAATCCAAAGAATCAGCGCGGGAAACTATGGTGGTAAATTAGGACCGTTTCACTTTCATTTGCAGGAGATTATGGCATGAGTGCTTTAACATTTACCATGAAACACAGGTTTGACCAACGTGTGGATATGTCGCCCTTAGTTTGTAATAAGCTGGAAGGTTTGACACCTGCAGAAATTGCGGCCATCGAACTACAGAATGGGAAAAGAAAAATTCGTGTCGATGCATTGTTTCGAATTAAAGGCTCAGATATACAGAATATAGTTATTGAAGGTAGTTTTTCTAAACTGGATTTTATTGGTAAGCAATTGGATGGTGGTAGTATCACTATTCACGGTGATGTGGGTGCATATCTAGGTCAGGAAATGAAAACGGGAACGATAAAAGTCGATGGAAATGCAGGAATTTATGCAGCGTGTGAAATGAAAAATGGCTATTTAGAAATAAAGGGAAATTCGGGTGACTTTTTGGCTGCTGCATTACCTGGTAACAAACAAGGTATGAAAGGAGGAATCGTATTAGTCAAAGGCAATGTGGGTGAACGAGCGGGTGATCATATGCGTAGAGGCACAGTATTGATCGAAGGAAATGCAGGGGATTACTGTGGTTCAAGAATGGTAGCAGGTACTATCGCGGTTATGGGGCAAACCGGGCGTAATTTAGGTTATGCCATGCGCAGAGGTACATTATTGTTATGGAATCAGCCTCAACTATTGGCCACATTTAATGATTGTGGCTCTCATACCTTGGCATTTTTACCTATTCTGTTTGCCTCGTTCATGAAACTTAATTCAAAATTTGCTAATACCTCAAATGCTTTTAACCGTGTTCAGAGGTATGCAGGTGATATGTCTGAATTAGGTCGTGGTGAAGTATTAGTTAAAATTTAATGTGTAATTTTTAAAAGCCATTGATTTTACTGTCATTTCGATCAGCGGGAGAAATCTTAAATATCAACATAAGGCCTCAAAACCACAAGATTCCTCCTTATGCTCGGAATGACCCATTACGCTGAGTAGATACGATTTAATTTTATAGACTAAAGAATCAAAAAACAAAGGCGAAACAAGAATAGTCACCTTTTGTTTTGAGTCTTTTATCTTCAACCTTTTTCTGCTTTTTAAAAAATATGAATGAAAAAAAAATAATTGATACCTCAAATTTAAGAGGTGATTTTTTTGGTGGGTTAACTGCGGGTGTTGTTGCTTTGCCTTTGGCTTTGGCTTTTGGTTTGCAATCAGGAATGGGGGCAATTGCCGGGTTATATGGTGCAATTGTAATAGGAATAATTGCTGCTTGGTTTGGTGGAACACCTACCCAAATTAGTGGGCCAACCGGTCCTATGACAGTCGTTTCAGCCGTAGTGATTTCAACGGCTATAGATGCACATGGCGGTAGTCTTGAAGCAGCTTTGGGTACCATTATTTCCATTTTTTTGCTTTCCGGTGTGTTCCAGATTTTGCTCGGTGTATTTAAGATAGGGCAATATATCCGCTATATGCCTTATCCGGTAGTCTCCGGTTTTATGAGCGGGATAGGCGTAATTATTATAGTATTACAGATATTTCCTTTTTTTGGACATACTTCGCCTAAGAAAATTTTAGATATTTTTTCTCAATTACCCGATATAGTTAATGATATTAATATGGCTTCGGTGTCTTTATCTTTAGCAACCATCGCAACTATTTATTTATTTCCGCGTATAACAAAATTGATACCGAGTGCTTTAGTTGCACTGATAGCACTTACTATTGTTTCTACACTAATGGAACTAGATGTCAATATTATTGGTAATATCCCGGAAGGGCTCCCTGCTTTACGATTAGATTCACTAGCCAGCGTGAGTTTTACCCACCCCATGCTAATTATTGTTCCTGCATTAACACTGGCGGCATTAGGCACCATCGATTCATTACTGACTTCAATTGTTGCCGATAACATGACCAAAACCCAGCACAATAGTAATAAAGAATTGATTGGGCAGGGTTTAGGAAATATGGGTGCGGCAATGATTGGAGGAATTCCCGGTGCAGGGGCGACCATGCGTACAGTGGTTAATATTAATTCAGGAGGTAAAACCCGGCTTTCCGGTGTAATACATGGATTGGCATTACTTATTGTTTTAATTGGTGCAGGGACTTATGCCCGGTTGATTCCATTACCTGTATTAGCAGGTATTTTAATTACAGTAGGTATTGGAATTATTGATTATAAAGGTATAAAACATATACCTCATGTGCCTAAAACTGATTCAGTCATTATGCTGGTGGTCTTAAGTATGACTGTATTTGATGATTTATTACAAGCAGTTGCTGTAGGTATGGTGCTGGCTTCAGTTTTATTTATGAAAAAGATGAGTGATATTGTAGAGGAAAAATCATTTTCGGGTTCGGTGGAAAGTTTTGCTCGTGAAGAAACCTGGGATGATGAAGCCAATATTTCTGAGAAAATACGCGAGCAGGTTTATATCAAGCATTTTGATGGACCCATTTTCTTTGGGTTTGCTTCTAAACTTCAGGAAATGATTGCTGCCTTGCCAGAGGTTACGGTGATTATTCTGCGTATGTCACTTGTTCCTTATATTGATCAATCTGGAATATATGCAATTGAAGATGCGGTCATCACGCTAAAAGAAAGGGGAATGATTGTTTTAATAACAGGTATTCAGGAGCAGCCAAAAGATATGTTGAGTAATATAGGATTAATTCCAAATTTAGTCCCCGAAGCTCATTTATTTGAAGATTTTTCACAATGTATTTTGGCGTTGGAGGCAGGCAAAGTTGAAGCTGATCCAGGCAAATCAGAAAAAATTGTATGGAAATTTATTAATTTTTAATTGAAAAGTAAGGAGCTAGGGTTTAATAACTTCCAGAACTTATTAAACCCTTACTCCTAAGCTTTTTTATGGGTATTTTCTTACTTGAAATTTCTCAAATATGAAACAAACAAGTTCAAATTCTGAACGAAAATTAACGATCAATGAGATTTTAAGCTGGTTAATTGAAGACCGATTGATTTCGATAGATGAAGAACAGGCAATCAGGCAATTTTCTGTTCGCTGGGAAAATCGAGAAAAAGATTTAATTGAAATTATTTACGATTATCAAGTCGAAAAGGATAGTAAGCTGGGAAAAAAGTTTACTGCTGACAAACTATCAAAATGGCTCGCTGCAAGAATAGGTTTGCCGTTGTTTTATATAGACCCATTGAAAATTGATGTGACGGCAGTGACTTCAGTGTGTACACAGCCATATGCAGAACGGTTTAATATACTACCGGTAAAAATAGATGATGATGTTATTACCGTCGCAGTTTCAGAGCCTTTTATCCATGAATGGGAAAAAGATCTAAAGCAGATACATAAAAAAAACTTTAAACGTGTTTTTGCAAGTGCCAGAGATATAAAACGATATATCAATGAATTGTATGCTTTTTCAAAATCAGTTAAACATGCTTCAAATCGACCTACGGATACCAAAGGCCAATTAAATAACCTGGAACAGCTGGTCGAATTAGGTAAGGCTAGTGACTTAGAGGTAAATAATCAACATATAGTAAATTTGGTTAACTGGTTGTTGCAATATGCTTTTGACCAGCGAGCCAGTGATATTCACCTTGAACCCAGACGAGAGCTAAGTCAAGTACGTTTTCGTATTGATGGAGTCATGCATCAGGTGTACGAAATACCAACGCCTGTCATGGGAGCGGTTATTAGTCGTATTAAAACTTTAGGGCGTATGGATATTGCTGAAAAACGACGCCCTCAAGATGGCAGGCTTAAAACACGAAATGATAAAGGCGAAGTTGAACTGCGGCTATCCACAATGCCAACGGCTTTCGGCGAAAAGATGGTAATGCGTATTTTTGACCCTGAAATTTTGTTAAGAAATTTTTCGAAATTGGGCTTTAATAACAGAGAAAAACAGTTGTGGTTTGACATGAGCCACCAGGCGCATGGTATTTTGCTTGTTACTGGACCTACGGGGTCTGGAAAAACGACGACTTTATATTCAACGTTAAAGCAACTGGCCATCCCAGAAGTTAATTTATGTACTGTGGAAGACCCGATTGAATTAATTGAACCCAGTTTTAATCAAATGCAAGTGGAGCATAAAATAGGCCTGGATTTTGCCACAGGGATTAGAACTCTAATGCGGCAGGACCCTGATATTATTATGGTTGGCGAGATTCGGGACCTGGAAACGGCTGAAATGGCAATACAGGCTTCTTTAACGGGGCATTTGGTGTTATCTACCTTACATACTAATGATGCGCCTGCAGCAGTAACCCGTCTGCTGGAAATAGGCGTGAAACCTTATTTGGTTAAATTAACTTTATTAGGGGTAATGGCGCAACGGTTAATCAGAACATTATGTCCAAACTGCAAAAAACAGACAGTCGTTAGTGATGAGCAATGGCAAGTATTAGTGCAACCATTTACAGTAAAAAAACCAGACTTTGTTTATCAGGCAGTAGGGTGTGTTGATTGCCGTAATACAGGATATTCAGGCAGAATAGGTATTTATGAGATTTTTAAGAATACACCGCCGATACAAAAGCAGATCACAGATGATTGTGATGCGAATAGTATTTGCAAGTTAGCAATAAAAGATGGAATGCAAACACTAAGGTTAAGTGGAGTAGAAAAAGTACTGGAAGGTTTGACTACAATTGAAGAAATATTACGGGTAGCACCTGAAAATATAGATA
>Ga0256847_1001244_pt1 | contig 13494 bp, 13 predicted proteins | sample TeddybearmetaG_FD_189099 | JGI IMG/M metagenome (GOLD analysis project Ga0256847, IMG submission 189099) | Hydrothermal vent microbial communities from East Pacific Rise, Pacific Ocean - Teddybear | ecosystem: Environmental > Aquatic > Marine > Hydrothermal vents | place: Pacific Ocean: East... | reverse complement strand
GTCAAGCGTGAAGACCTGCCCGAAAGATTTGCGCAGGTCTTTGGCTATTGTTGTCATGCAACCAAAATCTTGTGCACCTTGTACATAGATCCAATGCCAAAGCTGATTGGCGCGCATCTTTAACTGCCGGGCAGGTATGTCCAGAGCCTCGCTAGTATCAAGAGTGGAAGCAATTTCTTCGCGTGAAAACCCAATGAGATTGATCATAACTGTACAGATGCTCTGTGTGCCTGAGATGTTTACATACAAAGTATTCAGTGTTGGCAACCGAATTGCCAGCACACCACAGGCTGCTTAAATTATCGCAGTTCTTGATCGGATATCAATATCCGGTTTCAAAAACCCACGATGCATTTAAGAGGAATAATGCTTATTTACAGGCCTTGTCAATGATACTGATTGCAGCAGTGATACCAGACAGAGAATATGTATCCGCGGTCAGTGTCCCGCGTCTGGATGTTCCTTTGACAACCATCTTGCTGCCAATTTTCATAGCCTTTATCAGATTTTTCTCATTTCTGTCATTATCAACCCAGGCGCCGTCGCTTTTGGTGTACATTTTGAATGTATCATCACCAATTTTAACATTGGTAATGCTGCCGGTTTTATAGGGGTAGCCGGTGATTATGCTGACTTCGTTCTTGATTTTTTCACCTGGTCGATTTGTGACAAGAAAGTAAACAGGATCGCGATTTACTTTTTTAGGTAATTTCTCTTTTGGCTCGGTAATGGCAAAACAGATTTTTCCCTCTTTGGTTTTGTGGGAATATGCTGACCAATCACCTTTATTATCCAGGAATTTTGGATCAGCTGCCAATGCGGGTGACGCGAGACTGAGCGCTGCTGCAATTATAATATATTTACAGGAAAACTGTAATCTGGGTGTGTAAATCATTGTTAATCCGTTGCCATTTACTCTGGTGTATTACTCAGGTTTTGCCAATGCCTTTGATGATTAAGTGCCCATATGCGCAAATCAATAAGGCAACAATTTGCTCAACCATATTAGGGGCAAAATATAGTTAATGTAGTCCTAAAAAGTGGCTCTGAAGAAGACTTTTTGATCAATAAACCGTACTATTTGCTTGATGTTCGCAGCTGAGGAGTGCCATGTAAATGGTGTTTGAGCTCTCCAGGCTTACCGCTGGGAGTAACGGGAGGTTCTGCAAAGCGGCCAATTGTTTTAATGCGATCATACATTATTATGGCACCGGCGGTTGCAACATTGATGCAAAATGATGTTGGAATTTTGATGATGTGATCGCATTTCTCAATCATTTCAGGTGATAAGGAACCGCGTTCCGGGCCTAAAATATAGGCAGCCTGGAGGGGGTGGCGAAAACTTGGAAGATCAACGGCTTCATCAAGTAGCTCAACACCAACCAGTTTGCACCCTTGAGGTAGTGCCATGTCGGCAATCGATTTCCATTGATAATAAGGAATGTGGGTTGGTGCGTTTGATGTGTCGGAACCTGGTGCATCGAGTTTTTTGTGGGCATCAATGGTGAATACGAAACTGGCTCCAAAGGCATGAGCAGAGCGCATCAGATTACCCAGATTCATGGGCTTGCTAATTCCTTCAGCACCAATAGCAAAAAAACCTCTCAATGAACTATATCCTTTTTAAGCCAGCCTTTGTCATACACAGGTTGTGGCTATATAAATGCTTGGGCTAATAATTATCAAAAAAGTGATATCATGAATAAGATAAATGTGACTATTCAAATTTAGAAAGGCAAAAACGTGCGGGCAGTTTTATGTAAAGAATTTGGGCCACCATCATCACTGGTTGTCGAAGATATATCCTCTCCAAAAGCTGGGAAAGGGGAAGTGATTGTCGATGTTAAAGCGGCGGCTTTGAATTTTTTTGATATCCTGATCATTAATAATAAATACCAGTTCAAACCGGAAATGCCATTTTCTCCCGGCGCAGAGATAGCCGGAGTGATTTCACAAATTGGTGCGGGGGTTAGCGGCTTTGAAATTGGCGATCGGATCATGGCCTACATATCTCATGGTGGGTGTCGCGAAGAAGTGGCAGTGGCTGCTGACAAGCTCGTTAAGATACCGAATCAAATTGATTTCAAGATCGCAGCGGGTCTCACGGTTACCTATGGCACCACCTATCATGCTTTGAAAGATCGTGCGGAATTGCAAGCAGGCGAAACACTGGCTGTGCTTGGCGCCTCAGGTGGCGTGGGACAATCAGCGGTTGAGTTGGGGAAAGTTATGGGTGCCCGGGTTATTGCCGCTGCGTCATCAGATGATAAACTGGAATTCTGTAAATCCATTGGTGCGGATGATCTGATTAACTACAGTAAAGAAAATCTGAAAGACAGTTTGAAAGCACTCACCGCAGGCGAGGGTGTGGATGTTATTTATGATCCTGTGGGGGCTGATTATAGTGAACAAGCATTACGGGCGATTGCCTGGAAAGGACGATTTCTGGTTGTTGGATTTGCGGCTGGCGGCATTCCAAAAATCCCTCTCAATCTTACGTTATTGAAAGGATGTCAGATCGTTGGTGTGTTTTGGGGAGCTTTTATCAAGCGATGCCCGGAAGAAGACAGGGCAAATACCAAGCAGATTTTACAATGGGTTGCTGATGGCAAACTCAAGCCACATATTCACCACGAATACGCATTGGAACAAACTTCTGAAGCACTGGAGGCATTGGCAAATCGCGAAGTGAAAGGAAAAGTCGTTATTATACCGGGTGTGTAATAATTATTTCACGTGCGTGTCAGAGTTTCTAAGATTCCGTTTAGGGATTTTTATTGGTCATTTCTTTTAAAATAGATTTTGCTTTTGCATTATGTACATCCGTAATGTGTCCGGATATGATACCGATGGCTGCTGTTAACACGGTTGCATCATCGGTAAAGCCAAGACCTACAATAAAATCGGGTACAATGTCTGTTGGCAGGATGAAATAGGCAAGAGCGGCTAGTAATATGGCTCTAACTCGCACAGGAGTTGCTGGATCGATTGAGCAATAATATGCTGACAATAGTTCGTGCGCGAACGGTATGAAACTCGCCACACGGGAAAGTTTTTTCCAAAACTTCTGTTTGATTGTTTTTTCATTTTTCTCAATCACAGACGGTAACATATGTGTTTCAACATTAAAAACGGGTGCGAAACTGTCTAGATTATCCTCTCCCATATTCCTTCTCCCGGTGCTGCAAATATTTTCTCTTTAACCTAATTGGTAGTTTAATATGAAAACTGCAAGGGGTACTAAGGAATTAGAGAATAACGTTGCCACCTTTAAAATTGAGGGATTGAAATGAAGCTGGATGAAATTGGAAGCGCGGTTGTAACGGGTGGAGCCTCAGGGCTGGGAGCTGCCAGTGCCCGTGCGCTCTCTATGCGGGGCATAAAAGTTGCCGTGTTTGATCTTGATGTTGAAAAGGGAAAGATCCTTGCCGAAGACATTGGTGGACTTTTTTGCGAAGTTGATGTGACCAGTGAAGAAAGCGTTGATGAGGCTTTGAGTGTTGCGCGCAAACGTCATGGACAAGAACGCGTTCTGGTGAATTGTGCCGGCATCGTTGCTGGTTCTCGAAGTGCTGGCAGGTCGCGGGAAACAGGGCAGACCTGGGCACATGATCTGGAGATGTTTTCAAAAGTCATTACAATAAACCTCATTGGCACGTTTCATCTGGGTACGAAATGTGCAGCAGGAATGATGACACTTGATGGCGTGTCATCTGGAGGTGGTCGTGGTGTCATTATCAATACATCGTCCATTGCTGCTGTTGACGGGCAAATAGGACAAAGTGCATATGCTGCTTCAAAAGGCGGCGTGGCAAGTCTCACTCTTCCGATGGCGCGCGATCTGTCAAGAGATGAAATCCGTGTAATGAGTATTATGCCCGGACTGTTTCATACGCCCATGTTTGATGGTCTTGCAGAAGATGTGCAACAGGCGCTTGGTGCGGGTGTACCGTTTCCACAAAGACTTGGCAATCCAAAAGAATATGCGTCATTGGTATTACACATTATTGAAAATGACATGCTTAATGGGGAAAATATACGTCTTGATGGGGCGTTACGTCTGGCACCAAAATAGATTGATTATCAAATAAGCACGGAGCCGAATCAAATTACTTAGAGTGCTTTCGCTTTTCTTTGAACCGCTCGAGCCCTTTAATATTTTGTTATTACGCACTTCTTATCCGAAAACCGGTTCCCACTTTTCGGGAAATGCTCTAAGCATTCCTGTCCATGAAGCTGGCAAGTTTTATATCCAGTTCAGTGAGGCCGCCCGCATCATGTGTGGTTAATGTAACGTCGATGGTACCATAGGTGTTGGACCACTCCGGGTGGTGGTTTAGTTTCTCTGCCATCAACGCCACTCTGGTCATGAAGCCAAATGCCTGATTGAAATTCTTAAATTTGAACCGGCGTGTGATGGCATCACGACCTTCAGTAATACGCCAACTTGGGACTTGTTCTAAAGCTTCCGCGCGTTCGGCTTCATTAAGTTTGTTTGCCATGATCTCTTCCATATTTTATTAATGGATACTGTCCCCCATTTTTATGGACATGGGTTGGAGAAAATTAAATGGATGTCTTCAATTGACTGTAGCAGTTCATCAGTGAGTTTTACATCCTGACTGTCAATGTTGTTTTTCAACTGGACCATGGTTGTGGCACCAAAAATATTTGATGTTAAAAAGGGCCGGCTGGTCACAAATTGCAAAGCAAGTTGGGCGGGATCAATATTGTGATCTAAGGCCAGTTTGATGTATTGATCTATGGCGGGTGCTGCATTGGGTGTTTCATATCTGCTCAAGCGATTGAATAATTCTTTGCGAGAGCCTTTCGGCAGCGCATCGTTTTGGTATTTTCCTGTCAGATATCCTTGCGCAAGCGGAGAATACGCCAAAAGCCCTACATCTTCACGGTGAGTAATTTCTGATAATCCGGTTTCAAAACTTCGGTTGAGCAGACTGTAAGCATTTTGAATAGATTGAATACGCGGCAGATTATTAAGTTCACTTTCCTTGAGATAATTCATCGTGCCCCAGGGAGTTTCATTGGAAATGCCTATGTGGCGAACTTTTCCTGCTTTGACTAATGTATTTAATGCCTCTAACGTTTCGTTAAGAGAACAATATTCTCCATCTTCATGTACATATGAAAGACCTTTAAAAAGTTGCATCGGTCGGTCAGGCCAATGTATTTGATACAGATCTATGTAGTCGGTTTGTAACCGGCGCAAACTGTTATCGACAGCTTCAAAAATATTTACAGCATCAAGTACGGGTTTTTTCCCGCTTTTACGAAACCATGTGTTTTCGCTACTGCCGACTACTTTTGTGGTCAGTATGATTTTATCACGATTGCCACGGCTGGAAAGCCAGGTGCCGATGATCTCTTCCGTCCGCCCATAGGTCTCAGCTTTTGGGGGAATGGCATACAGCTCGGCTGTATCAAAAAAATTAATTCCCCGCTCAACAGCATAATCCATTTGTTCATGGCCTTCAGCTTCAGTGTTTTGCTCACCCCAGGTCATTGTGCCCAGGCACAGAGCGCTGACATTAATATCGGTGCGGCCAAGACGACGGTATTCCATATTATTATCCAAAAAATGCATGTTTAAGGGGATTGTTATTGTCTGCTGCAGATAGAAATTATTGCGGGGTTGGATTGTTTAAAGTGATATTTTTCAGAAGCTCTTCAATCTTTGGCAAGATATTTCGGGCAATTATTCCAACACCCGCGGCTGTTGGATGCAGTCCGTCAGCCTGATTAAGAGAAGGGATGCTAGCGACATCTTTTAGAAAAAACGGATAAAAGACAACAGTAAATTTACGAGCAAGATCGGGGAAGATTTCATTATAAGCATTAGCATAATCTTTTCCCAGATTTGGGGGTGCTAACATGCCGGTCAATAAAATAGCTATTTTTCGCTCTTTAATTCGGGTTAGGATTTGTTCCAGTGATTTACGTGTCACACCGGGGGAGATGCCACGCAATGCATCATTTGCACCCAATTCTATAATGACACCATCAACGTCCTCGCCAATGGACCAGTCAAGCCGTGCGAGACCTCCAGCGGTTGTATCTCCAGATACACCAGCATTTATGACAGTAACGTTATAACCTATATTTTTAAGTAGTAATTGTAATTGCGTAGGAAAACTGTCTACATCAGCCAGACCATATCCGGCTGTCAAGCTGTCTCCGAAGGCTACCAATTTATAGTGGCGATTGTTAGCGGCATGTGCAAATAAAACAGTCGCTAAAACACACCATGTGAAGCAGCAAATTCCCACCGTATAAACAAATCGTGGCTTGTATTTATTCATTAATGTGACATATCCAAAGAACGTTATGAGATAATGTTGGTTGATGTTGAGATTTGCAGGGCATTGAAAGTGACGAAAGAAACAATGATAGATCTTCGTTCAGTTAAGCTTAGCTTGACCAGCGCTGCGGGGCCAGTGAATATTCTCAAAGGTATCGATCTTGAAATTCAACAAGGTGAGAGTGTTGGGCTTGTGGGGCCTTCGGGTTCAGGCAAGTCGAGTTTGCTATCGATTATTGCTGGCCTTGAAACTCCCACTTCTGGTGATATTGTCATTAACGGTCGTTCTCTAATTAATCTTAATGAAGATGAGCTTGCTATTTTAAGAGGCTTTCACATTGGTATCATCTTTCAATCCTTCCATCTTATACCGACCATGACGGCCATAGAAAATGTTGCTGTTCCTCTGGAACTAAAAGGGCATGATGATGCCCGCGGCAGTGCACGCTCAGAATTAGAGAGAGTTGGATTGTCTCATCGCATAGAGCATTATCCCGGGCAGCTTTCAGGTGGTGAGCAGCAACGCGTAGCCATTGCCAGAGCTGTTGTCAGTGATGTTCCGATATTGCTGGCAGATGAACCTACTGGAAATCTTGATGCTAAAAACGGTGCACATATCATTGATCTTATGTTCTCCTTTCAAAAGGAGCGAAACACCACTTTATTATTGGTAACCCATGATACCAAAATTGCGGAGCGTTGTGATCGTATCATCACACTTAAAGATGGCCTGATTGATGGCATAAGCGATAATAATTTGTCATGATGCAGTTACAAGAAAAATCACAGCAGACTTTTCGTTTAAGTTTTCTCTATGCTCTTCGGGAATTACGTTCAGGTTTTTCCGGGTTTTCCGGGTTTTTGTTCTGTCTGGCTCTTGGGGTTGGAGGCATTGGAATTGTCGGTTCTTTTTCTGAAGCCATCCGTGCGGGGTTGGTTGAAGAGGGGCAAGTTTTGCTGGGTGGAGATGTTGAATTTGCCCTGGCCCACCGGCACGCAAGCGTGGATGAACTTATCGCATTGAAAGAAATCGGGCGGGTGAGTGAGGTTGCAACTTTGCGGGCAATGGTAAGTGTGCCAGCCAAAGATACGCAAAGTCTGATTGAAATTAAAGCGACCGATGACAATTATCCATTGTATGGGAAATTGAAGTTTGAGAAGAAATCTGATCGAAACAGCTCTAATAATCTGGATACGTCTCTTCCAGGTATCAGTGTTGAATCAACGCTACTGGCGCGCCTGCAGATAGGCGTTGGTGAGCAGGTGAAGATCGGTGATCAAATGTTCGTCGTTACCGAATCAATCAAAACAGAGCCGGACAGAATGTCCAGCGGGTTCATGATTGGCCCCCGGGTTTTGATGTCGCGGGTAGCGCTTAATAAGACCGGGCTTATTCAACCGGGTAGTCTCATTCACTGGCGCTACAGAATACGTTTTTTGGATACGACTAATGCGACTATTGATGCTGTTATCAACGGTATTAAACAAAAATTTCCCGAAGCAGGCTGGCGCATACGCACACGGAACAAAGCCGCGCCTGGTATAAATCGGTTCGTGGACCGTCTCACGGTATTCCTCACCCTGGTTGGTTTTACTACCCTGTTGGTGGGAGGCGTGGGCATTGCTAATTCTGTCAAAAGCTTTGTGGATGGCAAGCGCTCTGTGATCGCCACTTATAAATGTTTAGGGGCGACTGGCACTTTCATTACGAGAGTGTATCTGTTTCAAATCATGTTGGTCGCAGGCGTTGGGATTGCTATCGGTGTCATGACAGGTGCACTGGTGCCGCTTGCGGTCCTGGCCTTGTTAGGTGACCTGTTGCCGGTTCCCGTAAGGGTTGGCATCTTCGTGATGCCTTTGGTGCTGTCCGCGCTTTTTGGCCTGCTTACAGCCTTTGCTTTTGCCATATGGCCCCTGGGAAGAGTGAAGTTAATTTCACCCTCAGCACTGTTTCGTGAATTAGTGTCAGGGGCGAAACAAGCCATAGAAAAAAAGTACTTTATTATGTTTTCCGCTGCGTGTCTTGGGCTCGGAACCTTGTTAATTATGACATCCATTGACCGTCTAATTGCGACATGGTTTGTGGCGGGTGCAACAGTGGGGTTTGCCACGTTAGGGTTAGTGGCCATCGCTTTAAAAGCTCTGGTGAAGAAATTACCCTTGTTCAGGAAACTGGAATTGCGCATGGCTATATCCAATCTGCATCGACCCGGGGCAGCTACCACAAGTGCTGTGCTCTCGTTAGGTCTTGGGTTGACGTTGTTGGTTACTTTACTGCTCATAGATAAAAATCTGGTCCAGCAACTCAGTGAAGACATGCCCAATCAAGCGCCTTCTTTTTTCTTTGTGGATATCCAGAAGGAACAAATCAAACCCTTCGAAGAGCTTGTTCATAAAACAACTGAATTGGACAGTTTTACCAAAGTTCCAATGTTACGTGGGCGAATCGTTAAATTGAAGAAAGTTGATGTTGCAAAAATCTCTCCCCCCTCCGGCGCGCGGTGGGTGTTGCGGGGTGATCGCGGGATTACGTATTCTGATCGTTTGCCAAAAGGCTCAACCCTTGTGACGGGTGACTGGTGGTCAGAGACTTATTCCGGACCTCCCCTGGTATCATTCACCCATGGTCTGGCCGAGCTGCTCGGGCTCGCTGTTGGTGACACGATCACAGTGAACATTCTTGGTCGAAACATCACAGCGATGATCGCCAATACGCGTGCGGTTGAATGGCGTTCGTTTGGTATCAACTTTGTTATGGTCTTTGCACCTCATGCGTTGAAAAATGCACCACACTCCTTTTTGTCCACGGTTACGCTACCGGAACAAGAAGAATTGAAATTATTAAAATCTGTTTCTGCGCGTTTTGCCAATGTAACTGCCATACGGGTTCGTGAAGTTCTCGAAGCGATAAACGGGCTTTTAGAGAAATTAATAATGGCTATAAGAGCGGCCAGCAGCTTGTCTTTTGTGGCTGCAATTGTGGTGCTGGCAGGGGCAATTTCTGCCGGGCGACGAGAGCGAACGTATGATGCGGTAGTACTGAAAACGTTGGGCGCTACCCGAAGAACTCTTCTCTACAGCTATTGCCTTGAATATGGTATACTGGGGCTGTGTTCTGCGGTTTTTGCCCTGTTGGTAGGCTCCTTGGGTGCGTATCTGGTGGTGGAGTATGTCCTGGATGCGCGGTTTGTTTTTTACCTGGGTACTACTTTATTGGTTGCGGTATCAGCCACCGTGGGAACTGTCGCTGTTGGGCTCTTCAGTTCCTGGCGTATTCTGGGTGAAAAGCCTGCAACCATATTGCGGTCACAAAACTAAATTACTCTCACATTCAAGATGAATGGAGCCTAATCAACGAGAATGTGTTAATGCAAGCGCATGATTTGATTTGAATACCTCTTGCAAAAAGTTGATTTCCTCCCCATATTCTGGATAGTTATGGTTGAACTAATTTGAGGCTTCCCAAAGGGAGTAAAAAAGTATGTCAGAATTTAAGAATCAGGGTTTTTCCCGCGCGCAACCTGCCGTTACCCGGGCAGCATCTCATGAGATCGATGAAGGCCTGCGCGCCTATATGCTGCGTGTCTACAATTATATGGCTATTGGCTTAGGCATCACGGGTATTGCGGCGTATGGTGCCTTTATGATGTCTGTAACAACAGATTCAGGTCTGTCTGTCGGTCAGTTGCCCAATGGCATGATGCTTACATCTTTTGGTGCGATGTTGTTTACCAGCCCGCTTAAATGGGTGGTGATGTTGGCGCCCTTAGGTCTGGTGTTTTTCTTAAGTGCTAAAATTTCCACGATGAGTGTAAGCAGTGCCCAGCTGACATTCTGGATTTTTGCAGCGTTGATGGGGATTTCCTTATCCTCGATCTTCCTGGTCTATACATCCAGCAGCATTACACGGGTGTTCTTCATCACTTCTGCTGCCTTTGGTGCCTTGAGCCTGTATGGCTATACCACCAAAAAAGATATTTCAGGTTGGGGTTCCTTCCTGTTCATGGGTCTGATTGGCATCATCATTGCCTCTGTGGTAAATATCTTCCTGGGAAGTGGCGCTTTGGCCTTTGCTATTTCTGTCATTGGGGTATTGGTCTTTGCTGGCCTCACCGCCTATGACACCCAGCAAATCAAGGAAATGTATTACCAGGGTGATGGAACTGCTGTTGCAGGTCGCAAAGCGATTATGGGTGCTTTGAGACTCTATCTGGATTTCATCAACATGTTCATTATGCTGCTGCATCTTTTTGGCAGCCGCGAATAATCTTTAACATTCAAAAAAAGCCCCCGAGATGTTTGATCTTCGGGGGCTTTTTTGTATGTGCATGAATGTTTGAGTTATCCGAATTTAGATCAGGGATAGTTTTGGTCTTTTATCAATTGCCTTGAGGACCTGATTGAGATCATGCCCGCGTTTCATTATCATACCACTGGCACTGATGATCCAGTACAGGCCTTGTTTGCGAGCCATTTTAGGGCGCTTTTCTATGCGATATAAAGGAACTTCCGAAGCGTGGCGGAATATGGAAAAGACAGCTCTTTCTTTAAGTGTATCAATGGCATAATCACGCCATTCACCCGCAGCCACCTTGGTGCAATAAACATTTAAAATCTGCCGCAACTCATGGCGATCAAAGCTTGTTTGTTTGGCTATCCGGTTGTTTTGGTTAATGTAAACAACGGTCGACTTACCGGGGTGTGTCGACCGTGAAAAACCTATTGGTTCAATATCACTCAACGGTGCCTCCACAAAAATTGGCCAAGATATTTGATTTATCTTCTCCCTCTCAGCCTCAATTGGCAAGAAATAAAAAATAACGCGGTTTCGGTCTAAAATTTAAGAAAAAAACTGAAAATAAGTCGAAATCACATTTTTGCCCAAGTTCAGCCTTTTGGGTGCCGTATTGATTGCCGATAAGATCATTGTTGCCTCTATGGTCCGGCTTTAATGCTGATCTTGGTTCTCTGCCCCCCAGCCCCCTGAGATCAAGCGTGCAAGCCGGACCACTATATTTTGATAGTCGAATGCATTGATGGATAGTTTGAGTAAACACTAGTCCCCCCTCGTCGTAACCAGCCTATCCATCAATTCGACACTTGCAGGGAAAACATCCATTTTCCCTGGTTTCTCTGAATTTCCCCCTTGATTTATTGTGCGCCTTATCCCTATTTGAGGTCATTGAATTTGATATATGTGAGGGCCCTACTTTTGAGTGACGCAAAAAAGACCAAAAAACCTGCAAAGAAGAAAAAACCAGCAGTCAAGAATCATAAGTTTGAAGCCGAAGTTTCACGATTATTGCAGCTTATGGTGCATTCGGTTTACTCCGAAACAGAAGTTTTCTTGCGTGAACTTATTTCCAATTCCGCCGATGCCTGCGACAAGTTGCGGTATGCGGCTGTCACCAGTCCTGAGCTTATCGCTACGGATAGCGAGCTGAAAATCCGTATTCTCATTGATGCAGAAAATAAAACATTGAGCATTGAGGATAACGGCATTGGCATGAGCGAAGAGGAACTGGTTTCTAATCTGGGAACTATTGCTCATTCGGGCACGCTTGCTTTCATGGAGAAAGCTGGCAAGGACCAGGATGTTGGATTAATTGGTCAGTTTGGTATCGGATTTTACTCATCCTTCATGGTGGCAGATAAAGTTGAAGTGATAAGTTCAGCTGCTGGCACAGATGTGGTCAATGTCTGGACTTCTGATGGTTCGGGCACATATACGGTGGAGCCTGCTAATAAGGGGTTGGTTGGGGATGATTTCAGGGGATCTCGCCTGGTCCTGTCGTTGAAGGAAGATGCCGAAAAATTTCTCAATGCAAATGAATTAAAACGTATCATTACCGCTTATTCGGATCATATTTCATTTCCTATTGAGCTGGCGGAAATGAAAGATGGCACGGCATCGGAATATGAAAAGACCAATACCGGTAGTGCTTTATGGACCCGGCCGAAAAGCGAAATAAGCGAAGATCAATATAATGAGTTCTTCAGATCCCGTGGTGGTGTGTTTGGTGATCCTCAGGTAACAATTCACTATCGTGCTGAAGGTCGCCATGAATATAGTGTTTTATTGTTTATCCCAAAAGAGCGGCCTTTTGATCTTTTTGAGCCCTCCCGCAAGAGCCAGATTTCACTTTATGTGAAACGGATTTTTATATCCGGTGATGCTGAATTTCTACCTGGGTATCTGCGTTTTGTCAGAGGGGTGATCGATTCTGAAGATATGCCACTCAATATTTCGCGTGAGATGTTACAGAATAATCCCATTGTTGCCTCTATCCGCAAAGCGGTCACAAATCGTATTCTTAGCGAACTGAAAAAAATTGCCGATAAAAAACCTGAAGATTTTGCATCGTTCTGGGGCTCGTTTGGTCAGGTCTTCAAGGAAGGCCTGTATGAAGATCATGAGCGTCGTGATCAATTACTTGAGCTGGCCATGTTCAAGACCTCCAAATCAGATGGTGAGTTGCGTAGCTTAAAGACCTATGTGGAAAATTTGAAAGAAAACCAGACGGCGATTTATTTTATTGCCGGGGAAGATGGTGATCAACTCAGCTCAAGCCCGCAACTCGAAGGCTTTATATCGCGCGATATTGAAGTGCTGCTTTTATCTGACCCGGTTGACAGTTTCTGGACAACTGCCGTTTTAGGCTATGAGGGTAAGCCGTTTAAATCGATCACGCAGGGCGAAGCGGATCTTGACGCTATCAAACCTGCTGAAGACGATAGTAAAGATAAAGATAAATCAGATGATATCGATGAAAGTGCTACGGGCAAATTAATTGCCGCTTTGAAACAGGCATTGGCTGATGATGTTTCTGATGTGCGCAAGTCTGTTCGCTTAACCAAAAGCCCGGTATGTCTGGTTGCCGATGCCGGGGGACCTGATCTGGCATTGGAAAAAATCCTGGCACAACAAAAAGAGGGTCAAGCGGGCAACAGAGCCCGTGTTCTGGAAATAAATACCAGCCATGTGTTGATCAAGAAACTTGCATCTCAAGTGAAAGAAAACGGAAATTCAGTTGGTTTTGAGGATAGTGCCCGGTTGTTGTTTGATCAGGCGCGGATCATGGATGGTGAAGCTGTTTCTGACCCGTCAGCCTTTGCCCGCAGGCTTTCAGACCTGATGCTTAAAGGGCTTTAGCGCGTTTATGTGGGCCGTGGCG
>Ga0256847_1001243_pt1 | contig 13499 bp, 8 predicted proteins | sample TeddybearmetaG_FD_189099 | JGI IMG/M metagenome (GOLD analysis project Ga0256847, IMG submission 189099) | Hydrothermal vent microbial communities from East Pacific Rise, Pacific Ocean - Teddybear | ecosystem: Environmental > Aquatic > Marine > Hydrothermal vents | place: Pacific Ocean: East... | reverse complement strand
TCTTATGCGCTACAGGGCAATTAAATGTTGATGATATTTCTCAATATGAATTTATGGGCGAATTGGCTCTGTCGGGTGAGCTAAGAAAAGTGAACGGCATTCTTCCCGCGGTTCTTGCCGCCAAGAGAAATAAACGTAAATTGGTGATCCCTGATATTAATTTACCCGAAGCTCGACTAGTCGGCGACGAGCACGCTGTTGGTTGTAACCACATTCTTCAAGTATGTGCTTACTTACAGGGTCAGCGAGATTTAGATCTTAAGCCGCTACCATCCATTTCTCACCAGAGTAGGATTAAGCAACCTGATCTTTTAGAAGTAAAAGGGCAATACGCCGCTAAAAGGGCATTAGAAGTTGCTGCAGCCGGACGGCATAATTTACTGTTTATTGGCCCACCAGGAACCGGAAAAACTATGTTAGCCACCCGTTTGGCAGGAATTCTACCGGAACTAAGCGAGCAAGAAGCGATTGAATCAGCCGCCATAACTTCTGTGAGCGATCATGGTCTAGATACGCAAAACTGGAAACGCAGACCCTTTAGATCGCCCCATCACACCGCATCAGCGGCGGCAATGGTAGGTGGAGGTAGTAATCCTAAACCTGGCGAAATATCTCTTGCACATCAAGGTGTACTTTTCTTGGATGAGTTACCAGAATTTGAACGCCGCGTTTTGGAGGTTTTACGAGAACCTTTGGAATCAGGAACGGTGACAATTTCAAGAGCAACACGTCGAGCAGAATATCCGGCGAAATTTCAATTTTTAGCGGCAATGAATCCATGCCCTTGTGGACATTTTGGAAATCCGCGCGGCGTTTGCCGTTGTACTTCCGATAAAATTAGGCGCTATCTTTTAAAATTATCCGGCCCTTTTATTGATCGAATTGATATGCATGTGGATGTACCGTCTATGACTCAACAGGAATTAAGGAACATTCCCGACAGTAAATCCGAATCATCAGAAGTTGTTAGAGCCAGAGTCATTCGCGCAATGAATCACCAAATAAAAAAGCATGGTAAATGTAATGCGTTTTTAAATCCTAAAGAATTGGAAACCGCAATTAACTTCGAACCGGACGCGGAGGATTTTATTCTTGCCGTACTCGAAAAGCTAAAGTTTTCGGCACGAGCTTATCACCGGATTTTACGCGTCTCCCGAACGATCGCTGATCTTGAACAAAGCGAACAAGTTAAACAAATACACCTAGCGGAAGCCCTTAGCTATCGGAGGTTGGAGAGAATGTTAATGCAAGTGGCTTAATTCTAGCTGGCTGCAATAATGCTACTGTCCTTACCATCAAAACGGACTTTCTCGCCGTCTTTTAACCGCTCTCCACCGCGTACAATTACTCTGTCACCGGCGATTATTTTGCCCGTGACCGATATCCAGTCACCAATTCCCCGTCCAACTAAAACGTCAATTTTACGAGCAGTATTATCTTGATCAACGGTTACCACAAAAGTCTCAGTTTCTCTTAAAACTAACGCATCTCGAGGCACTATAGTTGATAGGCTAGCTTGTTCCCTAGGTAGGGATACTGTGACAGCACTGCCGCTCATCAAGTCCAGATTAGAGGCGTCCAAAAGTACTTCAAAAGTTCTTGATGATTGTTCACCAGCCGGACTCCAGGTTCTGACGGGTAGAGATCTTAGTTGGTTGTTCCATTTGACCACGATATTGTCACCACGTTTTAAGAATGGCTCTACGTTAAGCGGAGCTGCTATCTGAATATCTAAAGCAAGCGGGTCAACCAGTTGGATCAACGGACTACTAACGACAACATATTCCCCCGGTTGAGCCATGCGTTGATTGACTTGACCATCAAAAGGCGCACGGATAGTTGAGCGTTCAATTTCCAGTTCGGTCCGTGAAATCTGAATACTCAAACTAATAAGCACTTCTTCGGAAACACTTAAGTCGCGCTCAGTACGATCCAGTTCAATACGAGCAGTAACATTATTGTAAATTAAAGCTTTTTGTCGTTTCAGTTGTTTTCTTAAATATTCGGTATTAGATTTTTGTTGTCTAAATTGAGACTGTTGCTCTGCCAATCGGTATTCGATCTGCCTAGTATCAATTTTAGCGAGAGCAACACCTTTTTTCACCTTATCGCCAATATCTTTGATCCACAGCAGCCGACCATTTCGCTCTGAAGACAGTCTAACATTTAGGCGACTGGTTATATTACCCGGTAGCCAAACTACCGGAGCAACCTTTTCCTGTTTTGCCTTGATCACACTGACTAGTTTTGAATCGTCTTGAGCAGCATTGACAAATGAGCTAACCATCAAGAGAGGGATCAATAGTGCTGTTAGTGTTTGTAAATAGTTTATGGATTTCATAAATATCTCCGCCAATTCTTTAAAGTAAGAAATCTAGAATAAAAAGTTAGTTGTGCTGTTGTTGCTTGGAAGCCACAGAATTAATAGGAGCCGAATCTGAAACAATTGCCAAACGACGAAGTCTTGCTGGAACAAAATCTCCGAGATTCATCCTCAGTAAACAGGGTAAAAGAAAAATCGTGAAGATTGTACTTACTGCCAAACCACCTACAATTACCGCCGCAAGACCGCGATAAATGGCACTGCCCGCACCGGGCATTAGTAACAAAGGCAACATGCCAAAAAAACTGGTCAAGGTACTCATGAATATCGGTCTTAAACGTAATCTTAGAGACTGTTCTATCGCATCTTTTCGAGTAGAGCCTTGCTGCTCAGCGATACGTGTTTGATGAACCAGTAATATGGCATTGTTAACAACTAATCCTAGCAAAATGACGAAGCCAATCATGGTCAATAAATCAAGCGGTTGAAATACAACTAGATTGAGCGCTTGAAGCGCGACAATACCACCGACCGTTGCCAGTGGTATCGTAACCAATACCAAGGCGCTATCTTTTACCGACTTGAAAAGTGCTGCTAACAATAAGAATAAAATTATCAGCGCGAAAATAAAATTTTGTCCCATGATAGAAATTGCTTTTTCCAATTGATCCGCACTGCCACCAAAATGAATACTCCCATCTGCCGGCATAGCGGCACGTAACTTTGGTTCAACTTCCCTGCGCAGGGTCTCAATTGTTTCTTCGAGAGACCAGCCGACAGGTGGGTTGACATCGAGCGTAATGGTTCTCTGGCCATTAACTCGGGTTAACCTCGATGGACCGACCGTGCGTTTAATATTGACCAATTCACCCAGTTGTGTAATGTTCCCTTGATTGGTCCAAAGTGGCACATCTGCCAAATTATCAGGACCACTCCAACCTTCGGCACGCAGAATAATATTCATGCGGTTATTGCCATCAAAATGCTCACCGACGAAAACTCCATCACCTAAGGTTCGTACAATTGTACCAACATCGCGCCGGGTCCATCCCTGCTCAAGGATCCGTTGGTCGTTGGGGGTTAGACGTAACTCCGGTTCAGATATCTCTAACCCCGGGCTAGCATTGACCGAAGCGCCTGGAATAGCTTGTTTTACCCATTCGAGCCCGTGGGCCGCAAGCTTTAATAACGCTGCATTGTCTTTTGACTGAAGTTGTATCGCAACCGAACGAGCGCCACCAAAACCACCAAATAAATTTCCTTGGTAAGCAACCGCTGTTGTATCAGGTAAATCGATGAGTATTTCATTCCGCACTATTTCCAGTAATTCATTTACCCGCGACTGGTCTTTAGCTCTTATCCCCAAACTTCCTCCGAAAGGATTAGTGAAAATATAATAATTTTTGAGGGCTGGTTGTTTGGTGCCATCCATATAAGGCTGTAAACGTTTAAGGATTGGTTGCACGACTTCACGGTCGATTGTTTCAACATTAGCACCCGGTGGAAAACGAAGGCTTGCATCTACAGCATCTCGTTTAACTGGCGGTAAATAATCTAATTTAGGCATTGCCAGCCAGGTGACGAAAAAAGGTATTGCGATTAAGCTTGCAGCCAAGGTCACTCTTTTACTACGCGTCTCTGTTATCAACATAACCAATGAAGTAATTTTTTCCCAAAGGAGTCTATTGGGATCGAGCACCTTATTTTCCTTGATTAAATATCTAGCCAGTACTGGCAATAAAGTAACCGCCACTAATAAACTAACAGAAACCGCAATGGCAATGGTCAAAGCGAGATCACCAAATAACTGACCTTCAACATCTTTAAGAAAAAAGACCGGTAAAAATATTGCCACGGTGGTGGTAGTGGATGCTAAGAGCGCAGGCCAAACCTGCACGGAACCTTTTTCTGAACTGTCGTGGTTATTATGGCCTTTCTCTCGCATCCTCAGAATGTTCTCTAATACGACAATTGCGGCGTCTAATACCATCCCCACCGCAAAGGCAAGTCCTGCTAGGGAAATGATGTTAAGAGAGCGACCGGTTATTTCTAGGACTATGAAAGTAGTTAACAATGATATCGGGATCGCCGTTGCAATAATTAATGTCGCACGAACTCGGCGAATAAAAAACCATAAAACGGAAAGTGATAACATTACGCCTGCAAATAAATTATTTGTTACTAGGCTAATCGCCCTATAGATAAAAACAGAGGCATCGAAGGATTGCACCATCACCAACTTTTTGTCGGCGAGCATTTCTTTGTTAATTAATTCGACTTCTTGTTTTACTGCATTAAGGGTTTGTAAGGTATTAGCGCCATTTGATTTATTAATACGGAGGGAAAATGCAGGGTTACCATTCTGATACGCTGTATTATTTTCATCATTGCGACGAACTTCGACCGTCGCAACATCGGAGAGCTTAATGCTTCGTCCGTTTCGGTTATCTAAAATTAACTGAGAAAGATCTTCTGCCTGATACTTCCCGCTAAACCTCAAGGTATATTGACGACGTCCAACATCAACAAAACCCCCTGAAACATCGTTGGTTCCTGCCACAAGATTAACTAACCGAGGAATTGGTATACCTAGCTCCGCCGCTTTGACCGGATCAAATCGAATTTGCAATTCTTCAAGGCTGTTTTGGTTAAACGTTTGCACGCTGGCTACACCATTGATACTTTCTAGCCTTGGCCTGATGCTAGAATCGACATAGTCAAAATACTCGGCTATCCCTTGTTCGTTGCCCGGTAGTGCCTGCAAGAAAAAGAAAGTCAATGCGGGAGTACCTCCTCCAAATCCACCTAACATAATTTGAGGTGGTCTGGCATCACGGGGTATTGGCGGAATACGTGTCATTCGGCTAATCACCTCAATCAAAGTTTGCTGCATGTCTGTTTCAACGCTGAATTCTAGATTGATATAGGAATTGCCACGATTAGCATATGCATTCATCTGCGTCAGTCCAGGAATGCCTCTAAGTACTTTTTCCTGTGGTTCGACTAATTCTGATTCTACTTCTTTTGGCGAAGCTGCTCGCCACTGCGTTTGAATAGCAATTCTTGGTCGTTCTATATCAGGGAATAGTTGTACAGGTAACTTAGCCAAACTCATTATGCCCATCAACAGAATTAGCGCGATACCGACGGCAACTGATGCGGGACTTTTTAGTGCACGACTAGTTAATTTCATGACATGGCTAACTCTTACAATTATTGACTGTAAAATTTTAGCAGTTTTAGATTTACTAAAAATATTTTAACGACTAAGCGAGATTAAATTGCGGTGAACTGTAGTAACAAAGTGAAATAGAAATATCTTGAAATGTCTATGTTTCTGGATGTTTCAAAAATAAGCTTTTAGATCTACCTATACCAACACGAATTAGTTGATTAGATGATGTGTTTGATCTTATCCCGGTAACTTCGACTCATTTTAATCCGAGATCCATTGCTTAGTACTAAATAATATTCTCCGTTAATATGCGAGCAAACCTTCTCGATCATATCGAGATTGACGATAGTCGAACGATGCACGCGTTGGAAATTATTGGGATTGAGTTTTTCTTCAAGAGTTTTCATGGTGCTACGAAGTACGTGAACCGCTTCACTGGTATGCAAACACATATAGTCACCCGCAGCATCGATCCAAGCAATTTCCTTTGTGGGCACTAGAGTCGTTTCTCCACGGTCTTTGATAGCAATTTTTGCAGGGTAACTTTTACTTGAAGTACTGCCATTAGCTAACATTTGATCAATTTTTTCTGCTGGCTCGCCAGTAATATTGGTGATCAGATCCATCAAGCGTTTTTTGTGATTGTTTTCACCGCTCTGTTGTAAATGATGACGTACTCGGGCTATCGCATGCTCCAATCTTTTATCATCAATTGGCTTTAGCACGTAATCGACGGCATGTATTTCGAAAGCATCGACAGCATATTGGTCAAAAGCCGTGACAAAAACGATCAACGGCATGTTATCGGTTTGAATTCTCCGCACAACTTCGAAGCCATCAATGCCTGGCATCATAATGTCTAAAAAAACCAAATCTGGAGAATGTTTTTCTATGGCCGCTAAGGCTTCGCGACCATTTTTGCATTGCTCAACAACCTCTATATCAGAACATTTTTCTAGTCGAAGGCTTAAACCCCTACGTGCCAGAGACTCATCATCGACAATCAGTGTGCGAATAGTTGACATAAAAATTTCGGATCATCCGATTCCGCTCTTTACTTCAAATGGGATACGAATACTAACCTGTAACCCTGACGGTTCGATATTTGAAATTGTAAAAGAGTGTTTCTCTGCGTACAACTCGCGCAATCTCTCTTTAGTATTTCTAACACCAACACCACGGCCGCTAGGGAGATTGTCTTCGATCAGATTAGAGCCTGGGCCGTCATCTTTTATTTCGAGTAATAATTCTTTGGCAAAAACTTTTGCTCTCAGACTTATTGTGCCTCCAGTTTCAGATTCGGCGATAGCATATTTAATTGAATTTTCAACTAGCGGTTGTAAAATCAAACTTGGGATCAATGCTTTTTCTGCTTCATTGTCTATATTAAAATCTAGCTTAAGACGTTCTTCGAAGCGAACTTTTTCTATGTCTAGATATAGATTTAGAGTACTGACTTCCTGTTCTAAAGTTACTTTTTGCATAGGGTCGTTATCTAGTGAATATCGTAGAAAGTTAGATAAACGCACCACCATTTCGTTCGCACGTATAGCGTGATTCTCAAGTACCAAGGTTGAAATAGCATTCAGGGTGTTGAATAAAAAATGAGGGTTTAACTGGTAGCGCAGCATTTTTAGCTGTGCTTCATGCGCGAGTGTATTCGCTTTGAGTTCTCTTTGACTCGCTTCTTGCATTGCCTGATAAAATTTTATGCCGAAATAGAGGCAACTCCAACAAACAAAAATGTAATAAATATTGGAAATACCCAAAAAATACCCCGTCCATACATCGGGTCGATAGCCATTTTTGTACAATTCCCAATAAAACGAATTATAAGGTACAACCCAAAGAAGACTACATAAATAGGCCGCTAGAACAACACTAAAGATACGGACAGAGAAAGAGGAGTTCCAGACTTTTCTATAAATGGGCCGCAAGATAAAACTGATAACGAAACCTAATAAAGCACCGGCAAAAAGTACCCAGTAATACTTTATCGGTTTGTCCCAATAAAATGCTCCAACATATGAACTTAGGCAATATCCACCCCAGCCAGTCACATTGAGGAATACAAATTGAAAATTACTGGAATGCGCTAATTTGTCTGACAGCATAATTTACGAAATGCGTGATGTGAGTGAATAGTAGTAATCTAGAGTATAGAGGATCTTTGATTCTTGGTGTAGCACTTAAACTCATCCAGAACTCGATTGGTCTCGTTTGCTCTGTCGAACGATATTAAAATTTGGGAAACTTGATCGGATAAAGCAACCTGATTGAACTTAGGTACTTGATTTTACTAATTGATGAAAGATAAGAGTTATGTAGGTTTTTCGGTAGAAACACTGACTTTATTTCTGCCGCGATTTTTGGATAAATACATTGCGTAATCGGCACGAGAAATTAGCGATTCTTGGGTATCCGATTTTTCCCATTTAGTGACACCAAAACTTGCCGTCATACGATCGACGGGTGAGAAATTAGTCTGCTCAATAATGCCTCTTAGTTTTTCCGCCACCATCTCCGCTTTTTCTAGCTCTATGGATGGACAAATTACTAGAAACTCTTCTCCACCCCATCGTCCGAGAATGTCATTACCCCGAAGATTGTCTTTTAGAGTTTTAGCGAAGGTTGTCAAAACTTTATCACCGACCAAATGACCGTAGCTATCGTTCACATTTTTGAAATAATCAATATCAATCATAAAAATTGATAGCGGCTGATTGTAACGGACGGCACGATCTATTTCTTGACTAAAGACTTGATCCAATTTTATTCGATTGAAAGTATTTGTCAGAGTATCTGTCGAGGAAAGTCGCTCGAGTTCTTTCGTTTTTTGCTCCAATTCTAGATGAGTAGCCTCGAGTTTAAGGTTGAGGCCTCTAAGATTTTTGTTCCACCAAACCAAAACAATAACGCAAACCACAACGAAGAATATGGGAAACCAATATTTGTTATAATTGATTGATGGCTCTAATGTCATGGTAGCTCCCCGACTCAAAAAGTTTTCGATTTCAGATTTTTCGGCCGTCAAAATCGCTTTATCTAATATTCCGAGTAAAATTTTATCCTCCTTTCTAGTTGCTAGGGATACAACATCATCGTAAATTGGCGGCAATATTCCCGCTATTTTAAGATCTGAAAATGAATTTTGATCGAATAAATTAGCCACAGAATATAAGCTGGCGAAAGCGCCGTACGACTTGCCGTCAGCCACTTGCGTGAGAGCCTCCGCGGGACCATCTGTTTCGATAATTCGAATATTAGGATATTGTTTTCTAATTTGCGTCAATAGGTAATTATTTTTTATGGCCGCAAAGACTTCGTTTTTTATTTCGCTTAGCTCACGAATATAGGGTTCACTGCGTTTAGTCACAACAACTCTTTTTATTCTTGCAAAGGGGCGAGTAAACCCCATGATATCGAGTCTGCTGGAAACCATAGTTGCCCAGGGTAAGATATCGCAGTTTCTTACCTGTAGATCATTAAAGGATGTGTTCCAAGGAGAGGCTGTAGTAGACCTAAGTTCTATGCCTGTTTTTTGTAGCAGAAGCCTTACAAGATCAATACTTGACTCTGTACTGGCAGCTTGAGCAACATTGCACACGGTAAGAAAATCAAGCGATTGGAGGTAGGTGTTTTCTTGTTCGCTTAATAAAGATCTAAGATGATTTTCATCGCCTTCACTCTGTGTAGAGCTAGCATAGGGTAAGAAAACTAATAAAAACGAAAACGCCCAAATTTTCATTGTGAATTTTTACCCCCAATTGGTATTGCCACTTCTCTTAATGATAGACGTTTAACCCAATAGATTCGAGAAGCAATTCAACAAAACGCCTCGAAAGGCGCTATTTTCTCTGCTAAATCAGTTTATCTGGGTTTGAGATATAATAAACGCGCTTACTATTGAGTCATTTCGTCCCAAAAGGATTTAACACCGTTCCACCAATTACTGGATTTGGGGCTATGTTGTTTTTTACTACCACGAAGATAATCGTCAAATTCCTTTAATTTAGCTCGTTGCTCTTTGTTTAGATTTATTGGCGTTTCTATCACGACTCTACAAAGTAGATCGCCTCGTATGCCACCCCGCATTGGTGAAATTCCTTTTCCTCTCATGCGGAACATTCTGCCGGTTTGGGTTTCTGAAGGTATTTTTAATTTTACTTTACCATCCAAAGTAGGTACTTCTAGCTCACCCCCTATGCAAGCTGTGGCAAAGCTGATTGGCATTTCGCAGTAGAGGTTATCGCCATCACGTTCAAAAATTTTGTGTTCTTTGACGTGAACTTGAACATACAAGTCTCCCGGCACCGCACCTGGCCCACCAGCTTCGCCCTCACCGGTTAAACGGATCCTGTCGCCGGTATCAACTCCAGGCGGGATTTTAACTGACAGGGTCTTTTCTTTTCTGACACGACCTTGACCAGAGCAACTTGAACAAGGATCTTTAATCACCGTACCTTGACCCTGACAACTTGGGCAGGTTTGCTGAACTGAGAAAAATCCTTGCTGCATTCTTACTTGACCGGCACCCTTACAAGTATCGCAAGTGGATGAACTTGAACCTTTTTTGGCACCACTACCGTCACACGGTTCACAATCAACATAGGTTGGAATTTTAATCGTCTTTTTAACGCCTTTTACTGCATGCTCCAAGGACAATTCCATGTTGTATTGCAGATCAGAGCCGCGTCTTTGACGTTGTCTACCGCCACGACTACCACCTCCGCCTGCACCACCAAATATGTCACCAAATACATCGCCAAATATGTCACTAAAATTACCGGCCCCTGCACTGTGCCCAAATCCACCTTGGCTTGGGTCAACTCCGGCATGACCGTATTGATCATAAGCTTGCCGTTTTTGAGGATCGTTTAGGATTTCATAAGCTTCTTTGGCTTCTTTGAATTTTTCTTCCGCATCTGCTGAGTCGGGATTTCTATCAGGGTGATATTTCATTGCTGAGCGACGATAAGCCTTTTTAAGGTCTTTACCTTCGATAGACTTATCTATCCCTAGGATTTCATAGTAATCACGCTTGGACATTTTAAATTCTCTTATACTATTTCAGATATGACAACGCGGGGAAGGTCCCCGCGTTGTCATAGCCTGCTCTAAATTGAACAATTACTTTTTGTCTTCGTCCTTCACTTCTTCAAACTCAGCATCAACCACATCGTCATTGGCATTAGAGTCGTCGGCTTGTGCTTGCTCCTGCCCTGGTGCAGCGCCTTCAGCTTGTCCTGCTTCGGCTTGCGCCGCTGCATACATACGTTCAGCCATTTTTTGAGAAGCTTTTGTTAGCTCTTCTGTTTTTGCAACAATCGCTTCTTTATCATCACCCTTAAGTGCTTCTTCTAAATCCGCGATTGATTGCTCGATAGCTTCTTTTTCACCGTCTTCAAAAGTAACTTTTTCTTCACCCATCGTTTTCTTAGTGGCGTGAATTAGGCCGTCTGCTTGATTTCGAACTTCCACCATCTCTTGGAATTTCTTATCTTCTTCTGCATGCGCTTCCGCATCCCGAATCATTTGTTCTACTTCTTCATCCGATAATCCAGAAGAGGCTTTAATAACGATAGACTGTTCTTTGCCGGTCGCCTTATCTTTTGCACTCACATTCAAAATGCCGTTGGCATCAATATCAAAATTAACTTCAATTTGCGGTGTTCCACGTGCTGCAGGTGGAATATCCTGTAAATCGAACTTACCTAAGGATTTGTTCTGTGCTGCCATTTTTCTTTCGCCCTGACATACATGGACAGTCACGGCAGCTTGGTTATCTTCCGCAGTAGAGAAAACCTGATTAGCTTTTGTTGGGATAGTAGTGTTCTTGTCGATTAAATTTGTCATCACCCCACCCATCGTCTCAATACCGAGAGAAAGAGGAGTTACATCCAACAATAAAACATCGGTTACATCGCCAGCTAAAACCGCACCTTGGATAGACGCGCCCATGGCTACTGCTTCGTCAGGATTAACGTCTTTTCTTGGTTCTTTTCCAAAAAATTCGGTAACCACTTCTTGTACCTTAGGCATGCGTGTTTGACCGCCCACTAAAATAACATCATCAATTTCAGAAACGCTTAAATCAGCATCTTTAATCGCAGTTTGCAATGGGCCAAGCGTTCGCTCAACTAAGTCATCAACTAGCGATTCTAATTTTGCACGAGTCAACTTTATGTTTAAGTGCTTAGGCCCACTGGCATCAGCGGTAATATAAGGAAGATTGATATCTGTTTGAGTGCTAGAAGACAACTCAACTTTTGCTTTTTCTCCAGCTTCTTTTAATCGTTGAAGTGCTAAAGGGTCGTTATTCAAATCAATCCCACTGTCTTTCTTGAATTCGGCAACGAGGAATTCAATAACGCGCATATCGAAATCTTCCCCACCGAGGAAGGTATCACCATTGGTCGCTAATACTTCAAAGGTATGCTCGCCTTCTACTTCTGCAATTTCGATGATTGAGATATCAAAAGTACCGCCACCCAAATCATAAACAGCAATGGTTCGATCACCTTTTCCCTTATCCATGCCGTAAGCAAGAGCAGCCGCTGTTGGCTCATTGATAATTCGTTTAACTTCAAGACCCGCAATTTTGCCCGCATCTTTAGTCGCTTGACGTTGTGAGTCATTAAAATATGCTGGAACCGTTACCACTGCTTCAGTGATGGTTTCACCAAGAAAATCTTCAGCAGTTTTCTTCATTTTCTTTAAGACTTCTGCACTCACTTGTGGCGGAGCTATCGCTTTACCATTGCCTTCAACCCATGCATCACCGTTATCCGCTTTAACAATTTTGTAAGGCACCATGCTGATGTCCTTTTGAACAACCTTGTCATCGAACTGACGGCCAATGAGTCGCTTAATTGCAAATAGAGTATTAGTTGGATTAGTTACAGCCTGACGCTTAGCCGATTGACCAACTAAAACCTCGCCATCTTCTGCGTAAGCAACAATAGAAGGCGTGGTTCTTGCACCTTCTGAATTTTCAATCACACGTGAATCTTTTCCGTCAAGTACCGCAACACAAGAGTTGGTTGTACCTAGATCTATTCCTATAATTTTACCCATTTTAATTCTCCTGATAATTTTTGTTGAAGCCTTAGATAAATGTCTTTCAATTTATGAGTAAGGCACTATCAACGATAATTTTGTTTAAGTTTGACCGTTGCCCTTTATCTGGGGGCGGTTAATTCAATTTCAAGCTTTCTCGTCAACTGGAGTAGCTTTACCTTTTGCAACAATCACGCGTGCGGGCCTAATTAACCGGCCGTTAAGCTGATAGCCTGCTTGAACAACCATCATCACACTGTTAGCTTCATGCTCTTCGCTTTCCTGCATAACCATGGCTTCGTGCAAACCGGGATCAAAGCTTTCACCAAGCGGTGAGATTTGTTCTATGTGAAACTTATTCAATGTATTGAGCAATAATTTGTGAGTTAGCTCTATTCCTTGTTTCATAGATTCTTGCGCTTCGCCTTCAGCCGTTTGTTCTAAAGCTTTTTCCAAACTATCTACTACTCCTAAAATTTCCTTCGCAAAACGCTCCAGAGCAAATTTACTGGCATTCGAAACTTCTCGCTCAGTCCTTCTTCGGATATTATCTGTCTCTGCTTTTGCCCTAAGAGCAGTGTCTTTATGGCTATCTGCCTCTGTTTGAACAGATTCTAGCTGCTCGCTTAACGCCGCCACTTGCTCTTCGAAGCTTAACTCTTCAGCTAGTCCGTTTTTATCCTCGGCGACTTCCTCTTCGGTCTCTACTGTATTCTCTTCCGGTAATTGGTTTTCTTTGGTTTTGCTCATCTATTTGCTCCTGAATGCGAAATACTTAAGATTATTGGTGCCTCGCACCTGATCGCTTCAATTTACTTAATGTTGCACTGTTTATGGGGTTAAGTTGCTGAGTTTCAACGCTATCTCCCAACTTTTACCAATAATTTACTTTTAGTTTTGATGTCATAGGGTCAGAATGGCTAAGTTGAATAATTAATTTCC
>Ga0256847_1001242_pt1 | contig 13500 bp, 13 predicted proteins | sample TeddybearmetaG_FD_189099 | JGI IMG/M metagenome (GOLD analysis project Ga0256847, IMG submission 189099) | Hydrothermal vent microbial communities from East Pacific Rise, Pacific Ocean - Teddybear | ecosystem: Environmental > Aquatic > Marine > Hydrothermal vents | place: Pacific Ocean: East... | reverse complement strand
CTCGGACTGACCGGTTGCGCGATTCGCAGCAGAAGATGGTCAACACGGAAAAAGAGCGCGGCGAAGCAGAAGCCAAGCGCAAATCCGACGAAGAAGACCGTAAGAAGGCTGAAGCAGAAGCCAGTGAAACTGCCGCGACAGAAACAACAACCGCAACAGCAACATCTGCTCGCTCGGAAGGCAAACCAGCACGTGGTGGCTCATCGGCGCCAAGCCAAGCCGACATGGAAGCTCAAGCCAGTAGCGCAGAAAGTCGCGGCAAGCGCGGACGCGGCGGTAAAGACGACCGCCAGAAACGCGGTAAAGAAGCTGGCGGACGTGGGCGCGATGATGACCGAAACCGTCGCCGCGGCAAGCTGACAATCGCTTCGGCACTCGGCGATGATGGTGATCGTCAACGCTCACTGGCCTCTGTTCGCCGCGCGCGCGAACGTGAACGTGAACGCCGCACAGGCGGCGATGCTCAGGAAAAAGTCGCAGTTGAAGTCAAACTGCCAGAAACCATCTCTCTGCAAGATCTCGCAGGCCGAATGAATGAACGCGTCGCCGACGTCGTAAAATTCATGATGGCGCAAGGCGAAATGCTGCGAGGCAATGATATTGTAGACGCTGACACTGCGGAGCTCATCACTGACGAGTTCGGTCACACTGTGAAACGCGTGTCTGAGGCCGATGTCGAAATTGGTCTGGACGGGATCGAAGATGATCCAAAAGATCTGGTATCTCGCCCACCGATCGTGACGATTATGGGCCATGTTGATCACGGCAAGACGTCACTACTCGATGCGCTACGCTCTACTGATGTCGTCACTGGCGAAGCTGGCGGCATTACCCAACATATTGGTGCCTATCAGGTCGAACTAAAATCAGGCGAGAAGATCACTTTCCTCGATACGCCAGGCCATGCAGCCTTCTCAGCCATGCGTGCGCGCGGCGCGGATGTTACTGATATTGTTATTCTGGTGGTTGCCGCCAATGACTCGGTGATGCCACAAACCATCGAAGCGATCAGCCACGCCAAGGCGGCGGAAGTGCCGATCATTGTTGCTGTCAACAAGGTTGACCTTGAAGACGCCAATCCAGATAAAGTCCTGACTGATCTGCTCCAACATGACATTCAGGTTGAATCCATGGGCGGTGACGTACAGGCGATCAATGTATCGGCGCTGGCAAAAACCGGACTGGACGAGTTGACCGAAGCGATCACGCTGCAAGCTGAACTGCTTGACTTGAAAGCCAACCCAAAACGTCCCGCTGACGGGACTGTGGTTGAATCGCAGCTTGATAAGGGTCGCGGCCCAGTCGCAACCGTTCTGGTCAAACGCGGTAGCCTGAAGCGCGGCGATATTGTTGTCGCCGGCGCGCAATGGGGTAAAGTTCGCGCACTGGTCAACGAGCGCGACCAACGGCTCAAAGAGGCTGGCCCATCGGTGCCGACCCAAGTGCTGGGACTGGATGGAACTCCCGATCCGGGCGATGTGTTCAACGTCGTTGATACCGAAGCACGGGCTCGGGAAATTACCGAATACCGTATGCGCAAGAAGCGCGAGAAGCTGGGCGTCACCTCGCCGCGTGCATCACTAGAACAATTCATGACCAATCTGGCTGAGGGCGTGGTTAAAGCCCAAGACTTGCCAATCGTTCTGAAGGCCGATGTGCAAGGCTCAGTTGAGGCCATCACTCAATCGCTTGAACAGATTTCAACCGATGAGGTTTGCGCGAAAGTTGTTTATGGCGCGGCTGGCGGTATCTCGGAAAGCGATATTCTACTGGCGCAATCGACCGGTGCGCCGGTATTTGCGTTCAATGTGCGTGCCAACAAACAAGCGCGCGATCTGGCCGAAAAAGAAGGCGTCGAAATTCGTTATTACTCGATCATCTATGAACTGATCGACGACGTGAAGGACAGCCTGTCGGGCATGCTCGCACCGGAGAAGAAAGAAACCTTCATCGGCTATGCGGATATATTGGAAGTCTTCAACATCACCAAAACCGGCAAGGTTGCAGGTTGTAAGGTGACCGAAGGCGTTGTGAAGCGCGGCTGCGGCGTGCGTCTTCTGCGCGACGATGTGGTGATCCACGAAGGCAAGCTGAAAACGCTGAAACGCTTCAAGGATGAAGTGCCTGAAGTCACCAATGGCATGGAATGCGGTATGGCCTTCGAGCGGTATGAAGATATTCGCGAGAATGACCGGATCGAGTGTTTCGAAATTGAGATGATCGCTCGTAAGCTGGACTAGGTTTCGAGTAAGATAAAAATGAACCGCGCCATCAGGGGCGGTTCATTTTACTTGATCGTATTTTCCTTTAGCCAACTTTTATCAGCTATCTTTGTGTGATGACCGATACGATGACCTCTCTTTCAGTTGCTGGCCAGTTGAACAAGAAGGACCTCAAGCGCCTGACGAGTGCGCTGCGCGGCTCCTCGATTGGTCCAACCACGCTCTACTATGCCGGTGTGACCGCGCCGGTGATTGGCGGCGGCATGGCATTGTTGACCTCAACCGCGTTTGCCCAGACGACTATGAGCACTTATTGGCAGACCATGCTGTCTGCGATCATCGCTGCGATGGCGGGGATTGTGTGGTACATTATCTTTATGCGCTGGTCATACAGGCATCGCCATGGCCGCGCCGGTGAAATGGAGCAGGAATCTGAAATTACCCTTGCTGACGCTTGCATATCGATCACGCGCGGCAAAGTAGAGACCCGGATCGACTGGTCAGCGCTGACCGAGGTGACAGATAAGCCCGCCTATATCATGATGCGATTTGATGGGGCTGACCCGTTAATCGTGCCTGGCAAGTGGTTCGGCAAAGACAAAATAATGCGCCAGTCCTTTTTGGACCGGCTGGAGAAAGGCAAAGCGTAATGGCACGTGGCGGCAAAAGAGGAAGTGGCACGATGGAGCCATCACAGCGCCAATTGCGCGCTGGTGAATTGGTGCGCCACGCGCTTGTCGACGTGCTTGCCCGCGAAGAGTTTCGCGATCCTGATCTGCAGGGTGTAACCGTAACCATCGGCGAAGTGCGTTGCTCGCCCGATCTGCGGCATGCCTCAATCTTCTGCTCGCCGCTGGGTGTGACCGACAAAGAGGCGATCGAGAAAACGGCTGCAGCTTTGGGCCGGGCCGCATCATTCCTGCGCGGGCGCCTCGGCCGCAAGATTGATATGAAGTTCACTCCGCAACTGCACTTCATTCCTGACCTGTCTTATGACGAAGCCAGTGCAATGGAAGCAGTGTTTCGCCGCCCGGAAGTCGCGCGCGATCTCGATTAATGCTGGACTGCCCGGCGCACAGGGAGATGCTTCTTGCCCCAGTCTCTAAAGGCTAGCAGGGCCGGGGCGAACTCCTGGCCCTTTTCGGTCAGAACATATTCATACCGTTTCGGACGCTCTGAATAAGCGCGTTTCTCCAGAATGCCTGCTTCAACCAACCGCTTTAATCGCCCAGCCACAATATGACGTGTCGCGCCGATGCTTTGGGCAAATTGCTCAAACCGTGACATGCCCAGAAAGCAATCGCGCAGAATAAGCAGCGTCCAGCGATCGCCCACGAGGGAAAGCGTGCGTGCCACCGGGCACCAGTTTTCATCAAGATCAGTCCATTTCATCGCTTGTCTTCTAGACTGATTTGCGCAAAGTTCCAAATCGGAACTAATGAGGCGCCGAATGACGGATAAATCGATACTCGTAATCGGCGCGGGGGATGCCACAGGCGGGGCCATCGCCAAACGCTTTGCCAAGGCTGGATATATCGCGGTGTGCACGCGCCGCAAAGCGGACAGCCTCAAACCGCTGATCACACAAATCGAGACCGATGGCGGGCGCGCGTTTGGTTTAGGCTCTGATGCCCGCGACGAAGAGCAAGTGATCGCGCTGTTTGCACAGGTTGAGCGCGACATCGCACCGATTGAAGCGGTGGTTTTCAACATCGGCGCGAACGTGTTCTTCGGGATCGAAGACACCACCGCGCGGGTCTATCGCAAAGTCTGGGAGATGGCGGCGTTTGCAGGCTTTCTGGCGGGCCGTGAGGCGGCACGGTGCATGGTGCCGCGCGGCAAGGGCACGATTATTTTTACCGGGGCCACAGCCTCTATGCGCGGGTCGGCGGGGTTCTCGGCTTTTTCCGGAGCGAAATTTGCCCTGCGCGCACTCGCTCAATCGATGGCTCGCGAACTTGGTCCAAAGGGCATTCATGTTGCCCATTCGATCATTGATGGCGCGATTGATACGGCATGGATCGCCGAGAATTTCCCTGAGCGCTACAAACTGAAAGATCAGGACGGTATCCTTGACCCGGATGCGATTGCTGAGGCCTATTGGCAGCTACACATCCAGCCCAAAAGCGCGTGGACGCATGAGTTGGATTTACGGCCATGGATGGAACAATTTTAGATCAATTATCAGGAGGCCGAGATGGCAAAACAGGTCGAGTATTTCTTTGATTTTGTGAGTGCGTTTTCATATGTCGGGCACAAAGCGGTGAAACAGATGATTGCCCGAACCGGCGCGGATCTGATTGTCCGGCCAATGTTTCTTGGCGGCGTGATGGCGGCAACCGGCAATCGCCCGCCCGGCATGGTTGCGGCCAAAGGGGCCTATATGAACAAGGATCTGGCCAGAATTTGCAAGCGCCACGGCATCACCATGCATATGAACCCGCACTTCCCGATGAATACACGCGGCCTGACCCGCGCGGCGATTGGACTTGCAGATGACCCTGAGACGCAAGCCCGATTTATCGATGCGGCGTTCAATATCTGCTGGAATGATCCACGCGGGATTGATCCGAATGATCCAGAAGCGCTTGGCGCAGCCTTGACCGAGGCGGGCTTCGACGCGGCGCAGATCATGGCGCTGGCTACCGCTGACGAGAACAAGGCGGCCCTGAGAGCCAATACCGATGAAGCGGTTGAACGCGGCGCGTTCGGTGCCCCCACCTTCTTTGTCGATGGCGAAATGTTCTTCGGCCATGACCGCCTCGACTATGTCGAAGAGGCGTTGAAGGCCTAAGGTCTGCGCGTCTCCAGAATGGTGTGCGTTTTAACCTCAAGCACGCCGTCCAAGGCGGCAATCGCTGTACGTGTCAGGTTGAGCAGGCCTGCTGATTCAGCCGCCGCCTCGACCAGAACATCCATTTCTCCAGCCAAACAATGGGCGGCTGACACATTGTCCATTTTGGCAATGCGAGTGGCTAGCGCGCGCATATCGACAGCAGGCTGGAATGTGACCGCGAAGAAGGCGCGCGCTTGCGCAAGCTGCGGTGCGTTTATGATCGCGGTATAGCCCGAAACGATCCCTCGTTCTTCTAATCGCAGGACTCGGTCATGAGTCGCACTGCGCGAGAGACCAATATCGCGCGCCAGCGAAACCAGGCTGGCACGGGCATTCTTCTGTAAAGCAGCGATCAGGCGCTTATCGCGATCATCCAGCATGGTCATAGAAGCAGCCTAGCAGCAGTTCCCGATCCGATCCAACCGGCACTTTTCCGGCTCGCCCGGCATGATGCGGGTCGAGACCGGATCGCCCATCGCTTAGCTTGATGGCAAAGGAGCCTGATGATGACTGATTTTACCCCAAACCAAGCCTTGTTCCCTGATCGCGGCACGCGGTTGCCCGCCCTATCGGGCCTGCAAGTGCAAATTGACGAGGCTCTGGCTGACATCGCGCAAATGCCGGTTGCGCCCCCTGCCATGTCCGAATTTCGGCAGGCACTCTCTGATATGACGTTTGGCGCAGCGCATACGCTTGAGGAGATCAATGACTGGGTTCTGCCGGCTCTTGTTGCGCACGGCGTTCAGATGACCCGGCCCGGCTATGTTGGCCTGTTCAACCCGGCGCCTGCCCTACCAGCAGAAGCTGCCGATCACATCATGGCCGCGATTAACCCTCAACTCGCGGTTTGGTCGCATGCCCCGGCTGCGGTTGAGATCGAGGCCCATACGATTGCGCAAGTGGCCGCTCGCGCCGGAATGGCGCCCGGTGCAGGTGGACATTTCACCAGCGGCGGATCGGAGGCGAATGCAACCGCCCTGATATGCGCGCTGACAGCCGCCTGCCCAGATTATGCACAGCGCGGGATTGCCGCGTTTAACGGCCAACCGCGCCTATACGCTTCAGCGGAAAGCCATCTTGCTTGGTTGAAAATTGCGCATCAGTCGGGAATGGGCCGCGAAGCGGTGTGCCTGATTGCAACAGACGGTATGGGGCGCATGCGGGAAGATGCCTTGCAAGCCCAGATTCTAGTCGATCAAAGCGCCGGCCATTGCCCGGTCATGATCGCAGCAACGGCGGGCACGACCAATGCGGGTATGGTTGATCCTTTGCACGCCTGCGCCGATTTAGCCGAGGCACATGATCTATGGCTGCATGTCGATGCTGCATGGGGCGGGGCGCTGATTGCATCGCCAAGGGAGCAGCACGTCCTGAGCGGGATGGAACGCGCAAGTTCGATTACTATCGATGCCCACAAATGGTTCGCAACGACCGTCGGAACCGGGATGTTTCTAACCGCGCGGCCGGATATTCTAACCAAAACCTTCCACGTGACCGCGAGCTATATGCCCTCGGCGGACGCGTCCATCGATCCCTATTTGAACACCGCTCAATGGTCGCGGCGGTTCTTGGGATTACGCATGTTCATGTGTCTGGCGGTGGCTGGATGGGATGGCTATGGCCAACATGTCGAGCGGGCGATTGATTTGATTGACGCCCTCAACCAGCGCCTGAGCAGGGCGGGTTGGACCGTCGAGAACGCCTCGCGCATGGCTGTGACTTGCTTGACCCCGCCGCAAGGGTGCGCCAGCGCTGAAGACATCGTGCGACGGGTGAATGCAGACGGCGCATTCTGGCTATCTACGGCCAAGTATGAGGGCAAGACCATTATCCGTGTCTGCGTCACAAATGGCCGAACCAGCCGCGCAGATATGGACAATTTGGCCGACCTCTTGATCGTCCATGCCGAGTAGGTCTAGGCCTCGATCCCGGCAGCCTTGGCCAGTGTTGCAAAATCTGTTTCCGGGCGCGGGCCGTAATGCGAGATCACTTCAGCGGCAGCGATGTGCCCAAGCCGGGCACATGTGGCGAGCGGTAAATCGCGGGCGACACCGTAGAGGAAGCCAGCTGCATATTGATCGCCTGCGCCAGTTGTATCCACAACCTTATCCACAGGTTCAGCCGCAACCACGATAGGCTCACCGTCGCCAATAACGACAGACCCTTTTTCCGAACGCGTCACGGCCGCAAGCGCCGTATCAGCGCGGAGCAATTCCACCGCCTTGTCGAAATCATCGGTCTCGTACAGCGACAGCAATTCTTCCTCATTCGCGAACAGAATGTCGATCTGGGTCTTGATCAATTGGCGGAAGCTGGCGCGGTGACGATCAACGCAAAAACTATCTGACAGGGTCAGCGACACTTTGCGCCCCGCCGCGTGGGCGATCTCAGCAGCATGCACAAACGCGGATTTGGCGACTTCCTTGTCGAACAGATAGCCCTCTAGGTAGAGAATAGCGCCGTTCTGGACCGTAGCAGTATCAACATCGTCCGGTGAGAACTCAACTGAGGCGCCAAGATAAGTGTTCATGCTGCGCGCGCCATCCGGTGTCACGAAGATGATCGAACGCGCTGTCGCTTCGCCGCCAATCAGGGGCGGGGTATCAAACGGTACACCAACCTTGGCCATATCGGCGCGAAAAACCTCGCCCAAGCGATCATCTGCGACTTTGCCGATATAGGCCGCGCTGCCGCCAAAGCTGGCAATCCCGGCAATTGTATTGGCCCCGGACCCGCCAGAGGTTTCAAGCGTGTCCCGCGAAGCCTTGGTCAGTGCGTCGGCGCGATCTGCTTCGATCAGGTTCATATTGTTCTTGTGGATGCCCCATTCGGCCAAAAACGCGTCATCGGTTCGTGAGATAATATCGACAATTGCGTTGCCGAGGCCGACGACATCATAGCGGGGTTGAGTCATGAAAACATCCTTGCAGAAAACCACTGCCGCGATCTGCCAGACTGTAGCGCTGGACGCAAGCAATTCAGGCGGTTAGAGCCGCAATCATGAAGAAAATTGCATATCTGTCCTCGACTGTGACCCTGTCCAATTCGCAGACCCGTCGCTCCGATGCCTATGAGCATGATTTGATGATCGAGGCCTTGTCTGGCCCATTTGCGGATCAAGGCATGAGCCTGCACGAGGTTGCATGGAATGATCCGGGCGCGGTCTGGTCTGACTATGACGGTGCCCTGATCGGTTCAACCTGGGACTATTGGGATCATCAGGATGCCTTCCTGAACACACTGGCAGACATCGAGACGACGACACCGCTGTTCAACCCGGCGGCGCTAGTCAGCTGGAATAGCCACAAAGGCTATTTACGCGATCTGGAGGCCAAAGGCGCCCGCCTCATCCCGACGCTGTGGATGGATCAAGTTACTCCAGAACTTGCCAAGCAGGCGTTTGAACAGCTCGGCAACGACGATCTGGTCTTCAAGCGCCAAGTCGGCGCCGGCGCAGAGGGGCAGCACCGCCTGAAACGCGGCGAGCCGGTCCCTGCGATGCCGCACGCGATGATGGTTCAACCATTCTTGGCGATGATCCAAACCGAAGGCGAGATCAGTTTCATCTATATTGATGGGCAGTTCTGCCACGCCTTGATCAAACGCGCCGCCGATGGCGAATACCGCATCCAGTCGGCCTATGGCGGCAGCGAGCAGGCGATCACCCCGTCCCCAAATGATCTGGCCTCTGCACAAGCAATAGTCGATACGCTGGATCAGCCGCCGCTCTACGCCCGGGTCGACATGCTGCGCGGCGAGGATGGCGGTCTTCTACTGATGGAAATGGAACTGATCGAGCCGTATCTGTATCCGGTTGAAGGGCCAGAACTTGGCACGCGTCTGGCCAAAGCCCTGTCGCGGCGCTTGGCCTAACTGGCTGGGACGTTCGCCTCGCGCAGCTGCGCCGCGTGGCGTGGATGGATCGACAATCTGTCGGCCAAAACCTCCAGAAACGCAGCTTCCTGCTCTGAAGCCTCCTGCACAGCAATACAGGCGCCGGCATAGATTTGCGCCGCATGATTAGGCGTTCTGGCGGCCAGAACAATGCGATCAATCGCATTCTCTCGCGCCAGATCGGTGGAATGATCTGGCTTTTCCGCCCCCTCGCCAAGCGCCTGCTCAATCACCAAGCGTTCTGCCTCATCAATCACCTGATCAGCAGACGCAGCGAGCATCATTGTCTCCACGATTGCGCGTGACAGATCAGGGTCGGCGCTGTCATCAGCGGCGTAACCCATATCCTGAATATCATCGCCAGACGGATCGCTCTTCTCGCTACGGTTCTGCCACGCGTGATAGGCAACAGCGCCCAAGGCCGCGACTGTGCCAGTTTTCGCAACAGTGCCGATGATCTTCCGGCCATTCTTTGTCGCGAGCAACAGAGTCAGTAAAGCGCCGCCGCCAATCGCAGCCTTTTGCGCATCCGGATCGGTTTCAACCCGGTGCTTGATCTTCTTCGCCAAATCTTTTGCCTGCTCGACTTGTTTCTCAACATCGACCTTGTCGGCAATTCCGCGCGCTTGTTCCTGAAGGTCTTTTAGAATGGATTGGATATCAACCATGGTGAGGTTCCGTTTTGTAAATTGCGCAGGCAAGGCATGTTATCAGATATAGTCTTAGGCGGCGCGGCTCAATCCACCGGTTATGGCTTTATACGTTTGGGTAGGCCGCGCGGCTCATCTTCGGTCGTTTCAGGCCGCTTTTCGCCATCGTCACCAGCCATCGACGCGGCGATTTCCGCATCAATTTTCCGCGCCAGTTCGACATAAGGCAGGTTCTGAAAGCCCGGCAGGTCCGGATCATACAAAGCGGCCAATCGCCGAATGCCCTCGCGGTCATGCTCCTGAAACAGTAAAGTGCGCCGCCGTGCTTCGCGTTCATGAATGCCCATGCCCATCAAGGCATAACGCGAGGCGCGCAGCGCGCTGTCAAACGTCTCGCGAACAATGTCTGTGGCCCCGGCCTGATACATTTCGTAGACCTGCATACGTCCATAAGCCCGTGCGATAATGTGCAGATCAGGCCGCTCGCGGCGGGCATGTCGAACAATATTCAGCGCCTGTTCTGTATCATCAATCGCCACCACCAGAAGCTCTGCGGTCTTGAGGCCTGCCGCCTGCAGCAGGTCCGGGCGTGAGGCATCGCCATAGAAAGTCGGCATGCCATACATGTTGAAATTCGCCACCGTTTCAGCGCTCTGGTCGAGCACGATCGTCTTGTAGCCGTTGCTGCGCAGCACCCGATTGATGATCTGCCCAAACCTGCCCATGCCCGCGATAATCACCGAGCCCTGTTCGGTTATCTCGTCAGCGTCCCGGCCCTGACTGGCATCCAGACGCGGCAGCACAACTTTCTCAAACAGGATGAATAATGCCGGGGTGAGCAACATCGACAGGGCGACAACCAAAAGTAATAGCTCTGACAATCCTACCGGGATCACGCCATTGGCAACGGTAAAGGCGAGTAACACGAACCCGAACTCACCCGCTTGTGCCAGACTGAGCGTAAACAACCAGCGATCGGAGGCTTTGAGCTTGAAGAAGATCGCAATCCATAACAGCACCGCCGCTTTCAAGACCATCAATCCAAGCGTCAGCCCAATCACGGTGCCAACATTCTCAGTCAGCAGCGCGAAATTTATCCCCGCGCCGACCGTGATGAAAAACAGCCCTAATAACAGGCCCTTGAACGGTTCAATATCGCTTTCAAGCTCATGGCGAAACTCGCTATTGGCCAGAACCACACCGGCAAGGAAGGTTCCGAGCGCCGGAGACAGGCCGACCAGTGTCATCAAAAAGGCAATTCCAACCACCAGTAGCAGGGCCGCTGCAGTAAACACTTCGCGCAGCTGAGCTGTCGCAATGAACCGAAACAGGGGCCGCGATAGATAATGCCCACCCAGCACAACCGCTGTCACCGCCGCGATATTGACCAAAGCAATCTGCCAACCGCTTAAGCCCGTAACCAGACTAAGCTCGCCTGCATGCTCGGCGGCTTGCGCTGTATCAGGGCCCAAGCCCGGCAGTACCAGTAGCGGCAACAGCGCCAGCAACGGGATCACGGCCATGTCTTGAAACAACAAGACCGAGAATGCCGACTGGCCGCCATCGCTTTTCATCAAACCCTTCTCGTTCAGCGTTTGCAGAACAATCGCGGTCGATGACAGTGAGAAGATCAAGCCAATCGCCAGCGCCACCCGCCACGGCAGACCCATGCCCAGACAGAAGGCCATCACGCCCAGCGCCGTCAGCCCAACCTGCATACCGCCTAGCCCGAGCAATCGGTGACGCATCTCCCACAGCGCGCGCGGTTCCAATTCCAGTCCGACTAGAAACAGCATCATCACCACGCCAAATTCGGCGACATGCTGAATGCTTTGCGTGTCCGAACCGACGACTTTGAGCAGCGGTGCAATCGCAATCCCGGCGATCAGATAACCCAGCACGGAGCCAAGGCCGAGCCGCTTCGCAATCGGCACCGCGATCACCGCAGCGCCAAGAAAGATCACCGCTTGAAACAGCAGGTTCGTCACGAAATATCCTTTGCACCACGCGCGGCTTCATAAAACGCAATCGCCGCCGCATTTGAAACATTCAGGCTTTCCATATCCGCCTGAATCGGAATGTGGGCAAGCTCAGCACAGGCCTTGGCCACGCCGGGCCGCAAACCCGGCCCTTCTGCGCCCAATACCACAGCCACTTTTGCGGCGCCGTGCACCGCCTGTTCGATCGTCGCGCGGCCACTTCCCGCCAGACCAACCGAATGATAGCCCGCCTCGCTTAAAGCATCGAGCGCGCGGGCAACATTCACCACCCGGCATTCCATCACCGTCTCAATCGCGCCCGCAGCGCTTTTTGCAACTATTCCCGTCACTGGCGGCGAGTGACGGGTCTGCAGGACAACCGCCCCGAACCCGAAAGCTGCAGCAGAGCGAAAGACCGCGCCAAGATTATGCGGGTCTTGAATTTGGTCGAGAATAGCCACCCGCGTGATCCCGGCCTCAATCACATCGTCAATCGCCGCCACGTCGAGCGGCGCAAACTTGCAGGCAATACCTTGATGCACCGCGCCCGGTGGTAGCAGTCGGTCCATATCCTTTGGCGACATATCTTCGGCGCCATTGGCCAGTTCGCCAAGCCGTTGCGCGGCATTCCGGGTCGCGACAAGCCGCTGTTTGTGGCGCTTGGGATTACGCAACGCCGCCTCAACCGCGTGCTGCCCCCAAAGCCACACCGGACCGCCCTCTTTATCGCGTTTTGGTTCGCGTTTGGGACCTCTGAAATCGGATGAATTAGAACGGTTGCGCGGATTGTGCTTCGTCATTATAAGGCCGTTTCTGGCTGAATAGAAGTTGGGTTCAAACCCTCTTCTGACGGTCAGAGACAGCGGCGTCAAACGCAGCTGTGCAGGTGTTCCCGGAGGGGTGGCCGAGTGGTTAAAGGCAGCAGACTGTAAATCTGCCCGCGTAGCGTACACAGGTTCGAATCCTGTCCCCTCCACCACTTGCCAGCAAGGTATGATACTGTGTGGCCATGAGCGGGTATAGCACAACGGTAGTGCAGCAGCCTTCCAAGCTGAGGATCTCGGTTCGATTCCGTGTACCCGCTCCAGTTCACTTTACATAAAAATCACGGACTAGCTTGGCTAATGACGTTTTCAACATCATTATTTGCATGTTTACGCATATGTTCTATCTATAGAGTATGAAACAGATTGAAAAACTTCCTGATCGTAACAGTACGAACTTGGCAGAGCACATGCGACCTGAACTCTTCAAGGCGCTATGTGACCCTGTGCGTATCTCAATAGTTGCGACGCTCGCAATGAAGGCACAGCCTGTAACTGTGAGCGAAATCACTGGCTGTTGCGGAATAGATTTCTCTGGTGTGTCGCGGCACCTCAAGCTGCTGCGTGATGCGGGTGTGGTCGCGGCTGAAAAGCGTGGGCGTGAGATGCTGTACACGCTGAAAACAGATGAGTTGATCGAGACCTTGCACGGCCTGGCGGATGTGCTTGGTAGTTTCAAAAAGGCGGCGGCGTAAATAACGCTTGCACGTATGCGCATTCATGCACATATAGGTTGGCAAAGGAGCTGACCCATGAAACGCCTACATATCCACGTAAACTCTGACGAAGCCAAATTCGAAGAGTCGCTTGCCTTCTACACCACTCTGTTTGGTGAGGGGCCGACAAAGACCCGCGACAATTACGCAAAATGGATGCTGGATGACCCGCATGTCAATTTCGTCGTTGAAGTCATCGAGATTGAAGGCGACAGACCCGGCATTCATCATGTTGGTTTACAAGTTGATGACAGTGAAGAACTGAACGCCATACTCGATAATCTGAAAGCAGCTGAAGCGCCGCTTCTGGAAATTGGCGAAACTGTTTGCTGTTTCTCCAAGTCCGAAAAGAACTGGACGATGGATCCATCAGGTCTGC
>Ga0256847_1001241_pt1 | contig 13504 bp, 11 predicted proteins | sample TeddybearmetaG_FD_189099 | JGI IMG/M metagenome (GOLD analysis project Ga0256847, IMG submission 189099) | Hydrothermal vent microbial communities from East Pacific Rise, Pacific Ocean - Teddybear | ecosystem: Environmental > Aquatic > Marine > Hydrothermal vents | place: Pacific Ocean: East... | reverse complement strand
AGCTACTCGCCTGGTTAGATAATTTATTGTCAGCCAAAATAATTGATGAAGTATTTCGTTAGATTAATGGCGTGGCCGAAGTTAAAGCCAAGCCCGAATTCTGCCTAGGCAATGCACGGTTTTTTGTCAGTGAAGAATTGCCCGAGCATGGCGGCACGCCAAGCCCACAGTCTATGCAGGCGACGACTGTGGCAATACACCATTATGTTTAAACAAATGGACAATCAATCATAGTCCTATTGTCATGTGCGCCGTATTTTCATCATCTGCATGATGCGCGCATCAAGCTGGGCTCATGAACCAACAAAGGGTGCTACACTTGAGGCGTACCCGCAATGGTTCATCACCCTTTCCTTGTTGACCCACTCGCCTAAAAAATGAAGCTAACCATGTCAGAGACCCCCCCAAAACATCGAAAGCGTTTTAAACAAACCGCAACCAATGTGTACCACACCGTTGAGCAACACCGTGCTCGGGCCTTGAATGAGGATGTGAAAGGTGTTGTGGCCCGCTTTAAAGATTGGTTCGGCCTGAAAGTGGATAATGGGCAACGTTGGTATCAGGCACAATCGTTGGTGTTAAAGGTTGTGTATGGCTTTACCATTGTGCCGGTGTTGTTGCTGCTGGGGTTATTGGGTGTGCTCATGGTTAAGTTCGGTGGGCCGATTTTATTGGTGTTGGCGTTAACCGCAAAATTTTTGATTGTGACTTCAAAAATTGTATTTTTTATCGGTTATGTCACTTACAAAATGCTCAAAACGGTGTTGATTCTGTATTACGTTATCACCCGCTTTCGGAACAGCCACGTGGAAGCCAAGCGTCGCCATCACGTGATTGCCGAGCAATCCTTGCCGATTGATATGTGGGATGGTTCGGATGGGTATCAGCAGGTTCAATTTGAACATCAATGGAAAAATATCACGCTGAGCACAGAGCAACACAGCCTGCCGGTTTTATGCTCTTATTTGCGTTATGCGATTGAAGCGCAGAAGTGTCTATTTAGCCATATTAAACAGGATTGGCGCGCGTATCTGACCTTATGGCGGACAGATAGCCTGGCCATTGTGAAAGCGGCTTTTTCTGCGTTGGCGACAGCGGTGTTTAAACCGCATCAGTTGGGGGATCAAGTGTTTAAGGGGCAAGCCCTGGTGTTGGGGGATGCGCAGCTACAGAAGGTGCGCGTTGCACAGGATCATACGATACAGCTAGATTTCCTGGTGAAATGGGTTGACTGGACGGTGAGCTGGCAAAAATCGTGGCGTTTTTTATCCATCCGCCGTCAATGCGAGCAAACGGTGTGGGTGGTGAAAGCGCCCTCCAACTGAGATGTTTTTAAATCAAAAGCCGTATATTGCTTGCCCCAAATGTGATTTGTTGATGGATCAAAAAACCGTTCCGTTTGGACAAAAGGCACAGTGTCCACGTTGTCATGAAGTTTTATCCCAGCCGGTGCGCCATTCTGTGCAGTATACCTTGGCTTTGTCTTTGACCGGTTTACTGCTGTTTATTCCTGCAAACGTACAGCCGTTATTGAGTTTGCATTTAAATGTTTTTCATTTGTCCAAAGCCTCAACCATTATCCAAGGCGTGGTGGTGCTGTTTGATGCCGGTTTGTGGTTGGTTGCGGGTATGGTGTTGGTGGCGGCCATTGTGGTGCCAGCGGTGAATTTTTTATTGATGTTTTATGTGTCCCTGAGTTTAACGCTACATCGTGCTTTCCCGCATGTTACCACCGCGTTTCGTATTTATTTGCATTTGGTGGAGTGGGCGATGTTGGAGGTGTATTTGCTGGGTTTGTTGGTTTCTTTGATTAAGCTGGCGGATAAGTCTTTTGTGATTATGGGGGTCGGTTTATATTGTTTTATTGGGCTGTTATTGGCCTCAATTTTATTGTCCACGCATGTGGACCGAGAGGGGTTTTGGCGTCGCTTGGAAAATTTACACGTGGGGAGGAAAGCCGCATGAGTGCGCAGCCGATCACCGCTAAGCAGCTGGGCTTAACGTTATGCCATGATTGCCGCAAACTCATCGCCGGGATTGCTGGCGAGCAAACGCGTGCGCATTATTGCCCACGGTGTGGTGCGCGTTTGCATCAGCGTATTCCGAATAGTTTGACGCGTACTTGGGCTTTTTTGCTGACCGCGATGTGTTTGTATATCCCGGCCAATCTGTTGCCGATTTTAATCATTGAACGGTTTGGCCAAGCCAAGCCGGATACCATTTTATCGGGTGTTTTTACGCTGGTTGATCATGGCTTATGGGGCGTGGCGATTGTGGTGTTTGTTGCGAGCGTGGTTGTGCCGCTGCTGAAAATGCTGGTGATGGTGGTGTTGTTATTGTCGGTGCATTTATCTTGGCAGATTTGCGCACAACATCGCACCGGCCTGTTTCGGGTGATTGCGTTTGTTGGGCGCTGGTCTATGTTGGATATTTTTGTGATTGGGTTGATGGTGGCTTTGGTTGAGTTTAAACAAATCGCCAGCATATCGGCTGGCCCAGGGGCGACCTTTTTTGGTTTGGTGGTGGTGTTTACCATGTTGGCGGTGGTCAATTTTGACCCAAGGTTGATGTGGGATGCTTGTAAAACCCCTGAAGAAAGCGGCGTTTGATGCTTTGTGTGGCAAGCGGGTCGATTTTTCTCAGTTGATTGGGTAGGCTGGTGTTTTGTCATTGCCCACCAGGATCGAGTATGAGCACACAGGATAATGATTATCGCCAGAGTCGGCGAGAGTATATCGCAGCAGAATTAAATGAAAGCGCTTTAGCGGATGACCCAATTGCACAATTTTCCGGCTGGCTTAACGCCGCGCATACCGCGCAAGAGGTGGATGCGACCGCGATGACGTTGGCCACGGTGAATGCGCAAGGCATGCCCTCGGCTCGGATTGTGTTGTTGAAGCATTTTGACCCACAAGGGTTTGCGTGGTACACCGATTATCGCAGCCAAAAAGGCCAAGATCTTTTGCATAACCCCCAAGCCGCGTTACTCTTTTTTTGGCCATCACTGCATCGGCAAGTGCGCATTCAGGGGCGCGTTGAACGCTTGGAGACGCCACAGAATGATGCCTATTTTCACGCTCGGCCACGGGGCAGTCAATTATCTGCGGCGGTTTCGGTGCAAACTGCGCCGGTGTCGGATCGAGGCGCTCTGGCGCAACAGGTGGCGGCTTGGGAGGCAAAATACGTGAACCAACCGATTCCAAGACCCGAGGCTTGGGGGGGGTATTGTTTGTGCCCGGATCAGTTTGAATTTTGGCAAGGGCGTGAGAATCGTTTGCATGATCGTTTTCAGTACCAAAAAACACAAGGGCAATGGCAAAGCCAGAGGTTGCAGCCATGACTTTTTCTATCATTGCGCATGATCCTGAAAGCGGTGATTTGGGCATTGCGGTGGCTTCAAAGTTTCCCAATGTTGGGGTTGTGATTCCGTTTGCAAAAGCCGGGGTTGGGGCGATTGCAACACAATCGTACTGTAATACGAGCTTTGGGCCACGGGGTTTGGCTTTGCTAGAAAATGGGGCGAGCCCAGCGCAAGTGATTGAGATTTTAATTGCCACCGACCCGAATAGAGAGGATCGCCAAGTCGGGGTGGTGGATGCACAAGGCCGCTCGGCGACGTTTACAGGGCAGCATTGTTTTGATTGGTGTGGCGGTGTCACCGGGCCGCATTTTGCCGCACAAGGCAATACCTTGGCGTGTGATGCGGTGGTGAGCAAGATGGTTGAGGTGGTGAATACGCAAACACAGGCCTTGCCTGAGCGCTTATTGGCGGCCTTGTCAGCCGGGCAAGCCGCTGGGGGTGATCGCCGGGGGCAGCAGTCTGCGGCGTTATTGGTGGTGCGGGCGGGGGGCGGTTATGCGGGTTTTGATGACCGCTATGCGGCCATTTCGGTGTATGACCATGTGACCCCGGTGGTGGAGTTACAGCGTTTATATGGGGTGCATCAACTGACGTATTTTCGCAGTGACCCCGCGCGTTTACGCCTGATTGACCCGGCCTTGGCGACAGAGTTACAACAGTTATTAAGCGCCAGAGGGTTTTATTCCGGCCCGATTGATGGCGCGTATGGGCTTGCCAGCAAACAAGCGTTGCATGATTTTATGGGTTGGGAAAATTATGATGCACGTATGCGTGAGGATGAACAAATAGATTTGGATGTGCTGGCGGATATGCGGGTGAAACATGCGCACTGGCTAGCCGAACATGCGCCGGATTAACTGATGACGCGATAACACGGTTGGTAATCTTCATCATTGGGCAGCTTCATTCGGTGGTGTTGCACAAAATTGGCCAGGAGTTGATCCAACGGGGCTAAGATTTTGGGGTCACCATGAATGGTGAATGGGCCATGTGCTTCAATGGTGCGAATGCCCTCATCTTTGACATTGCCCGCCACAATCCCGGAAAAAGCCCGGCGCAAGTTTGCCGCTAGATCATGTTTTGCTTGGGCTTTGGTTAAGGCCAATTGGCTCATGTTTTCATGGTTGGGTTCAAACGGTTCTTGAAAGTTCTGTTCGATGTGTAATAACCAATTGTAATAATACGCATCGCCATTTTCTTTCCGGTACTGGTAAACCGCTTGAATGCCTTTGTACATGCTTTGGGCGACCGCAACCGGGTCACCAATAATGATTTTATATAACTGTTGGGCTTCATAACCCAAGGTTTCCCCAACAAAATGGTGAATTTGTTTGAAGTACAGTTCACTTTCTTTGGGGCCGGTAAAAATCAATGGAAACGGCATGCCTTTATTGTTCGGGTGTAACAATACGCCGAGCAAATACAAAATTTCTTCGGCCGTTCCAGCCCCCCCAGGGAAGACAATGATGCCGTTAGCACTGCGCACAAAGGCTTCTAAGCGCTTTTCAATATCCGGCATGATGACGAGCCGATTGACGATGGCATTGGGGGATTCAGCGGCGATAATGCCGGGTTCAGTGATGCCGACATAATGCCCGGTATACATGCGTTGTTTGGCGTGGGCGATGGTGGCCCCTTTCATCGGGCCTTTCATGGCCCCTGGGCCGCAGCCGGTGCACACATTGAGCCGCCGTAAGCCCAATTCATAACCGACATCTTTGGTGTATTTGTATTCTGTGCGGTTAATCGAATGCCCACCCCAGCAGACCACCAAATCGGGTTTTTCGGCGGCTTTGAGAATTTTGGCATTGCGTAAAATATGGAAAATGAGGTTGGTAATGTTTTCTTGATTTTTGGGGTGTTTCTTCAGGCGTTCGACTTCATTGTTAGAAAACACAATATCGCGTAAGACCGCGAATAGATGTTCTTGGATGCCGGTAATCATTTCACCGTCCACAAACGCATTCAGCGGGGCTTGTTTGATTTCGAGCTTGATGCCCCAATCTTGCTGCACGATTTTAACACTGAAGTTTTTGTATCGTTCTAATACGGCTTTACTGTCATCACTGTGCGCGCCGGTATTTAAAACCGCCAAAGCACAGCATCGAAACAATTCATACAAACCACTGGTGCTGGTGTCTGCAAGGCGGTCAATTTCTTGGTGGGACAATAGTTCAAGTGCGCCGGAAGGTGCCACCAAGGCATCGACATCTTTTTCTTGCTGCATAGTGCGGGCTCGGGTCTTTAGGTTAATCCTATACTGAGTTTAGCAGTTATCCACCAAGTAACAGGAGTAACCCTATTAGCGTATAGTAAAGATCTAACGTTGTGGGGGGCGAGGGAAGATAAATCCGCTTAACTTATTTTGTTTTGTGATGATGCGCACAGTTTACGCGGGTGGACACCCCCACAATGGGGTTAACAGCTCGGTGAGCGGTTGACCTCTCCCAACTTCCCCAATGGTCAATTGTAGTCGAGCCTTAATGCCGAGCTACCACTCCCCAGCCAAAGGTAGTTCGGTTTTTTTTATGCCTGTTTGCCGGGGTTATTGGTTTAACGTTCGCACCAAACGGAAGCCGAGATAGACCCCTTTGAGGGTCGGCCGTAAGCGCCCAGCTAAGGGTTCTGGTGAGATGTAACGCCTCACCGTTGAGCCTAAAAAGCTGGGCCGTGTCGCCCACCCACCACCCCGAAAGACGATGCGCGCTTGTGTACTTTTTGTGCACACTTGTTCTTGGCCGTTGTAAGGCTCTGCATGTGCAGAACACGTCCATTCCCAGACATTGCCCATGATGTCGTATAAGCCGAAGGGGTTCGGTTGGAATTGGCCGACCGGTGCTGAGACCACGTACCCATCTTGACATTCGGCATTAATCATCCAGGTAAAATGTTTTTCACCGATTTCATCACTGACGTTGGCATACTCACAGGCTTGGTCTAAATCATCCCCAAAAAAAGTTTCTGTTGAGGTGCCGGCTTTGGCCGCATATTCCCACTGGGCCTCGGTGGGTAAGCCAAAGTGTTGACCCGTTTTGGCGCTTAACCAGGCCGCAAACCCTTGAGCTTGGGCCAGGGTGACATTCACCACGGGTTGTTGTGCTTGGTTGAGTCTTAAGTCTTCGAATGTGCCACTGTCATGTCGGGCTTGATACTGCCGAAATTGTGCATTAGTGACTTCATGCTGCATCATCTGAAAAGGTTTGAGGCAGACTTTATAGCGGTTTTCTTCCGGTTCATCTTCGTACCAAAAGCCCATAAAAAAACAGCCTTTGGGGATATCCACAAACGCAAGCTTGAGTGCCGGGTCTCGCCAGACCGGGGTATCCGCTAGTACTGTGGTGGTTAGGGCCGTCAGCAAGACCCCAAGCAGCATACGTCTCATTGGTTTTTTCTCTTATTGGTTGCCTTATTCGAGTCTAGCAGGCTTTAATAAGTCCGCTTGGATACAACGTAAGAGTGGGTAGTCATAGGCACCATCCAAGGCTTCGTAGACGGATTTTAAGCGTAGCTGGTCAGGGTCGGGTCGGCTTAGCATGAGGTCTTTGATGTGGCTTAACTCGGTTGCGGCCATGCTGCATACGTCGTCAAGCGCGACCTCGCCTTGCTCAATCGCAATGGATAAATGGCTAAAAATGGTGCTTTCTTTTAACTCCCGGTCGTGTGCAATGTCTGCCACGGAGCGCCCGGTTTTAAACAGGCGTAAGGTTTCTTCGTGTGTGCCGGTCTTTTTTTCATAGGGGATGAGTTGGGGGCTGTGTGCTAACAACACGTCTAAAAAAGCTTGTCCATACGCATTCAGTTTCTTTTTGCCGACGCCGGATATGGCCGCCATATCGGTCAAATTCAGCGGTTGTCGGAGTAACATTTCTTTTAAAGTCGCATCGTGAAAAATCAGATACGGTGGGACATCTTCGGCTTTGGCGATTTCTGTGCGTTTTTCACGCAATAGATTCCAAATGACTTCATCCACGGGGATATCGGCGGCTTTTGCGGCGGCATGGACGGAAACTTGGTCATCCCGAAATTGAATGCGGGCTTCACCACGCAAGATGGGCCGGGCTTTATTCGTCAGTTTCAGGCTACCATACCCTTCCACATCAACATTGAGTAAACCGGCGGCGACCAATTGTCGGAAAATAGAGCGCCATTGTTTGTCTGACACATCCGCCCCAATGCCCCAGGTGCTGACCCGCTCATGGCGAAATTTACGCGTTTTTTCGGTGTTTTTCCCGCGCAAGACGTCAATTAAATGACCGACCCCAAATAATTGTTCGGTGCGATAGACATTGGATAAGGCTTTTTGTGCGAGCTCTGTGCCATCCCAGGTTTTGGGCGGGTTTAAGCAGGTGTCACAATTGCCACACGGTTGCGCATAGGTTTCTTCAAAGTAGGCCAATAACACTTGGCGACGGCATTGTGTGGTTTCACACAAACCAATTAAGGCATTCAGTTTGTGGACTTCAATGCGTTTAAAGGTTTCTTCACTGTCTGAGCTTTGAATCATTTGTCGGCGCATCACCACATCTTGCATGCCGTAACACATCCACGCATCGGCAGGCTCCCCATCTCGCCCAGCACGGCCCGTTTCTTGGTAGTAGGCCTCCATGCTACTGGGTAAATCCAAATGCGCGACAAAACGCACATCCGGTTTATCAATGCCCATGCCAAATGCCACCGTGGCGACCATGACGAGGCCGTCTTCGCGTAAAAATCGGGCCTGATTGTGTTGTCGGACCTGTGCATTCAACCCCGCATGATAGGGCAGGGCGGGCCAGCCTTCTTGTTGTAACCATTTTGCGGTTTCGTCGGTTTTTTTCCGCGACAAACAATACACAATGCCGGTATGCCCTTGATGCTGGGTTAAAAAAGCTTTCAACTGGCGTCGGTAATTGCTCTTTTGCACAATATGGTATTGCACATTGGGGCGGTCAAAGCTGGCGCTGTAGACAGTCGCTTTTTCGAGTTGTAAACGTTGAATAATTTCGTTTTGGGTGGGGCCATCTGCGGTGGCGGTTAAGGCGACTCTGGGTATATCCGGGAATTGTTCGTGTAAAACGCTTAATTGCACATATTCAGGCCGGAAATCATGCCCCCACTGAGACACACAATGGGCTTCATCAATCGCAAAGAGGGCCAATTTGCATTGTTTGAGAAAACCCAGAAAATTGGGTTTAACCAAGCGTTCTGGTGCGCAATAGACCAAATCCAAGCGACCGTCGAGCATATCTTGCTCAACCTGCTGGGCTTCATGGTAGTGTAAACTGGAATTGAGGAAAGCCGCACGAACGCCCAATTGGGTCAGTGCGGAAACTTGGTCTTGCATTAACGCAATTAACGGCGAAACGATGATGGCCACCCCGTCACGTAGGATGCCAGGTATTTGATAACACAGAGATTTTCCGCCCCCTGTGGGCATCAAAACCAGTGCGTCGTGGCCGTCGATGAGTTGTTGGATAATGGTTGCTTGATCACCTCGGAAGGCCTCATAGCCAAAAACCGTTTGTAGCGTTGTGAGTGCGTGCATGTTGACCCATCCTTGTTGCAGCGGGTCATTATATAGGGGTCGGTGTTTAAGATAAAGGCAACTCGGTGGGGCCAGCCATTCCGAGCCGGGTGTTGGTTGGGCCTAAATCTGCGATGATTTCTTGCATGCCATAGCGTAAGCTTGCGTGTTAGGGGCGGGCCGGATCGTCTTATCTTTTTTGACAATATATTTGTAGTGGTGTGATGCATGAAAACGAGATTAGCAGTGATGGTTGCCATGAGTTTGATCCTCAGCGCTTGTGCCGCGCCCAAAACCAAGGTGCGCCAGTTGGTGCCCGCCGCGTATGGCGAGGTAACCCAATACCGAAATATTGCGATATTGCCTTTTACGGGGGAACAGGCCGAGGCTTTTGATGATGAGTTGGAAGGCGAGTTGGCGGTTATCATTGTGCAAGGTAAACCGTTTTTTAATGTCGTTGAGCGTGTGCGGTTAAAATATGCGTTACGAGAGTTAGAGCTGAGCCAAGGGGGCTTTATCAACCCACAGCAGGCGGTGAAAGTCGGGCATTTTATTGGCGCGCAAGCTTTATACACCGGGCAAGTGAAAACTTCCCGTGTGGATTATGAGTATTATGAAGAAACGCGTTCCAAGTGTGTGCAACGAAAAGACCCAGATAAGACGTTTTCTAAATGTTTACAATATGAAGAGGAAAAAGTGGATTGCACGCGGAAAACCGCCACCTTTCATTTCATTCCAAAAGTGATTGCGGTGCAAAGCAGCCGTGTGGTCTATTCGAGAGGGATCAGTAAGACCGCAGAATCAGAACACTGTGAAGATAAAACCGCCGCGGAAGCAACCGATGTATCTTTAATCGCACAAGCGAAAAAAGCCGCGTTAGAAACATTCAAGCGTGATATTGCGCCCAATTATGTGGAGCAAGAATTGACCATTATGGATGATATCAGCAGTCTACCGGAAGCCGCACAGACACGTTTTAAAGCGGCTTTGGTTTTTGCTGAAAATGATCGTATGGATCGGGCGTGTGTTTTGTGGCAGGAAACCGCGCAACTGGCACCTTCGCAGGTTTCGGTGATTTACAATCTGGGTTTGTGTGCAGAAACACAGGCGAATTATACGCAAGCACTGGCGTTATACCGCCAGGCGGATGGGTTATTGAGTAAGCCGGATGATACGGTATCGGCGGCTTTGTCACGTATGCAGCAGAAAATACGCGAACAAAAGACGTTGCGTGAGCAAATTAAGCCCCAGGCGTGAAACTATTCCAGCAACTCAATAAAATCTTCATCCACGTCTTTTGCATAATCCATCGCCGAACGACCTTCATTGTCTTTAAGCGTTCGATCCGCGTTCGCATCCAATAGTTCGTCGCAAGCATCGTATGCCAGACATTTGACTGCCCACATCAATGGTGTCCGATTCGTATTATCTTGGGTGTTAACATCGGCTCCAGCTTTGATCAGCGTTCTCACCACGTTTTCTTTATGCAGCATATCCGCATAACATGCTAGGCTGAGCGCTGTGGTGCCTTGTCTTTTATCCCTGGCCTCCAGATTTGCCCCCCGTTTACACAGTAATTTTACGATATCCGCATCGCCACGATAAGCGGCAATCTGTAATATCGTTGCAGAACCGTGCTCTGCCTCGTCTGCATTCGGATTTGCACCATTATCTAGCAGTTGCTGTATGAGTTTCTTTGAGTCACTGTAAATGGCATAAACGATTGGTTGCCAACCGCCTTCATCCGTTTTTTGAATATCCGCTCCGGCGGCTAATAGTGACATGACTATCTTCTTTTTGCCGCGACTGGCGGCATAACTAATCATGGGGATACTATCGCCTTTGATGCTCAAATCACCTTGCATGGATTCATCAAGTTCAACTATGTCATTGAACCCTAGCCCCTCAAACCGTTTTCCTGGAAATTGCTGGGCAACCGCCTCAAAATCTTCCTCATCGGGTGTGGTAACGACAGTACCATCTGGATCGGCCCCGGCTTTGAGCAAGATGGACACCATTTTCGTATGCTCGTTCAAAATAGCAGTGCCCAACGGTGTATTACCAGCAGCATTTTTTGCTTGAACATCAAACGATAGCGCTATCAACAGATGGGCGATGTCATGCGTATTACTGGATGCGGCGATATGTAGCAAATTATTTCCGTCAGCATCACGTAAAGCATGGCTATCTAGCGGTGCTAGAATTTTTTGAAAGACCTCAACCTGGTGCGTTTGTGCCAGTAGCCAGATGCCCTGATCAGGTGGCAAATCACACATATATTGGGTGATTAAGTGCACAATATCCTCATGCCCATTCATCTTGGCGCAATCCAGTGGCGTGTCACCATCACCATCTTTTGCGACGATATCGGAGACTGGCAACAATGCCTGAACGGCGCTGATGAGACCTTGTCTGCAAGCATCATGTAGTGGCGTTATGTAGTCGTTATCGGATTCGGTTGGGTCTGCCCCGGCTTGTAACAGCATCGGAATGAATGAGGCCAGTTTAGCATTGCCTGCAGCCATATGCAGGCACGTCTGGCTTTCTCTATCGGCAGTGTTAGGGTTAGCCTTATGTGCAAGTAGCATGGGAAGGATTTGTGCTGCGTTAGTCGCATTTTCTAAGGCACAATGTAGCGGTAATTCGCCATAGTGAGAACCCAGGTTAGGATCTGCGCCTGCCTCCAGTAAATAGTTAACGATCTCCGGTCTGTTGTGAGAGATCGCACTGGTCAGGGGGGTTTCCTCCCCTTCACCCTCTTCGGTGTAGTTGAGATCCGCGCCGCACTGATGAAATGCTTTCACATAGGCCAAACCATCGGGAAGCGCCATCACATCGCTGAGTAAATACGCTAATGTGTCTTGTTGGGGCGGTGTCACCTGTTCTGGTAAACACGCAATCAACAGTTTGCTGACCTGAGGCTTGTTGAGTTTAATCGCCCGCTCAATGAGTACATAAACGTCATCTGGATCACCCTCCTGAAGTGCCTGAAAGGGCGCAATCGGTTTTTGGAATTGTTGCAACAAGTCGGTGCGGTCACCATCAACACAGGCGGTTATCAGTACTCTATTGGGGATTGTCTGAAATTTTGGGTCGGCGAGAAACGAATTGAGTTTTGCCATATCATGGTGGATGATCGCGGTCACCACATTGTCCTCAAATGAATCATCATAAGTGTCTTTGGGGGCAATCAAGCGCGCGCCGTGCTGCTTTAGATATTGCTCCAGCGGGAATGATTTGCCCGCAACGGCCCATAAAGGGCTGCCTTTTGAGCTACACGCGTTGATATCGGCACCGTGTTCGAGTAATAAGCGGGCAATCTCTAACGCATGTGTTTCTGGGCGGTGGGCTAGGGTCGCAAGCGGTGTGCAGACTTTTGCGTCACCCCCTTTTTCCAGTACGAGTTTAACCAAGTCAGGATGATCCAATTCAAGCGCGCTGTCTAATATGCTATATCCATTGTCACCCCAGTCTTCGTCATCCCAATCCTCGTCTTCCTCCTCCTCCTCCTCGTACTGAGCATGAATATTCGCACCGGCTTTAAGCACAGCGATGGCTAAATTCGGCATTTCATGTTCCATGGCATAAAGCAACAGCGGTACACCAGAAATACGCGTATTGGGATCAGCCCCTTCTGAGAGTAAACGAATAGCGGTGTGTTCATCCTCCTCTTCCAGCGCGTTTTGGATGAGAATGTCGGGGTTGTCTGCGACTAAGATATGCGCAATGTCTTCAAAATCGACTGCTTTCCCGTGTTTAAAATACGAGGTATAGCCCTCTCCAACCTGGTCATGGAAGATTTCTGCAATGATGTATTCTGCGCCAGTTTTGGCCAGTCCACGAATAAACGACTGGCTGAGCTCACTTGAGGCTCTCCCTTGAAATTGGAGATTCAGCTGTGTTTCTTCGCATTCTACGTATTCCAGATACATATCTTCAAAATCCTGGAAGATTTTTTTCGCCCCTAAGGCTTTAAAGTGTTTTGCGATGTCTTTGAGGTTTTCATCATCATAGTCCTCAAATGCGGCAGCGGTTTGTGTGCATTGCTCAGCATCGGAGTAAATACATTTGAGGGTATACCAGGTCGAAGACATTATTCATCCTTTGGCGAAAGCAGAAATCGGTAATCTTCTAAAGGTAGAGCAGTCGTGTAGGTAGTGCAATATTCACGAGCATCAAAATCGGCTAAAATAGTGTTATAAGCAGGCGGGAAGGGTTCGATAAGACCCTTGCATTGAAGTCGCCTGAAAAATACAATCCCCCCTAATATAGCAAGATCACGTGCGGAGTGTCACTCGGTTATGCTATTAACTGGAATACAGAATCATTTAGACGTGCTTAGGCATCAAGAGTTGACGAGTAACACGGTATGATTCACTTCATCAATCCCACGATAGATTGTGTTTTCAAAGCGATATTAGGCTCTGAGGCGCATGAGCCTATTTTGATTCATTTTCTGAACGCGATGTTGAATTTGTTGGGTGAGCACAAAATCCGCTCAGTCATCCTCAAAAACCCGTACAACGCGAAAGATATATGAGCGCCAAAGACACCATTGTTGATGTTAAAGCGACGGATAATCAGGGTAAAATTTACCAAATCGAGATTCAAACATCAGCCTTCAGGACACGCAAACACCG
>Ga0256847_1001240_pt1 | contig 13508 bp, 11 predicted proteins | sample TeddybearmetaG_FD_189099 | JGI IMG/M metagenome (GOLD analysis project Ga0256847, IMG submission 189099) | Hydrothermal vent microbial communities from East Pacific Rise, Pacific Ocean - Teddybear | ecosystem: Environmental > Aquatic > Marine > Hydrothermal vents | place: Pacific Ocean: East... | reverse complement strand
TATATTGTCCAGGATCTAGTATTTTACGAACTGCATTTAATACTGGCAGCGCAATAATTGCAGCCAGTTTGCTATACCAGTTATTTTTAAACTGTTGTTTTAACACATGATTAAACAATGACGCCAACCCTTCCCCGGTCTTCAGTGAAACATTGCCGACAAAGCCATCAGTCACCACGACATCGACAGTTCCTTTATAAATATCATCTCCTTCGATGAATCCATGGAAATTGAGTTCAGTGTCAGAAATCAATTTACTCGCTGCTTTTATTGTTTCGTTGCCTTTTATAGCTTCGGAACCTATATTTAATAGACCTATTGTAGGCTTTTTTATTCCATCAACTGAACTAGACAGAACCGATCCCATCAATGCAAACTGCAAGAGTTGATCTGGTGTGCACTCGACATTGGCACCTAAATCCAGCATTAATGAATGTCCTCGCATCGTCGGCAGCAAGGTGCATATCGCCGGGCGACTGATTCCTGAAATGGTTTTCAATACATATTTACTGGTGGCCATTAAGGCACCGGTGTTGCCTGCGCTAACACAGGCTTGTACCGTTTGACTTTTCACCAGGTTAATAGCAACACGCATGGATGAGTCTTTTTTCTTTTTTAATGCATGTGCAGGTTTTTCATCCATTGTTACAACCTGCGACGCGTGGTGTATTTTTATTCGTTTTTCTTGCGCTAGTTGATATTTTTCAAGTTCAGCGTTTAATTTTTCCTGGTCGCCAACGAGTATTAACTCAACATCACTGAAATTCAAGATTGCTTGTTTCGCCGCCGGCATTACGACTTTTGGGCCGTGATCTCCGCCCATTGCATCTAATGCAATTGATTTCATTGTTACAGGTACTCCTTCAATGAGATATCTTAGGATTCAGAGCGTCCCAAATTGGCCAAGGCAAGGCGCAGTCCGCAGGGAATGGCATGCCCTTTACAAGGACTGCAACGCGGCATTGGCCGATTTGGGACTCTCCCTTCGGGCCAGCCAGGAAGCAGTCATCTGCGTTGTTGTACTCCATTGAATTAACCACGGTTAGTCCTGCAGGTCGCACGCCTAGCAGCTAACCGCTTCCTGACTGGCTGAATCCTAAGATATCTCATTGAAGGAGTACTAGTTCCGACCAAAAAAACACGGACGGTGTTTACCGTCCGTGTTACTTCAATGTTGAACAGTGAATAGACTATTCTTCGTCATCATCTAGTTCAAGTTTATCGGCTACCACTTGGCGGCCACGATAAAAACCATCAGCAGTCATATGATGACGTCGATGTGTTTCTCCGGTTGTAGAATCAATCGCTAAAGTTGCAGTAGATAGCGCATCATGAGATCTTCTCATGCCACGTCTCGACGGTGTCTTGCGACTCTTTTGAACAGCCATTACCTTTATCTCCAGGAATTTTAAAAATTTTGTAGTCTTTGTCCATAAACGAACTTCCTCCCGTCATGGACTGGAATAAAGAAATTTTCGATTTTTTTATTCCGCATTTTCAATGGTTTATGACCATTAAAGTTCTAGTACTTCCTGTTACCGAATTAGTGACCATCCTTATGATGGCAACTATCTATTCAACTGACCCAGAACGTTACAGATCACCTTTAAGTTTTGCTAAAACAGCAAAAGGGTTTTCTTTTTCGATCGCATCATCCACATCTATCTGATTCGACCAATATTCATTACAGTCCTGATACTCATGTCTCGAAACAAGTGGCAAAGCCAGTATCAATTCATCTTCAATCAGGTCATACACATCGATGAAGCCATTTTCGATTTCAATATTATCGAGACCGCTGGCAATGATATCCCCATCATCAGCTCCGAGCAAAAATTCGAAATCACAATCGATTGACACCCGCATAACTTGCATACATCGTTGGCAATTCAGATTGAGGCTGCTCTTTACTTTGCCTCGAATCACCGCAAGGCCAATTTCATTACGATAAAACTCAAAAGTCACATTTATGTTGGCTTTATCGTCTTCAACCGAAGCCGCCAGTCTCGATAAATCTGACAGGCTAATTACGCCTTCAAAGCTGCCGTAGCGTACAGTTTCTTTCTGCACATTGCAGGTTCTTGGGAGCTTGCCTCGCATAAGCGGCGGATTTTACAGCTAATTCATCAGTAATGTCCATCGTTTAGACCGGCTGAAGCCTGTAATTTCTGTTTATTTCAGAAATTTATAATATACTTTTGCCGATGGGGTCATATAACCACGCCCGAATAGCTTTACCACCAATATTTTACTACTTATCCTGAATAAAAGTGACAGCAAATCTTATACTCGCCAGCAGCTCTCCTTTTCGAAAAGAACTTCTCAATCGTCTGAATGTAGCCTTTGAATGCCATTCACCAGAGGTCGATGAATCTTTGCTTTCTGAAGAGTCAGCAGATTCATATGTTCGCCGACTAGCTGTTGCGAAAGCACAAAAATTAGCGATGGATTTTCCAGGGGCGATAATCATCGGGTCTGATCAATGTGCTGTGCTTGGTGATGAAATATTGGGCAAGCCGGGCAATCATCTAAAAGCGTTAGAGCAACTGAAAAAAGCCCAGGGGAAAACTGTAGTATTTCACACTGGACTTTGCGTATTACAACCATCTTCAAGTTTTCAACAGGTAGATAACATTCTGTTCCGGGTTAATTTCAGAAACTTATCTGATAGACAACTGGAGCATTATTTACGCACGGAAGAACCTTACCAGTGCGCAGGTAGTTTTAAGTCCGAAGGTTACGGTGTTGCTCTTTTCAGTAAAATGACTGGTGATGACCCTACTGCTTTAATTGGTCTACCACTGATTCGATTGACCCACATGTTAGAACAGGCTGGAATATCGGTAGTATAATTAGTTTCCATTCTGAAAGGATGGAAACTAATTCGGCACAGGGATGTGTCAACCCATTTTTATTAATATGGGCGATGGCGATAAGCCATTGCCCATGTTAATAATGACGGGAAGGAAAAAGAAAAATCACATTTTTTCTTTTTCCTGTTCATGACGGGCAGGAAGCCCGTTCATGGACGACAACTAATATTCAATACTGAGCGCAAACCTCATCAGCCCATTTGATTGCCTGTAAATATATATCCGACAATTCGGCCAGGTCAAGATCTAAAAAGCTGATAATGCTGGAATCATTTTGCTCTAGAGCGCATGCACAACTTAATGCTTTGCCCAGGCTGCCAGATTTATTCAACAACCCCTGCTTTAAATCATCTGACAATGGTAATTCCTGCAAAAGAGTCTCCAGTGGTTGATCCATCAATGCGTCCAAAACAGAAAAAAGACCCACGGTAAAATAGCTGTCTGGATGGGACAACCTGCTTCGCAGCGCCAGTAACTCACAGGTTTTTGCCCGCACCAGAGTGAGGTTGCTCAAAGCTACTGGTTTATCCATCACCGAGGCAAGTGCCATAATTGTTACCCAATTTTTAATGGTATTCAGACCGAGTAAAGTAACTGCATGTTGAATCGAATCGACCTGTGTCCGCAACCCGCTGCTGGGTGAATTGATAAACTTCAATACCTTATGGCTTAATGAAATATCGGTGGAGATTATTTCACTTAACTGGCTTACTTCGATATCGGGGTCATATAATTTTGCTGCCAGCTGTATTATCGACATTTTATTTCGTGGCAGGCTTTTGCCCTTGATTATGGTCGGTTTGGCAAAAAAGTAGCCCTGATAGTAATTAAAATCCAGCTGCTTCAAAAACTCAAATTCTTCGTAAGTTTCGATTTTTTCAGCCAGCATCTGAACGTTATATTGCTTTAAATCCTCAATATGTTGGGATATTGCTGCTTCATCCAGCGCTTTAATATCGATTTTGATAATATCGGCCAGTTCTAACAATGGCCGAAACTTCTCACTAAATATAAAATCATCAAGCGCTATTGTATAGCCCTTCTGTTTTAAAGTTTTTAATGCTGTGATGACTTCTTCGTTCGGCTCAACATCCTCCAGCACCTCAATGACGACCTTATCGGGCGGCATTACAATCATATCTGGATGTTGCATGAAATTTTGGGTCAGGTTGATAAAGGCTTTATGTTCCGCTACCAGGTTTTCCAGACCAATGTCAACCAGAGCAGCTAACAGCACATTGGAAGTAGCGTTGTCTCCATCCATGACATTGGCATCCATGCTTTGTTCGCTGCTGCGGAATAAAATTTCGTAGGCAACTAGGTCCAGGTCTATATTGAATATTGGCTGCCGACCAACACAAATATCATTCATAAGAGGTTCAGAAAAATTTTGTTACCTAGGAGTGTAGCTAATAATCCTGAAATAATTTTTTTATTGTATTAAATATTTATTCAATATCTGAGTTGAAAATAGTTTACCAAATGATGCACCGATACGATCGGCTAACCTGTCCAGTAAAAGATCTTTTGCAGTAAAATTCACAACATTTTCAGCGCCAATAACACCTCTTGCAACGCTTTTAACATTTCCATAATCATCGACCAGTCCCAACGTGATGGCTTTTTCACCTGTCCAGATTAGACCGCTGAATAAATCAGGACTTTCCTTGAGTCGTTCTCCACGTGCTGATTTTACAGCTGAAATAAAATGCTGATGCACTTCATTCAGCATTTGCTGCAAATGTGCTTTTTGTATTTCATTTTCCGGCAGGAATGGATCCAATAAACCCTTGTGTTCACCGGCCGTCAATAAACGCCTTTCCACACCAATTTTCTGCAATAAATCAACAAAGCCGAAATTATCCATTCTGACACCAATTGAACCAACAAGACTCGATTTATTAACGTAGATTTTATCCCCAGCGGCCGCAATAAAATATCCACCTGACGCCGCGACATCTTCAACCACAACGTATAATGGAATTTCAGTATACTTTTCTCGCAAACGTTTGATTTCATCATAGATATAAGCCGACTGCACCGGGGAGCCACCAGGAGAGTTAATGCTCAACACCACACCTGCTGTATCCTCGTCAGAGAATGCATCCTGTAAACCCTCGATAATTTTTTCAGCACTGGCTTTTTCACCAGCTGCAATAACGCCGGTTAATTCTACTAGTGCAGTATGTTTACTACTTTCATCATCATTGTCTTTGAGTAAGTCATAGTCGCCCATCTCAATGGTTAATAAAAAGACAGGTGTGAGATATAAAAATGTCAGCACTAGAAAGAATATCCGCCAGCGACGAGAGCGACGCTGTTCTGTATGTGCGGCAAAAGCCAGTTTATTAACGAGGTTTTCGTACTTGCTTTCGGTAATGTCGTTTTTGTCAGTCATAGAATTGTTTAGCAGCTGTTTGAATTCAGGCGGAATCTACAGTGGAATAAACAATTTTTCCAGATTTTCCTGCGGTTATTTAGAGAGACCATTTCCAGAATCCATTGGTAAAGTTACTTTACTTGAAACTGAAAGAATTCCGTTTCTGTAAAATAGCTCTTAAATCAGCTCCTGTAGGCATTGGTCAAAACTATCCATACCTTCATTGATCAATTCATCAGTGATATTTAGCGCCGGCAGAAATCTAATTACATTTCCTCGTGAACCACAGGCCAGTAGCACCAGACCATTTTCATACGCTTTACTCAGCAATGCTTTTGTAAGTTCCGCATCGGGCTGTTCGGCATCTCCATTTTTTACCAGTTCGATTGCTAACATTGCACCGTGACTAGTACGAAGTTGACCTATAATTTTTGGATACTTTGCTTGCAATGCTTCGAGTCGCGAATTAAAGGTGTTACCTACTCGACATGCTGAATCGATTAAATTTTCCTCTTCAATTACATCAATCATTGCCAGCGAGGCAGCACAACTGAGCGGTGAACCGGCATAGGTACCACCTAGACCTCCGGGCAAAGGTGCATCCATTATTTCAGCTTTGCCAACAACAGCTGCTAATGGGAAACCATTTGCCATACCTTTAGCCACAGTCATCAGGTCAGGTTCAATATCGCTATACTCGGTGCAGAAAAGTTTGCCGGTGCGTGCAAAACCAGTCTGGATTTCATCCGCAATCAAAACGATTCCATGTTCATCACACAGGTTACGCAATGCCTGCATGAATTCGACAGGGGCTGGATAAAAACCACCTTCGCCCTGTACAGGTTCAACAATCATTGCGGCAACATCGGTAGGCGCGATATCAACCTTGAATAGATTATCGAGTGCCTTTAATGAATCCTCTATTGAAACACCGTGATAATCTATCGGAAAAGGTGTGTGATAAATTTCTGCCGGAAAGGGTCCAAACAGGTTCTTATATGGCGTAATTTTTCCAGTGAGCCCCATCGCCAGCAAAGTTCTGCCGTGAAAGCTTCCATTAAATGCAATCACGCCACGACGACCAGTATGTGCGCGTGCAATTTTAACCGCATTTTCGACTGCTTCTGCACCAGTGGTAACGAATACCGATTTTTTCTTCGAAGTTCCCGGTGCCAGTTGATTGAGTTTTTCGGCGAGTCGTACCGCCGTATCATAGGGCGTTACCATTACGCAGGTGTGACTGAATTTTTCCAGTTGCTCGGCTACTGCGGCCTTAATTTTTGGATGGCTATGACCTGCACTGCAAACGGCGATTCCAGTGCCAAAATCAATATAACGTTTGCCCTCTACATCCCAGATCTCAGATCCTTTAGCTCGTTCGACGAATACTGCTGCCAATTGACCCTGACCGCGTGCGACCGCTTCATTTTTACGCGCCAGCCAGTCGCTATTAGTCAGTTTTTTCGGTTCAGTCATTATTAACTGCGCTTCGCTCATGATAATTCCTCAGGTAAACGTATTTAAAATTTGAGCCGGATGCCATCCAACCACATCAGCTGGCATAAATGCAAGAATAACGGTTAATTATTCTGTTAGAATTAAAATCAAGCTATTTGATGGATCTAAAATGTCTAATAAAAACGCTCCAGTCAATAAAAAACCTCGTAAAAATCTGGACTTTTATCACAGCCCCACCCAGCTTCGTTTCGATACATGGAACCGCCTGGAGGAATATGCCAAACGCCTGATTAAAAGGCAAAACCTTGGTTCTGATCTTACTGAATTGAACGCAAAAGCCCGGGATGCAATGACATTGTTGCAGACCATCGAAGATTATACCGCTTTTCCATCCCAGGAAGATTTTAAATTACTCTGGCAATTGTTCGAACAGCAAGACTACCTGCTGCTGTCACGCGTGGTTGCGCGTATCGTGCGCGCTTTAACAGGAGGAACTTACCGGTCACGTAATATTGATCTGCGCATTCCAACTGAGTTCGAAAATAAGGAGGAATCCAGCCATTACCACGATGAAGAACTGGTTCAACAACGACCCTATTTTGAAGTGTTGATCGTAGATGAAAATACTCAGGAAGATGTGAAATATATTCGTGATGGTTTACGCAAGTTACGCCGCCCCGATGATCATTTTATATACGATGTTGTCGTAGTTCCGAGTTTTGAAGACGCACTTATAGCAGTACTTTTTAATTACAATATACAGGCTGTCGTTATTCGATACGGCTTCCCTTTACGTTCAGTTAACCATCTCGAAATCCTGCAACGTTATCTGACTAAAATCAACGAAGCTGACTACGAAGACTCTCTCGACACTGAACGCGGCCCCCTGTTAGGTAGCATGTTGGCCGAATTAAGACCTGAGCTGGACTTGTACCTGGTAACCGATGCAGCAGTAGAAGATATCGCCGGTAGCGTCACACAGAAATTTTCTCGAACCTTTTATCAGCAGGAAGATTATCTGGATCTGCACCTGAATATATTACGCGGAATCCAGAATCGTTACGAAACGCCTTTTTTCAACGCTTTGCGCAAATACAGCCGACAGCCTACCGGTGTATTCCATGCCATGCCGATTTCACGTGGTAAATCTGTTACCAAATCGCACTGGATTAAAGACATGGTGCAGTTTTACGGCATGAATATATTTCTGGCCGAAACATCTGCTACTTCAGGTGGACTCGATTCATTACTGCAACCACATGGCCCAATCAAAAAAGCCCAGGAACTGGCAGCTCGAGCATTTGGTTCAAAACACACCTATTTCGTCACCAATGGCACTTCGACTGCTAATAAAATTGTTGTACAAGCGTTAGTCAAACCCAACGATATCATTCTCATCGATCGCGATTGTCACAAGTCACACCATTACGGCATGGTCCTTTCCGGTGCGCAGGTTTGTTATCTGGATTCCTATCCTCTTGATGAATATTCGATGTACGGCGCAGTGCCATTACACGAAATCAAACGTAATTTGTTGATGTACAAAGAATCTGGCAAATTGCACAGAGTGAAAATGCTGTTACTCACCAACTGTACCTTTGATGGCGTGGTTTATAACGTAGAGCGCGTCATGGAAGAATGCCTGGCGATCAAACCGGATTTGATCTTTTTATGGGATGAAGCCTGGTTTGCATTTGCTGGTTTTACCCCAACCTATCGCCGCCGTACAGCCATGGCAACTGCCAGACGATTGAAAGCAAAATACCAAAGCGAAGAATACGCAAACGAATACGCCGAATATAAAAAACGTATCGCAAAATTGACTGATGAACAATTGATCAATGAACGACTGATGCCTGACCCATCGACTGTGCGCATCAGAGCCTATGCCACTCAATCGACCCATAAATCACTGACCTCATTACGCCAGGGTTCGATGATTCATATATACGATCAGGATTTCAGGCTTAGGGTGCAGGAACCATTCGCTGAAGCCTTCATGACACATACTTCGACATCGCCTAATTACCAGATAATCGCCTCGCTTGATATTGGTCGACGACAGGTAGAACTCGAAGGTTTCGAAATGGTACAAAAACAAATCGAGTTGGCAATGTCTATCCGTGAACGTGTTAAAACACACCCATTGCTAAATCGCTATTTTCGCTTTCTGACGGCAAAAGATATGATTCCGCAAGAGTACCGTCCTTCAGGAATTACCAGTTATTTCGATCCGGAAAAAGGCTGGCGCAACAATAACTTTGAAGAAGCCTGGGCACTGGATGATTTTGTCATAGACCTTACCCGCCTGACCTTATATCTGGGTAAAACCGGAATCGATGGCGACACCTTCAAAAACAAATATCTGATGGATAAATACGGTATCCAGATTAATAAAACCTCGCGCAATACCGTATTGTTCATGACCAATATCGGTACCACTCGAAGTTCGGTTGCATTCCTCATAGAAGTGCTGGTAAAGATTGCGACTGAACTTGATCAGCAACGTGAAGATGCCAGCCGTGTAGAACAGGTCATCATCAACAAACGGATCAAATCCTTATCGGTAGATTTACCACCACTGCCGGATTTTAGTCATTTCCATCATGCTTTTTGTGTTGGTTCCAGGCAAAAGGTAAAAACTCCCGATGGCAATATGCGTAAGGCTTTCTTTCTCTCTTATGACAACGATAACTGCGAATACATGACTATCGAAAAGAGTTCAATCGGCAAAGCCATGGCATCAGGTCGTGAACTGGTCTCTGCCACTTTTGTCACACCTTACCCACCTGGCTTCCCAATTCTGGTACCCGGTCAGGTTGTAAGCGAAGAAATTCTGGAATTTATGAGAGCGCTTGATGTTAAGGAAATCCATGGTTATGAACCCGAATATGGGCTGCAGTTATTCACCGAAAAAGCACTCGAAAACTTATTGGCCAAGAAATAGCTTTAAAATTGCAATCCCGGAATGCGAGTGCCTGAAGATTTTTTGGCATAAACACCACCCTGCTTTGGGTTTCCTTCAGGGTCGATAAATTGTAGAGAATACTCGGCCGGTTGAAAATTATTAAAGTTGAAACGCCATTCGTGACCAGGCCAGAGATATAGACACTCGCCACGTGCGGGAAAGTAAGCAGCGGTATAGAGTGTGCCAAAACCACGAGCAAACTGGTTGTTGTAAAGTGGAGCCTGCAAAAAATTAAACGCGAAACTGTCTATACTATCCTGTTTATTCTCAATTATTTCTTCAAGACGCTCCAGGCGTGAAAATGTTTTTACTTTTTGTTCGTACTTCGGCCAACTACTACCCGGCTGATGGTTGGTCGCGGTAACTGCATCGCTTACACGTGTATCCTGTCCGGGAGTAAAAATCAGGGTAGCAGTTTCGCCTGTTCTATCTACCAGGGTCACATTGTAAGCACCATGTACAGGAATACCCTTCAGCAGTTCAATCGCTTCTTTAACATTGGTGGCATATTCAAGAACATAACGAAGTGAAATAGTGATAGCAAACCCATCACAAAATTCTTTATGTCCACCAAAAGTCATCGATAACGCAAGACCGTCCTGGTTCATTCCGTCGAGTAATCCCGACATGCAATCTGTCATTGCAATAACCGCACGCTGATCGTACTGGCTTCGCATCACCAGACCATCGAACATAAAAGGTGAGTAGTCATAGTTGCGCACAATCACCGGTTCATCCTGAATATATACGGCCTGAGAGCAAGCTCGAAATAATGGCGGCGGATTATACTGCGCGAGAAATCTGGCGGCATGGTCTCCGCCGCCAGCCAGTTCAATCATGGTTTCATAAGTAGTCTGGAATTCGGGCATATATTGCCGCAATGCTTTGATTGAATCGTAGTAGCTTGGCCGATCTTGTTCGCCGTAGTGCAAAAACCAGCGATGGTAGGCAGGCCAGCGGGTATTAAATTCATGCTGCCATATTGCTCCAGGTCTGTCTTCAGATAGTGCTCGAAAGGTGAAGTCGATGTAAGCGGGTACTGTCACTGGAACATTGTTCCAGGAAGATCCGGTAAATCCACCGGTAGAGACTCGCCAGAATCTTCTGATTCAGTTAGCGCCGCGCCTACGGGTTCGAGATCGTTACGTGTCCACCAGCACCAGAAGCCCTGATCGCGCAACCAGCCGCTTAATCGATCTATACTATTCCACTCTCGTCCAGCGCCCCGCGCATTGAATACACGAAATAACTGAGTATCAACGTAGACTGCCACAGCCCAGGCCATTGGGTGTTTATCCTGATCACCAAAACCACCGCCCTGATGCAGGCGTTGTACACGATATATCAACGCATATTCGCCGAGGCGCGTTGTTTCTCGCAGCGGGGCCAGGTCAGCCTGGGTGACCGAACCGGTGATACCCAAATCGACATCTTGGCTCATAGTGTTGACATATTTGATTTCATGAACTACATTATGCACCATGATGTCGGAACCTTCAACGATTTCGCCATTGATAACACGAGCCTCTTGAAAATTCGGGAGTGGATGAGCTACAAAGCCACATTTCTCCTGTTTTTAGCCAGAATGAGATGCATAGTTGTGCTACGCATCGAAATTCTGGATGAAAACAGGGGGAATGTGGTGCAGCAGATCGCCGCTCACGAGTTTTGCAAGAGGCTCACTAGAATCGGTTTTTATTGCAATGGCTAGGTGCCCTTACAAATGTGATGAATCCGAATTATGACTAACAAGATGTATCAACAAGAAATATCCTCAGGAAACCCCTGAGTATGGAGAATCTAAAGACATGAGCAAAAAAGTCTCACCAATCCCTCGCGGTTATAGAACTGCTACTCCTTGCCTGACAGTCAATGGCATCGATAGCGCGGTAGCATTTTATGAAGCTGCTTTTGCAGCAAAATTAGTCACCCGACACACCGGTGCTAGTGAAGAAGCCGCAATACATGCAACGATCAAAATAGGCAATAGCATGATTGCACTGAACCAGGAAGTTACCGATCAAGGCATTTTATCACCGGTTAGCAGTGGTTCGATCACCAGTCAAATTCACTTATACGTTGACGATGTCGATAGCCTATGGAATCGTGCAATTGAAGCGGGTGCGATTATACGTAATCCTTTATTCGATGCATACTGGGGTGATAGAACCGGCATGCTGATCGACCCAGATGGTCATATTTGGTCAATAGCAAGCAAGATTGAAAACCTGTCTCAGCAAGAAATTTCTAATCGGGCTAAACCGGTAAATTTGTATAATGATGAAGAATTAGAAGTTCCTGATTTACATGCTGTTGAATTGGCTGAATCGCAAATCCAGGAAAAATCAATAGCAGCTTAACCTAAAGCTGTTTTGATTGAATTTACCACTAGTGTTCAATTTTTTAAAATTGCTGGATCGATTTAACCTTCGCCCAGTGGCATCAAACCCACTGAGTGAAGTACAATTATCGAATCGATCATCAGGCGGTGCGACAATCCACCGCCTGAAACTATTGGATTATCAATTGAGCAGTGTAAAGTATATAAAAAAAACCGCGATTCAGCAGATTGAGGCACTTCGAAAAGGTGAAATAAGTGCAATCGACCTGCTCGAACAAACTATCGAACATGCTGAAAAAATAGACGCCAGCATTAACCCTTTCGCATTAAAATTGTACAGTCGTGCGCGTCAGGTTGCAGGCGAAGCCGATAAAAAGCTCAAGGAAGGCACTGGAGGTCCTCTTTGTGGATTACCAGTAACAATTAAGGATTCGCAATTTCTTGCCGGATACACTTGCGCCAATGGCTCCAGAACCCTGAGCAATTTCATTCCCGATCAAACCTGCAAAGCAGTTGAATTACTCGAGCAGGCCGATGCAGTCATATTTGCAAAAACTACCTGCCCTGAATTTAGCCTGACTGGAATCACCCACTCCGATTTATACGGCTTAACTTCTAACCCATGGAACATTCAGCACACTTGCGGTGGTTCTTCTGGTGGTGCCGCTGCTTCGATTGCCAGCGGACTAGGCGCGATTTCGCTTGGCGGCGATGGTGGCGGTTCTATTCGAATCCCGGCGAGTTTTTGCGGAATCGTTGGGTTTAAACCCAGTTTTGATGCAGTGCCGCGCGAGCCCTGTTTTCCGTCCTGGCAGTCGATTGTTTCTTATGGCCCGATGACCAGAAGTGTAGCGGATGCCTGGTTGGCGTACAGTGTGTTAAATCCTGATGCAGAGATTTATCAATCTTCTCCGGTAATGAACCTGAGGAATTATCCGCTTATTGTATTTAATGATCTCGGATTTGCACCCCTCGATGATGATGTGACCCGGGCTTTCAAGGATGTTATTGAGAAGCTGTCAAACGCCGGAGCAAAGATGATTGAAGATACTCACGACTTGCCATCTTCGGTTGAAACCTGGGCCATCACTGCTACCTACGATGCTTCAAAACATGCCAATGAGAATGCCTACGATAAGGCCCAAATGGGGCTTGCTGCACGTAGTTTCATGGAATTTGGAGAGCAATTCAGCGAGCACGAATTTGATCAGGCGCAGGCACAAAGGCAGATTATTGCAGAAGCATATGAACAATTATTTGAACGGTGTCAGAGCGAAATTCTGATTTCTCCCACACTTGGCTGCGAAGCTTTTCCTCATGGCTCGATCCATCCACAGAAAATCGGCGAAACCGCGATAGAATTGCCCTGGTTGGACTGGGCGACATTTCTGTACGATGCCAACCTTGCCGGCCTGCCCGCCTGTGTAATACCGATGGGTACAGGAGATGAAGGTCTGCCCTTATCGTTGCAAATACTAGGGCCTAAGG
>Ga0256847_1001239_pt1 | contig 13513 bp, 13 predicted proteins | sample TeddybearmetaG_FD_189099 | JGI IMG/M metagenome (GOLD analysis project Ga0256847, IMG submission 189099) | Hydrothermal vent microbial communities from East Pacific Rise, Pacific Ocean - Teddybear | ecosystem: Environmental > Aquatic > Marine > Hydrothermal vents | place: Pacific Ocean: East... | reverse complement strand
GTTTCCTGATCAAAGATCCCTTTTTCTTTAAACGCTGCAAATGCATCTGCTGCAAGGATTTCCGACCAAATATAACCATAGTAACCCGAGGAATAACCACCAGAGAAAATATGTGAGAAATAAGTCGAACGGTATCGTGGAGCAATCTGTTCGATTAGTCCCAGATCAGAAAGAACTTTAGCTTCAAACTCATTGGCGTCTACTGCCTCTGTTGAAGTTTGGGTGTGCCATGCCATATCTAGTAACGCGGCTGCCATATATTCGGTGGTAGCAAAGCCTTGATTAAATTGAGCCGCAGCTTGAATTTTTTCAATTAATTCTTGAGGAATTACTTCTTTTGTTTTGTAGTGTCTAGCGAATTTTTCTAAAACCGCTGGCTCGTACATCCAGTTTTCTAATACTTGTGAAGGAAACTCAACAAAATCCCTGGGAACGGAAGTACCTGCTTGCGAAGGATAAATTCCATTGGATAAAAATCCGTGAGCCGCATGACCAAACTCATGGAACAAAGTGCTCGCTTGATCAAAGGTTAATAAAGTTGGAGTGTCGCCGGTTGGTTTAGGATAGTTAAGTACGTTAACTATTATTGGCTTAACAAATTCGCCGTCTTGATCAACAGATTGACCTCGATATGCATTCATCCATGCGCCACCACGTTTTGATTCACGAACATAATGATCGGTTAGATAAAGTCCAATCATCTCACCATTTTTATAATAAACTTCAAACACTCGAACATCTTCATGATACATAGGTAAGTCTTTTCGTTCCTTAAACGTCATTCCATATAGCTTATTAACGGTATAAAAAACCCCTTTAAGCGTATCTTCTAAAGAGAAATAAGGTTTGGTTTGTTCTTCGTCTAGATCATAACGTTGTTTACGGATTTTTTCTGACAGATAACGCCAATCCCATCCAGCTACTTTATATTTACCACCTTCAGCATCTACCATTTTCTGCATATCTGCCAATTCAGTCTTTGCTTGTTTTAAGCCTGCAGGCCAGATTTTATCCAACAAGTCATAAACGTTTTCAGGATTTTGAGCCGTGTTGTTTTCTAACACAAAATGAGCATGGGTTTTATAACCTAGCAATTGTGCTTTTTGGGCGCGTACTGCAGCGATTCGAGCGACGATTTTTTTGTTGTCGCTTTTATTATTGTTGTCGCCTTTATGAGTGTAACCCTTCCACATTTTTTCTCGTAGATCACGTTTTTCAGAGTACATTAAAAAAGGAGTTTTGCTTGGTCTATGTAGTGTAAAAACCCACTTACCTTCTTTCTCTCTTTTAGTCGCTTCCGCAGCGGCAGCGTCAATTAGATGTTGTGGCAGTCCGGCTAGATCTTCTTTATTATCTACAACTAGTTCGAAGTTATTGGTTTCATCCAACACATTTTCAGCAAACTCTATCCCTAGTTTTGAGATTTCTGCATTTAAATCACGTAAGGTTTGCTTATCGGTATCATTTAAGCCTGCACCGCCTCTTACAAATTGCTTGTATCTATCGACTAGTAATTTTCTTTGATCTATTCTGAGCTCTAGTGTATCGATTTTGTTGTATATAGTTTCAACCCGTTTGAATAAATTAGCATTTAAATTTAAATCATCGTTTAATCCTGCCAGCCTAGGTCCTATATCTTTGGAAATAGCTTTAATACTATCGTTTGTGTGAGCACCGGTTAGATTGAAAAAGACATTTGCGACTTTGGTGAGTAATTGTCCTCCATATTCTAATGCAACAATGGTATTTTCAAAGGTTGGTTCTTCTTCGCTGTCTGCCACTTCTATAATTTCAGCTTTGGCCTCTGCTATGCCTTTATCAAACGCTGGTGCAAAGTGTTCATTTTTGATTTTATCGAAGGGAGGTATTCCAAAAGGCGTACCATAATCACTAAAAAACGGATTATTTTCAAGATTAACAACAGACTCATTTGAGTCGTTAGCAGTTTGCTCTACGACCCCTTCCACTACTCCGGTATTTGTGGCCTCGTCAGCTTGTTGATTACAGCCTGCGATTAGTGCTGTTACGACAATTGATGTTATTGCGAATTTTTTCATACTAGCTTTTTCCTCTTTCAAGTAGGTTTCTAATGTTTTTAATAGGTTTTTTAGATATGTTATTTGATTAAAATAAATCTTTTTCAGATGAAGTAAGGTAGCGCCAGCAGCCTATCTCCAAATCGTGCGCTATTGTAACATGTCCAACGGATATTCGATGTAGTGACTCAACGTGACTTCCCACCGCCGCTATCATGCGTTTTACCTGGTGATAACGACCTTCTGTAATTATTAATTCAACCTCAAGTGGCTGAAGAATATTAACCGTCGCAGGTTTTGTTAATTTTTCACTGTCCTTCAATAACACACCATTTTCTAATGACTCTATTGCTTGTTCTGTTAATGGCGTGTCTAGCAATATTCGATAGGTTTTAACCTGCTTATATTTGGGCGAAGTCACGCGATGAGTCCACTGTCCATCGTCACTGATTAAGACTAAACCGGTAGTATCCTGATCGAGCCGCCCAGCAAAATGGAGCTTGGACTTGTTAATCACATCTATTAAATTCAAAGCACTTGGGTAGGCTTCGTCATGGGTTGAACAAATGAAACCTGATGGTTTGTTAATGACGATGTAGCGAGCTGTTTGTCGGTAGAGTTTCCTAGACAGCTGTCGGTTTTGTCCAGCCGAACCGGATCCTGTACCAATACCAGTACCAGTAAATATGACCTCTTGATCATCTGTTATTTTGTTCGCTGCCTTTTTGCAAACTTCGCCGTTTACTAAAACTCTTCCAGATAGAATGATTTTCTTTGCTTCTAAGCGCGAACAAGGAAGTGATTCAGAAACAAGTTTGTCCAGACGCATTAACCGAAACCTAGTGGAGTTAGAGAAATGATGAGTTCTATTCCCATCGATTTAAACTATCAAGATCCGATTGTTTAGCATCCACCCATACATCCAATCTCTCACCGTCTTTTACATAGTGCTCTTTCTTCCAAAAAGTAGCCTTATTTTTTAAGTAGTCCATAATAAATTCAGCCGCTTCAAAGGCTTCTTTTCGATGCAGTCCACAGGTCCCAACAAAGACGATTGGCTGGCCAGCTGTGAGATAACCGATTCGGTGGGCGACAATTGCTTTGTTAATGCCCCATCTCGATATTGCTTTATCGACAATCTCAGCCAAGAGAGACTCCGTCATACCTGGAAAATGCTCTAAAGTCATCCCCACAATGTCATCCTCCTCTTTTAACGCCCGGACATTACCGGTAAAAATAACCGCTGCGCCACATTGCCCTTGAGATATTTGGATTTTATCGTTCAATTTACTGAGATCAAGCGGTTTATCCGTAATTATGATTTCATGGTTTAGTGTTGAGTTTACCAACATATCTGAAGTTGAGGACGATGAGGAATGAGACATTACGACTATCCACCAGTAACTGGTGGAAAAAAGGCGACTTCATCATTAGCCAGTAAAACAGTAGACATTTCGACCATCTGTTGATTGCAGGCTACTTTTACATTTTTATTGGCTTGGATAAACAGTTCTGACCAGTTGCCCCCTTTTAGCGCCAATATTGCACACAGATCGGCGACTTTAGCACCATTATCCAACTTGATCTTAACTGACGAGCAATTCAAAAGCTCTTTGAAGTTAGCGAAAAATGTTACTTTAATTGAGATCATTATGTTTTTATAACCTGATTATCAATAGAACACTGAAAAAAATTAACCTAACAGACGCCTCGCCATTGAACTCTCTGTTGATCCTGCTTTTTTGTAGGAGCGCGCGTCTCGCCGCGAATAAAAGGCAAAATCCAAACTAATGGTATGGCCAAAGCTCTTAATTGCCCCCAAACATCGCTTTCCCTAAAAGGACCTACTCTTGGCGCAGCGAGACGCAGCTCCTACCGAACGTTCTATCATTCTAATTTCAATGGACAAGATGCGACTATCAGACGACCACTCTGAGAAAACGAGAAGGACGAAAGATCAATCGCGCGCCCAATCCCCAGATTTACCACCTGATTTAGTTTCTAAACGGATATCAGAGATAACCATCCCCTTATCCACCGCCTTACACATATCATAGATAGTCAAACCCGCTGCCGAAGCAGCACATAAAGCTTCCATTTCAACACCTGTTTGGCCGGACACCTTGCATAAGGTCTTAATTTGTATACAACAATTGTCCCAGTCTGCTTGTAAATCTACTTTAATCGAGGTCAACATTAATGGGTGACACAGAGGGATTGTATCTGAAGTTTTCTTGGCGGCCTGTATCGCTGCGATTCTTGCTACGGCCAATACATCACCTTTTTTATGCTTTCCATCTACAATCATGCGAAGTGTTCGTTCGGCCATTTTTATATTCGCTGACGCCGTGGCAACTCGACATGTGGCAACTTTATCGCCAACATCGACCATTTGTGCTTCGCCTTTATCGTTTATATGGGTAAGATTGTTCATATTTGCTTGTGTTGTACTATAATTCTTATGTTAAAGATTAAATAACCAAGAGAAACTCAATGGATCAAATCCATGTAACCGTTGCCGCTATTATAAAGCGAAATGATCATTATCTGTTAGTAAAAGAGCGGGCAAGTAGTGGAGAAATTGTATTTAATCAGCCGGCTGGACATGTAGAGCTGAAAGAGTCACTTACCAACGCAGTGGTAAGAGAAGTTAAGGAAGAAGCTGGCGTTGATTTCACCCCAACAGGCCTCATCGGCACCTACCTGCTAAGCCCTGCGACCAATGGTAAGACCTATTTAAGGTTTTGCTTTGTCGGCGATATCCCTGACCATCAACAACCCTCACCTCAAGATCCTGACATTTTAGAAAATTGCTGGTTCACATTAGAAGAAATTACTGCGATGGAGAGGAAACAATTGCGTAGTGCTTTAGTTCTTCAATGCCTGTCAGACTACCTTGATGGAAAAAGGATCCCGCTGGAAACAGTCAGTTTTTATAGTGATGAGCATAGATTAGCCAACGATTGTTACGAGTCTCTCAATTTATAAGAACAAATAAGAACCATAGCTCACCTGTAGTATTACTAAAGATTCATCTAACCATTAATTATCAGTACTACTTGTTATTTATCCTGACTGTCCCAATTATTATAAGATAGAATAACATTTAATTTTTAACGGCATCGAATCTCATCATGTCTCATTTTGCACAATCATCTTCGAATTCAAACGATACCTTAACCAAAACGACGGTAGTGGTTGGAATGTCTGGTGGAGTTGATTCCTCAGTTGCTGCCTACTTGCTAAAGCAACAAGGCTACAATGTGATTGGCGTGTTTATGAAAAACTGGGAAGAAGACGATACTGACGATTATTGTAGCGCCGCTGAAGATATGGCCGATGCCAAATCGATTGCAGATAAGTTGGATATCCCCTTCAAAACCATCAATTTTTCTGCGGAATATTGGGATCGCGTTTTCGAGTATTTTTTAGACGAATATCGTTCAGGGCGAACTCCTAATCCCGATATTATGTGCAACAAGGAAATTAAGTTTAAAGCCTTCTTAGACTATGCCAAAATCTTGGGTGCTCAGTATATTGCAACAGGTCATTACGTGCGTGTGGATCGTTCCAGCGGGCAATCTTTGATGTTAAGAGGTGTCGATAGCAACAAAGATCAAAGCTATTTTTTGTACACCTTAAACCAACAACAGCTCAATCATTCATTATTTCCGGTGGGCGAACTAGATAAACAGGAAGTAAGACGCATTGCCCAGCAGCAAGGTTTCGTCACCGCTGACAAAAAAGACAGCACCGGTATTTGTTTTATTGGTGAGCGAAAATTTAAAGATTTTTTAGAGCAATTTATTCCTGCACAACCGGGTGATATTGAAGATGACAAAGGTAATGTGATCGGTAAACATTCTGGACTGATGTACCACACGTTAGGCCAAAGAAAAGGGATAGGTATTGGAGGTTTAGCTAATGCCAGTGAAGAGCCCTGGTATGTTGTGAGCAAAGATTTACAGCGAAATATTTTGACTGTAGGCCAAGGACACGATCATCCTTTAATGCAAAGCGACGGATTAATCGCATCACAATTACATTGGGTTGCTCCAAATTTAATTGAAGACAAATTCCGCTGCACGGCAAAAGCTCGTTATCGACAACAAGACTTTACTTGCTCAGTAGAGAGACTTGATGATGATAATTGGCGCGTGACGTTTGATCAACAACAACGGGCCGTAACCCCTGGTCAATCTATCGTCTTTTATGATGGGGAAAAGTGTCTTGGCGGTGGAATTATTGATACTATTCTTGCCACTATTCCTGGAGTGGATAGAGGCACTATTGGAATGGATAAAACAGGCTAAAATTGGAACACGAATAAAAAACCATGACAGAAAAGCAAACATCCATCGACCAAACTGTCGCCTTAGCTGGACTGGCCCAAGCGATAAGAATTGTTCAAAATATCGCCTGGAAAGGCGAAACTAGTGATACTGATTTTAAATCTATGATTGCTAGCTTATTGAGAATTGATGCTGAATCAGCAGTCGCTGTCTACGGTGGAAGCTTTGAAGTAAGCACCGGACTAAGGATCATAAAACAACAGCTTGATACCGGTAACAGTAGGAAAGATCCTGAGTTTGTCGCACTTGCCATTAATTTAATTACAGTGCAAAAACAACTTGATTCTAACGCTAACACACTGAATAAGCTCACATCAAAAATATCCAAACTTTCTTCGAATTATGGCGAGATGGATTTTTATCAAGATGAACAGCTTTTCCAGCAGGTTTTACAAGACTGTTCAAAAGTTTATGAGCAAACTATTTCAACCCTTTCTAATCGCATCCAAGTAAAAGGCGAGCCTAAGCATCTGAAGCCTAAGGAAAATCAAATAAAGGTGAGAGCGGCACTATTGTGCGCGATTAGAAGTGTATTTTTATGGCGTCAGTCCGGCGGCTCCCGCTGGCACTTTTTGTTTAACAAGAAATCAATTTTGGCGGCAGCTAGTCATCTATTAAAAAATCCGCAAAAATCTTAGTGGAAATAAAGACCTCTTTAGCAATTTTCTATCGCTAACACTATGATTCTTCGATAAGATTTTGTTCGAGGCGAGACGCACGCTTCTACCACAGCTTTTAAAGGTCAGAGTTGTTAAATAGCCTCAAACTAATTCAATTTCTGGCTCATCCGGCTGTTTACTTTCATCTATTGCAGCAATCACTGCGACCACCAATGTGGCCAGTGGAATAGCAAAAAACACGCCCCAGAACCCCCAGATACCACCAAAGAAAAGTACCGCAGCAATTATTGCAACGGGGTGCAAATTATTAGTTTCCGAAAATAACAAAGGTACTAATAGATTTCCATCAATCGCCTGTATAACTAAGTAAGCGATCATCAAATATAAGAACGTATCCCCCGTGCCGAACTGGATCAACCCAACTAACGCAACCGGAATGGTCACAAGTGTTGCTCCAATATAAGGGACTAAAACAGACAACCCTACTAAAACCGCTAGTAGAACCGCATAATTTAAAGCAAAAATGACAAAACAAACATAGGTAACAACGCCCACCAAAAATATCTCAACCACCTTTCCGCGAACATAATTACCAATTTGAACATCAACCTCATTCCACACTCGCATGGATAATTGCCGCTCACTGGGTATCCATCGCTCAAACCAGCTGAGCAAAGTAGATTTGTCTTTCAAAAAGAAAAACACTAACAAGGGAACCAAAATCATATAAATCATGATGGTGACTATGTTCTTAAAAGATGCCAAAGAAAAACTAACCAGTAGATCACCAACGTTAGTAAGTCCCCCGCCAAGTTGTTGAATGACCAACTCCAATTGCTCCTTGGTCACCAAATCAGGATATTTCTCAGGGATCTCCAACAGTTTGGCCTGAATATTGACGGCCATACTCGGCAAATCAGTAAATAAGGACTCAACCTGATGACTCAGCAAAGGAATTATACCAATAATTATTAATAAGCTAATTGTACAAAAACTAACAAAGACAACTATCACTGCCACCAGCCTTGGTACCGATCTCTTCTCCATTGCGCTAGCGGCCCAGTCAAGTAAATAGGCTAAAACCAACGCCACCAAAAAAGGCATCAATATTTGTCCCATTAAATAGATTAGCAAAAACCCACCCATCAATAAGGTGGCAAGGATCACCGCTTGTGGGTTAGAGAAATTTCGCTTAAACCAGCGAGAAAATATTTTATTCATTATTGAGTTTCCAAAGAACGGTCGTTTTTGTGTTATTTTTCGCCTAGGATTCTTTTTTTGTTACCAAAAAAGTGATCTCGCCTTTAGCCTCTTTGCAGCGTAACTTATGCTGAGCCAAACTAGCATAAGCTGCAATATCACGCTTTGAACTAGGATCAGTGGCGATCAAGGATACAATCTCTCCACCATCTATCTGATTAAGCGCTTGTTTTAATTTAAGTAACGGCATTGGGCAAATCATATCCCGCGCGTCTATATGCCGTTTATATGTTTTATCATTCATTTAAAAACACTGATCTGTCGGTTGGTGCATTGGTCGAATATTATCATGATTTAACCGACTCTAAACGCCTTTTATAACTGCTTAATGCCACTATAGGGTCAAAACTGCAATATTTGTGAACTATTCTAGTCAATATCTATCTTACTTAATTGACCTTGGTGTGTAACAATCTTAGGATAACCACTGATGTGTCAATTTTGCTAGCTGAACTAGCCTCATCACAGATCCCAAACCCAAAACTTACAGTCATAAAAGAGATTATTTGACCCCGATGAAATTTACCAACGCTTTGTTTTCTTTGATCTATGTCGCGTCTGCCTGTGTATTTTCTTCCGCTACGGTAACCGCAGCGGACAGCAATCTACCAGATATCGGCAGCAGCGCATCCAAAGGTTTTAGTCTGGTTCAAGAACAAGCGGTTGGCGATTCTTATATGCGACAATTAAGAGCTTTTGCTCCCTTAATGAATGATGCGGAAGTGAATGATTATATTCAGCATTTGGGTTTTCGTCTAGTAGAGAACAATATCAGGGCAACTAATCGTAAATTTTCATTTTTTGTTATCAATCAAAATAGTATTAATGCCTTTGCATTACCGGGTGGCTACATAGGTGTCCACACTGGACTGATAAACAAAACAGATAACGAAAGCGAATTAGCATCGGTGTTAGGACACGAAATTGCTCATGTAACGCAGCGACATTTAGCACGCCGATTAGAACTGCAAAATCAACTCACACTCCCTTCCTTAGCCGCGTTTGTTGCGGCGATTATTATAGCGACCCAAGTAAAGGATTCAGACGGTACCCTAGCCACCATTACGGGCAGCCAAGCCTTGGCTAAGCAAGCGATCATCAACCACACAAGATCGAATGAATCCGAAGCCGATCGAATAGGCATTATTACAATGCATGGGGCTGGTTTTAATCCGAGTGCAACCGTAAGTTTTTTCGAAAAAATGCAACAAAATTCCATTTATCGTTCAAACGCCCTAGAATTTTTACAGACGCACCCTCTATCCAGAAATAGAATTACCGATGCACGATTAAGAGCGTCTGAACTACCAAGACGTCCGGTCATTGAAAAACCAACCTATCAATTAATCAAACACAAAATTAGAGCCCTTACCTCCAAGATAAATCCTACGGTACTGAATTCGAATAAAGTTCGATTTGAAAATGGCGAATTTAAAACCGACGAACAACTATATGGTTATGCCATTTTACTCATGCGCGGAAAAAAACTGAATGCATCAGAAGAATTATTGCTGGCACTCCGAGAGAAAAACCCAACCCAAACCTCTTATGCTATCGCCTTAGCTGAGCTAGATATCATCAAAGATACACCATCGCGCTCCTTACCCATCATAGAAGATTTTTTAGACAAAATTCCCGGCAACCTTGCCTTAGTAGAAATGAACGCCAAGTTATTATTAGCGGATCGAAAACCCAAGAATGCTCGAGAATTATTGTTGGAAAACGTTCATATGACCGCTTTTGCTCCACACTTATACAAGTTGTTAGCCAGAGCACAAGAAGAAGCAGGATATCATTCTGAGGTTTTTGAAACCGAAGGGAATTTCTTGTTGTCTTTTGGGGATTTAAGCGGTGCTAGAAATCAGTATTATCAAGCCTTAAATGCGCATACAGAAGATCCCTATGCAAGAGAACGTATTAATTCGCAACTTAGACGCATAAAAGAATTTTTATACAAACGTAGCTTACGACATTAAGTCTTTCCGTTTGTGAACAAACCACTCCGAAAGCTTTGTTCGAAAACCCTCAGATAAAACGGTTTGTTGTTCGACAATATCACTCACATCAAATTTAATTTGGCTTCTTTTTACTACGCTTTGCAACATAGTCCCCGGCGCCCCAATGCCATTAATTCGAACCGGTAGGATACTACATCCGGATAACTCGCTTAACTTTATTACACCGGGTTTAATTATCTCCCTGGGCGTATCCTCACAGTGGATCCCCCCTTGTGGAAAAACAGCTAGCAACTCGCCGGATCTTATTGCCCTTAACGCGCTTCTGAATGCCCCGTCGATTCGCCTGCCGCGATCAACAGGTATGCAACCTGCAGCCTTGAACATCCAATTTAAAATCGGTCTGTCGTATTCCTCTTTAGCGATCATAAATCGAACCGGCCGATCCGTTGCCGTGATTAAGAGAAATGGATCAATTGCGGATAAATGATTTGAAACCAAAATTAAAGATTGCCCTTCAGGCACTGGAATTTTAGTGTTACCCTGACGGTGAAATTTTTTGCAATAAAAACGCAACCAACCATCCAATATATTAGTTGCAGGATGCCCCCAATCAGTTCCGTTATAGTGTTTACCAACAACTACAATCAACAAAAACAAAGCTGTAAGAATACTTATGGCTGTTAACCCTATTTCCATTATTTATTACCACTCGAATTTATCCAAATAAGGCTTGCCATTCTGCCTGTTTCACCATCTCTTCGGTACGAATAGAAACGTTCTTTCTCAGCAAAAGTGCAATGGTTTCCTCCATAGGTTTCTATAGAGTGTTCCATCAATATAAGGCGTGCTATTGAATATATATCACACATAAATTTACCACTACTAACGGGTTCGAAATAAATAGAATAACTTGAGTTTCTAGCACAAAATATTGCCTTTACTTCAGCTCCAACTTCAAAGTGTTTCTGGCTAATAGCAGGACCTAACCAGGCAATAATATCACTAGAATCACCATGATATTTACTAATGGTTTGCTGAATAACACCATTGGCCAATCCTCGCCATCCCGCATGGGTAGCGGCAACCCAACTTGCATTTTTGTCACAAAATAAAATAGGAAGGCAATCGGCAGTCATAACTACACAAACTTGATCGCTTTTGGTCGAATAACTTCCGTCCGCAGTTACTATTTTATTAGCGGGATCTTGTTGATCATATTTGACCACTTTAGTTGAATGGATCTGTTCCAGCCAAAAAGGGCTGGAAGGCAATTCTAATTGCTTAGTTAGTAACTGTCTGTTTTGATCGACTTGTTGTTCTAAATCATTTACATGTTTTGCTAGATTAAAACCATCAAAAACCCCATCACTATAGCCACTAGCCAAACCACTCCAACGCGTAGTTGAAAAACATCGAATCATGGATGGTTGTGGCCAGTTTGGTTGGAGATAATGTTCGATATTTTTGTTATTTAATGAACTCACACATGCCTACCAAGAGACGAAATGTTAGGCATTTTTTACACCCGCATCATGTTCAGCAATCGCTTTAAGCAACTGGTCAAGATCGGCCGGTATATCAACCTGCCACTTCATCGTTTCGCCAGTTTTAGGATGAGTTAACCCTAAAGATTCGGCATGCAAAGCTTGTCGATTAAAGCTTGTGAATATCTCAGTAAATTTTTCGCTCATTCCGCGGGGTCTTAAGTTTTTAACTGAGTAAAGTGGATCCCCAACAATCGCGTGCTTTATATGAGATAAATGCACTCTTATTTGATGAGTACGACCAGTTTCGAGTTTTACTCTGAGTAAAGTGAAATGTTTAAACTTTTGTTCAATTCGATAATGAGTGATAGCCTCTTTAGCAGAGGAGCGGCCATCTTCAATTACAGCCATTTTCTTTCTAACTTGAGGATGTCGACCTATCGATAGATCAATCGTTTCACCTGCAACTAAGGTATGATGAACCAAGGCAATATAATCTCGTTCAAACGCTCTTTGTTGCAGCTGATTAACCAAATGATTATGCGCCTCGGCGGTTCTTGCCACCACCAGTAAACCTGTAGTGTCTTTGTCTAGCCGATGAACAATCCCTGCCCTTGGCTGTTTTCGTAATTCTGGATATCGGTAGAGTAAACCGTTCACTAAGGTATCTTGATAATGACCGGGAGCAGGATGGACTACCAGGCCTGCCCGCTTATTCACAATAATGATGTCATCATCTTCATAATGAACGTTAAATTCAATATTTTCGGCAATCCATTCACCTTCATCCTGAAAAACCGGTTCTACTTGAATAATATCTGTCAACAAAACCCTTTGTTTTGGCTTAATAACAATCTGATCCGCAACTTTAACCTGTTGATTTTTAATCCAATTTTGCAGTCGAGAACGTGAAAGCTCAGGAAAATAATGTAGTAGAACTAGATCAAGCCTCTCTCCTTCCAAAGATTCATCTACCACAAATTCGAGTAATTCTTGCTCTTCTTGCTCAGTTTTTGAGGAACTTTCTGTCACTTTACATGCCTTATCTGATGGTTAATGTAGCAGTTGCCCTGTCCCTAGGGTAAAATAGCGCCGTTTAATCACGTACGTTGGCTGTGTATGCCCCGTAATTAGACACTTTCGCGGAAATATACGTTTATATAATTTATCATAGGGTACAAATTCGATTTGACCCGCATTTTAACGGCTTTAAGAATCAATGAAAACAATTAAGAGTATATCGGTAGTTATCCTACTAACTTTGATAGCGGCTTGCTCTAGTAGCGACGAAGATGTTACCGGCGCTTCTAAAATAAGTAATGCGTTTAAGCTGTTTGAAAAAGCTCAGTATTCTATGTATTCGGGGAACTATCGTAGCGCGGTCGAATATTTAGAAAGATTGGATAGCCTGTATCCATTTGGCGCTTATTCTCATCAAGCTCAATTAAATCTTGTATATTCTTATTATAAACTCAGTGATTTCGCGACTGGAATTTCCTCAGCAGAGCGTTTTATTCGGCAAAATCCCAGACATAAAGATCTAGATTATGCTTATTATATGAAAGGACTAATTAATTTTTCTTCGGAAACAGGGTTTGGTAAAGAGATATTTTCCGCGCCTCTATCTGAAAGAGATGCCAGTAATGCAAGAAAATCATTTGACCATTTTGCTGAACTGTTGCGCCTATACCCAAATAGCAAGTATTCAAAAGACGCTCGGCAGAGAATGATCTATTTACGCAATCGATTGGCGGATTACGAACTGCATGTTGCAACCTACTATATGCAAAGAGATGCTTATCT
>Ga0256847_1001238_pt1 | contig 13514 bp, 12 predicted proteins | sample TeddybearmetaG_FD_189099 | JGI IMG/M metagenome (GOLD analysis project Ga0256847, IMG submission 189099) | Hydrothermal vent microbial communities from East Pacific Rise, Pacific Ocean - Teddybear | ecosystem: Environmental > Aquatic > Marine > Hydrothermal vents | place: Pacific Ocean: East... | reverse complement strand
TTTTCATCTTCCGTATATCCTGATAAATGAATCACTTCCATTCTATCTAACAGAGGAGCTGGAATATTTAAACTATTTGCAGTTGCCACGAACATTACATCAGATAGATCATAATCAACATCCATATAATGATCATTAAAAGTATTATTTTGCTCAGGATCAAGAACTTCTAATAACGCAGAAGAAGGATCACCACGAAAATCCATAGACATTTTATCAATTTCATCTAATAAAAATAATGGATTACGTACTCCCACTTTAGACAAATTTCGAATAATTTTACCGGGCATTGAACCTATATAAGTACGACGATGCCCACGAATTTCAGCTTCATCACGTATTCCACCTAAAGACATACGTACAAATTTACGATTAGTCGCATTAGCAATAGATTTACCCAAAGAGGTTTTACCTACTCCCGGTGGTCCTACTAAACATAAAATCGGACCCTTCATTTTTTTAACGCGCTGTTGCACAGCTAAGTATTCAAGAATACGTTCCTTAACCTTTTCTAAACCATAATGATCAGAATCTAAAAGATTTTCTGCCTTAGCAAGATCACGACTAATTCTGGAACGTTTTTTCCACGGAACTTCTAATAATACATCAATATAATTACGCACCACTGTCGCTTCTGATGACATAGGCGACATCATTTTCAGCTTTTTCAATTCTGCGAAAGCCTTATCTTGAGCTTCCTTTGACATACCAGCAGCTTCAATTTTTTGACTCAGTTCGTCAATTTCATTCGGCGTTTCTTCTTCTTCTTCAACTTCGCCTAATTCAAGTTGAATAGCCTTGATTTGTTCATGGAGATAATAATCCCTCTGACTTTTATCCATCTGGCTTTTAACTCGTTTACGAACACGCTTTTCAACTTGAAGCAAATCAATTTCTGAATCAATTAAATTAATTATATGTTCTAAACGTTCCGGTAATTCAACAATCTCAAGAATTTTTTGTTTAGCATCAATTTTGATTGTCATATGAGCAGCAATAGTATCTGCTAATCTACCGGGATCATCAATTTTTAATAAAGAATTTAATAAATCTTTAGGTACTTTTTTGTTATACTTGATATATTCTTCAAATTGTGATATAATAGAGCGAGAGAAAACTTCAACTTCTGTCTCATCAATCTTATTAATAGTTGATAATGAATTTACCTCTGCTTTAAATTCATTATCATTAATAATAAAATTATTAATTTTGGCACGCTCTTTACCCTCAACCAACAATTTGATTGTACCATCTGGTAATTTTAATAATTGTAAAATACTAGAAATAGTGCCGACATCATAAATATCTTCACTTGTTGGTTCATTTTGAGTGGCAGTTTTTTGTGTGACTAAAAGTATTTGTGTATTATCTGCTAGTGCCTTTTCCAAAGTCTCAATAGACTTTTCTCGCCCAACAAATAATGGCACTACCATATATGGATAAACAACTAAATCCCTTAAAGGGAGAACTGGTAGAATGATCATTGATTAAGAAGCCTGTTGTTCTACATTATCATATACAATTAATGGTTGACTTAGCCCTTCAATTACACCTTTATCAATCACTACTTTATTGACATTTTCCATAGATGGAAGATCATACATTATATCTAATAAAGCATGTTCTAAAATTGAACGCAAGCCCCGGGCACCAGTATTCCTATCTTTTGCTTTACGAGCTGTGGCTTTAAATGCTTCAGCTAGAAACTCTAATTCTACATTTTCCATCTCAAATAAATGCTTATATTGTTTGCTTAAAGCATTCTTAGGCTCTGTCAAAATTTGTATGAGTTGTTCCTCATTCAATTCTTCAAGCGTGACTGAAATTGGTAATCGCCCTACTAGCTCAGGTATTAATCCATATTTAATTAAATCTTCTGGTTCTAAAGAATTAAGTAATTGATTTAAATTCCGTGTATCTTTTTTAGATGCAACTTCAGCAGCAAATCCAATACCAGTTTTGTCAGAACGTGCTTTAACAAGTTTTTCTATACCAGCAAAAGCACCACCACAAATAAATAAAATATTAGTTGTATCAACAGCTATAAATTCTTTTTTTGGATGTTTTCTACTACTACCCTGTGGTGGAACTGATGCAACGGTTCCTTCAATCAGTTTTAATAAAGCTTGTTGTACACCTTCACCTGAAACATCCCGAGTAATTGATGCACTTTCTGATTTACGGGTAATCTTATCAATTTCATCTATGTAAATGATAGCCGTTTGAGCCTTTTCCACATCATTATCACATTTTTGCAATAGTTTTTGTATAATATGCTCAACATCTTCACCTACATAACCAGCTTCAGTCAAAGTAGTGGCATCAGCCATTACAAATGGCACATTTAAAAATCGCGCTAAAGTTTCAGCTAATAAAGTTTTACCTGAACCAGTTGGTCCAAGAAGTAAAACATTACTCTTTGCAATTTCTACTTCAGTATTATCTTTACTTTCTAAACGTTTATAATGATTATAAACTGCTACTGATAGGATTTTTTTAGCATAATCCTGCCCAATTACATATTGATTTAAATGTTGATGGATTTCTTGTGGAGTAGCTAAATGATTTGTTTGACTTGTTTCTTCTATTTCTGGCTTCTTTTCTTTTATAATGTTATTACATAAACCAATACACTCATTACAAATAAAAACCGATGGTCCAGCTATAAGTTTTTGTACTTCATCTTTATTTTTACCACAAAAAGAACAAATCATGATCTGATCAGACATCATTAATTTCCTGATTTTGTAAAGCTTCTCTACTTGACAACACTGCGTCTATAAGACCATATTCTACAGAGGTATCTGCACCCATAAAATTATCTCTTTCAGTATCTTTTTCAATGCTTTGAATGTCTTGTCCGGTATGTTTAGCTAATATTGTATTCAAACGTGTACGTACATTTAAAATTTCACGTGCATGAATATCAATATCAGTAGCTTGACCCTGAAATCCACCTAATGGTTGATGAATCATCATACGTGAATGAGGCAAACAATAACGTTTTCCTTTTGCTCCACCGGTTAATAATAAAGCACCCATACTTGCAGCTTGACCAATACATAAAGTACTGACTTCAGGTTTAATAAACTGCATAGTATCATAAATAGCTAAACCAGCACTGACTGATCCACCGGGTGAATTAATATATAAATGTATATCTTTTTCAGGATTTTCAGATTCTAAAAACAGCAGTTGAGCCACTACTAAATTAGCCATATAGTCTTCAACCTGACCCACCAAAAAAATTACACGTTCTTTTAAAAGCCTTGAATAAATATCATAGGCTCTTTCACCACGTGCTGATTGTTCGACAACCATTGGTACTAAACCACCAGCTGCTACAATCTTCGATTGTGACATTTCACTCATTTTTGATCTATAATTTTATAAAATTCACTGGGTTTTTCAGTAACATTAGATTTTTCTAACAAAAATGCTACCACTTCATCTTCTAATACTAAGGATTCTATTTCTTGCAAGCGTTGTTTATCTGAATAATATTGTTTTACTGTTTCTTCAGGCATATTATAAGCAACAGCTAAATTATTAATTATTTTCTGAACTTTTTCAGATGGGGCTTCAATTTTATATTCTTTAATGAGTTCCCGTACTAAAAATCCTATTTTTACCTTTTTAGTAGCCTCATCTTTAAACATATCAGCAGTTATTTCTAAATTAGGCGCATTTTTTAGCTTACCTTCTAATAAATACTGAGCTTCTTGCTTAACTAAAACATTAGGCACATCAATAGGATTAGTATCTAATAAAGCATCTAATAACTGATTTTTAATTTCTGCATCAACTGAATACTTTAATTCAGCTTCCATATTTTTACGTGCTTCACCACGCAATGTTTCAATCGTACCATCTTCTACCCCAAATGATTTAATAAATTCCTCATCAATTTCTGGTAATTCATCTTCACTGGTTTTACGCTGTTGACGTAATCGATCTAACATCGAATCAACATCAGATTCAGTAATTTCTGTTACTGGTTTTGTTATCGCAAAGTTATCAACTTTTAGTTTAGGAATCTCAGGATAAATTTCAAAACTGGCTATATAAGATAAGCCATCTTCGATTTTTTTAATATCGCTTTGAAAGTCAAAATTAGGATCGCCTACAGGGTATAATTTTTCTTGTGTGATTGCTTCAGAAAAACTAGATTGCAACACCTCACTGAAAATTTCTTCACGCACTTTTTCACCATAACGTTGTTCCACAACGCGCATGGGGACTTTGCCCGGTCTAAAACCATTAAATTTGGTTTGATGTGCTAAAGATTGAAGACGACTTTGAATTTTTGGTTTGATATGTTCTTTTGGTACTCCAACCGTCAGACGACGTTCAACTGTACCAGTTGTTTCTACAGACACTTGCATGTCTTAAACCTCATAAAATGAATTGGTGCGAAAGGAGAGACTCGAACTCTCACAGGTTACCCTACTGGTACCTAAAACCAGCGCGTCTACCAATTCCGCCACTTTCGCTAAAAGATATTCAAGGCGAGCTATTTAGAATAGAATTTATGGGCCGTATAGGGATTGAACCTATGACATGCTGATTAAGAGTCAGCCGCTCTACCAACTGAGCTAACGGCCCATTTGATATATTCTACTAAATATATATGCTATACGGCAAGCATTTTTTTAACTTTTTTCACAATCTTCTGTTAAATGTTTGTATTTAACTAATAATTCTTCTTCTGTCTCAACAATATTCGGGTCTTTAGGAATACAATCCACTGGACAAACATCTACACATTGTGATGTGTCATAATGCCCCACACATTCCGTACAAAGTTCAGGGTCAATTATATAAATTTCATCGCCTTGACTAATTGCGCCATTAGGACATTCTGGTTCGCATACATCGCAATTAATACATTCGTCTGTAATATACAGCGCCATTAATCATTCCCTTTCCGAATTAAGGTATTTTCTATAGCCTTTTTTACATAAGGATGAACAAAGTCATCAACCTGACCACCTAATATTGCAATTTCTCGTACTAATGAAGAAGAAATATAACTATATTGGGTAGCAGGTGTGAGAAATAGGGTCTCAATTTTAGGATTCAAGGTACGATTCATTCCTGCTAACTGAAATTCATATTCAAAATCTGATACAGCCCTTAAACCACGTAGGATAACTTGCGCTTTAGATTCTAAAGCAAAATTAACTAATAATCCATCAAAAGAACATATGCTAACATTTTTTATATCAGCAAGTACAATTTGTGCAAATTCTACTCTATTTTCGACAGAAAATATAGGTTTTTTAGAAGAGTTAGCTGCTATTGCTACTATAACATGTTTAAATAATTTTGTAGCACGTTTTACAATATCTGAATGTCCATTAGTTATAGGATCAAAAGTACCGGGGTAAATAGCTGTTATTGTCATATTTAAATTAAGCCTTTGTGTAATGGGACAAAACTTACTTGATCTAAAATAGATTGTTCATAAGTATTATGTTTACGAACAATTAAACCTTTAACATCTCTGATCATTATGGCCTTACTTAAAATATTACATTTTCCTGATTCAAGATTACGCATTCAAGCTAAACCAGTAAGCATCGTTGATGATAATATCAGTAAAATAGTAACTGATATGTTTGAAACTATGTATGATGCACCGGGTATTGGCTTAGCTGCAACTCAAGTTAATATTCATCAACAAATTATTGTGATTGATATTTCTGAAGATAAAAATCAACCTTTATGTCTTATTAATCCTCAAATATCTCATAAAGATGGTCTGCAAATTACAGAAGAAGGATGTTTATCAGTACCATCAATATTTGATAAAGTTGAACGCGCTGAAAATATTACAGTACAAGCATTAAATGAAAAAGGTGAAAAAATAACCTTCAATGCCGAAGGTTTATTGGCTGTTTGTATTCAACATGAAATTGATCATTTAAACGGCAAATTATTTGTCGATTATTTATCATCCTTAAAACGCCAACGTATTACTAAGAAGTTGAGCAAAAAAAGGGAAAAATCTTTATAATGAACAAAAAACGTATTATTTTTGCTGGTACACCAGAATTCGCTGTGCCAAGTTTAGTTGCGCTGTTAAATTCTAAACATAGTATATGTGGAGTATATACTCAACCTGATCGAAAATCAGGCCGAGGACGAAAGTTACAAGCCAGTCCAATTAAATTATTAGCTTTAGAACATGGGCTTCATATTTATCAACCAGTTAGCTTAAAAGATGTTGAGGCACAAGCGCAACTTAAAGCATTAAAACCTGATTTGATAATTGTCGTTGCTTATGGACTTATATTGCCAAAAGCAGTGTTAGATATACCCAGTTTTGGCTGTATAAATGTCCATGCGTCTTTATTACCACGTTGGCGTGGTGCTGCTCCAATTCAACGTGCCTTAATTGCTGGTGATAATATCACAGGAATTACTTTGATGAATATGGATATAGGTCTTGATGTTGGAGCAATCTTAAAACAACAAAGTTGTAAAATTTTACCAAATGATACTGGGCAAAGTCTTCATGATCGTTTGTCTGAATTAGGTGGGCAAATGTTAGCATCACATATAGATGAAATTGAAAATTTAGTTGCAACTCCACAAGATGACGCTTTAGCAACTTATGCTAAAAAGTTAGAAAAAACTGAAGCTGAATTAGATTGGAATCAAGATGCAATTTTATTAGAACGTAAAGTACGAGCTTTTAATCCATACCCAATTGCTCAAGCAAAAATTTTTGATCAAACTTTACGTATTTGGGAAGCTAAGGCATTATCAGAAACAAGTGATCAAGGTGATGGTATTGATATTGTGACAGCAAAAGGAGTTTTACGTATCTTAAAAGTTCAAAAAGCCGGTAAAAAACCTATGAGTGTAGCTGATTTTTTGAATGGTATTAAAAAATGAACGCTCGTAGTGTTGCTACTAAAATTTTAACTCAAGTAATTAAAAATAAACGTTCTCTATCTGAATGTTTAGATTTATCTAGTTTGACTGATAGTCGTGAACGAGCTTTAGCACAAGAATTGTGTTATGGAGTATTACGTTGGTTGCCACGTTTACAGGCTATTTTAAAGATTTTAGTTAAAAAGAAATTTAGAAATAAAGATATAGATATAGAAGTACTATTATTAATAGGTTTATATCAACATATTTATCTACGCATTCCATCTCATGCTGCAACTTCTGCCACAGTTGAAGTAACAAAATTTTTAAAAAAAAGTTGGGCTACTAGTTTAGTTAATGCTGTATTACGTAATTTTCAGCGTCAGCAAATTGATATTGATCATTTAGCACATCCAGAATGGATATTAGAATATTTAAAAAAAGATTGGCCAACTCAATGGCAAGATATAGTTAAAGCTAATAATACTCATCCACCATTTAGTTTACGTGTTAATCGTCGTGTTATGTCGCGCGATGCTTATATGAAATATCTGAAACAAGCTGAAATAATCACTGATACAGAGAATGGCATTACATTATCAAAAGCAGTAGATGTACAAAGTTTACCCGGTTTTGCTCAAGGATGGGTATCTGTACAAGATGGTGCAGCGCAATTTGCGGCAGAATTACTAGATGTACCTAATGGAGCGCGAGTATTAGACGCATGTGCAGCACCCGGTGGCAAAAGCGCACACTTATTAGAAAAGTATGAAATTAGCACTTTAGTAGCCCTAGATAGTCAAGCTAATCGTGTAAAACTCTTAACTGAAAGTTTGCAGCGTTTACAATTTAACAATGCTCAGATATATTGTGCAGATGCTGCTAAACCAGAATCATGGTGGGATGGCAAAGCTTTTGATCGTATTTTATTGGATGCCCCTTGTTCAGGCAGTGGTGTGATTCGCCGCCATCCAGATATTAAATATTTACGTCAAAAAAACGATATAATCAAATTAGCAGCTCAACAAAAGCGTTTACTTGAAGCTTTATGGCCTTTACTAAAAAATGGAGGTAAATTACTTTACGTGACTTGTTCTATTTTTGCTGAAGAGAATTATTTACAAATTCAACATTTTTTAAATACACATCTTGATGCAGAAGATAGCAAATTCGCCGTGAATTGGGGTCATGAACAGCCAATTGGAAGGCAAATTTTACCCGGTGAAAGTCAGCTTGACGGTTTTTATTATGCATGTCTATCTAAACAAATTTAATTGGAAACTAATCATAGTTTTATATTTATTAATATATTCAAATAGTTCTGTTGCTGATTTTTCTATCAATTATGCAAAAACCAATTTAATAAATAATATTTATGTATTGAATGCAAATATGAAATATAAATTAACAGAAACAGCCAAGGAAGCATTACATAATGGAATATCATTGATATTAGTTTTGAATATTAGTATTCAACGTGATAGGGCTTATTTATGGGATAAAACGATTGCTAAGTTAAAATTCAAATATGAAATAAAATATTTAGTCTTGAGTAGGCAATATATATTAAAATACCTAAATACAGGGATAACAGAAACTTTTTTAAACTTATCTGCTGTATTTAATCGTTTAGGCAAAATAAAAGATTATCCATTAATAGATAAACATATTATAAATACAAAGGCGAATTATTGGGTGTATTTAAAAGTCAGTTTAGATATTGAATCTTTACCGATTGCTTTACGTCCAATAGCTTATTTATCTTCAGAATGGCATTTAAATAGTGATTGGTATTTATGTCCATTAAAAGCTCAAAAGTAAAAAAATGGCTGAATATCAGCCTACTAGTTGTTTCATTAATTATTCTATTAACTTCCTTATGGATAATTACTGAAGCATTGCATAATTCTGAACGTTTTGAGCATTTATATTCAATATTATTATTGATAAATATAATGGCGTTGTTAGCTTTACTAACACTAATTGGGTTAAATCTACATAATCTGGTTAATCAAGTACATCAAAAGCGTGCTGGAGCACGTTTAACTCTACGTTTAGTTAGTTCTTTAATTATTTTATCCACTATTCCTGTAATAATAGTCTATTATTTTTCATTAGTGTTTTTACATAATAATTTAGATAATTTATCTGATATTCATATAAATAAAGCTCTTAATCACGCTTTAGATTTAAGTCGAGCAGATTTAGATGCACGAATGCGTGAATCTTTCAAAAAAACACTTAAGATTACTGAAAAGATTGGATTAGAAAATGATATGATGATTAGTTTGCAATTAAATGAATTACGTAAAGATAGTGGTGCTTCTGAATTAATTTTATTAGCTCCTAATGGACGTATTATTGCATCTAATAGTGTTTATATAGAACAATTATTACCACATCGCCCTAGTGAAAGTGTATTATTACAATTAAAGCAATCAGATAGTTATATTAGTATAAACAATATAGAAAACAATGGATTACATATTCGCGTCATAATTAAATTTTTTTATAATCATCAACAGCGTTTATTAAATGCCTTATTTCCGATTCCAACACGTATTAGTGAATTAACTCAAAGTGTAGAAGAAGCAATTAATGGATTTAGAGAAAAAGCATATTTAGCAAGCCCTATTAAAATGAGTTTAACTGTAGTTTTATCTTTAGTGGTACTGTTAAGTATTCTTAGTGCGGTATGGATGGCATTTTTTGTAGCTCGTCATTTTGTGCATCCATTAAGTCAGTTATTAGAAGGAACACAGGCAGTAGCTAATGGTAATTATGAAACACAATTACCATCAAATCAATTATATGATCTTGATGTTGTGGCACAGTCATTTAATGATATGACTCGTAAGATTTCACAAGCCCGTGATGAGGCTAAACGTAGTAAACAATTAGCTGATGATCAACGCGCTTATTTAGAAACTGTATTAGAACGTTTATCTTCAGGAGTAATTTCACTTGATAATAAACAACAGTTACAGACTGCTAATTTAGCGGCAGTAAAAATTTTAGGTTTAAGCTTATCAAATGATCTATCAAATACAAGCATAACAAATTTAAAATCTGAGTATCCATCATTACAGGAATTATGTAATATCATTGAACCTCATTTACTTCATAATGATCATGATTGGAGTGAAGAAATAAATATCTTTGGCGGTAATGGTCGTCAAGTACTAAAGTGTTCGGGTACTATGTTACAATTAAAATCAGAAGGTTATGTAATAGTATTTGATGATATTACAACTATGGTGCAAGCTCAGAAAACAGCAGCATGGAGTGAAGTTGCACGTCGTTTAGCCCATGAAATTAAGAATCCATTAACCCCAATTCAATTATCGGCTGAACGTCTAAGACAAAAGTATTTGCATAAATTACCAGCTAAAGATGCAGGGACTTTAGATCGTATGACTAATACCATTATCCAACAAGTGGATACAATGAAGGATATGGTCAATGCTTTCTCAGATTATGCAAGAACACCAAGAATGAATAAAACGGCATTAAATCTTAATCAGCTCATTAAAGAAGTATTAGAATTATACCATCATAGCAATATTAAAATTAAAACTGTATTTGATGATAATTTACCAAAATTTAATGCAGATCGAGGTCGTTTGCGGCAAGTATTACATAATTTAATTAAAAATGGATTAGAAGCAAAACCTATAAATAATCAAATGACGATTTCAACATTTTATCAAACAAATAATGGTTATAAATGTATTGAAATACGTATTCAAGATCAGGGTCCGGGTATTGCAAAAGAATTAATAGATAAAATTTTTGAACCTTATATAACAACAAAACAGAAAGGAACTGGCTTAGGTTTAGCTATTGTTAAAAAAATTATTGAAGAACATAATGGAACGGTCTGGATAGAAAATACATCAGGAGCTTGTGTTGTTATCCGTTTACCCACCATTTAAAGTGATAACTTAATTAGATGAATGGACATATTTTAGTAGTTGATGATGAACCAGATATTCGTAATCTGATAAAAGAAATTTTAGAGGATGAAGGTTTTACTGTAAGCCTTGCGGAGGATGGAAATAGTGCCCGACAAATACGACGTGAAGAACCACCTGACTTAATTTTACTTGATATATGGATGCCAGATATTGATGGTATTTCACTATTAAAGGAATGGTATGATGGTGGTCTGAGAAATATACCTATTATTATGATTTCAGGGCATGGTACGGTAGAAACCGCTGTTGAAGCGACTCGTTTAGGTGCATACGATTTTATCGAAAAACCTTTATCTATTTCTAAACTATTGATTACTATCAATAGGGCATTAGGAATGTCTTCCTTACAAGAAGAAAATATTGGATTACGTAAAAATACTGAATCTGTTATAGAACCATTAGGTCATAGTGACATAATGGCGGCTTTACGTGAGCAAGTAAAAAAAATAAACCTACATAATACAAACGTCTTACTTAGTGGAGAATCTGGTAGCGGGCGTACTTTATTTGCACATTATATTCATCAAAATAGTCAAAATAGCTCTGGACCTTTTGTTCAGATGCGAGTGACAGCAGGAAGTGCAGATAACCAATCCATTGAATTATTTGGTAATTATGGCAGTAGTACTTTAGCGCGTGTTGAGCAGGCAGATGAAGGAACTTTATTTATAAATGATATTGCAGAGCTAGATCATTCTATTCAAGCTCGTCTGTTACAGACTTTAGAAAATAAATCTTTTGTACGCAATAATGGTACAGAACTTATTAAAGCCAATATTCGTGTGATTGCCGCTACATCACATAATTTAAAGACTGCTGTTAGTATGGGACATTTAAATGAAGAACTTTATTATTATTTAAATATTCTTCCTCTTCCCATTCCTCCTTTACGTTCACATTGTGAAGATATACCAGAATTATTAGAATTCTATATAAATTTCTTTTTAAATCAAGAAAATCTACCTTATCGTCGTTTTACTGTAGCGGCACAAAATAGACTTCGTAATTATTCTTGGCCGGGTAATATACGTGAGTTAAAAAATATGGTGCAAAGATTATTAATCTTAGCTAATGATGACATCATTGATGTTAATGAAATTGAACCTATTTTAAAGCATCGTCAGAATAATACAGGTAATTTATCAATTTATGAATTACCATTACGTGAAGCGCGGGAACAATTTGAGAAAGCTTATTTAGAATATCAATTACAAGAGTTAGGGGGTAATGTAAGTAAAGTAGCAGCACGGATAGGATTAGAACGTACTCATTTATATCGTAAATTACGTTCGCTTGATATTGATCCTAAAAAATCTGTTAAAAAATAACTGTAGTTATTGTCTGCTTAATTACAAAATAACTCCTCGTATGTCTTTTTCATTACATTCCACCCATAATCCATATCAATATAACATTGATAAATAAGTATATTTATCAATGGTGCAGTATTTGCTATATATGATAGAAAGTATTTTAGGAATAAATAAGTAATGAAAGAAAAATTAGTCTGTATTGGCAATGGCATGGCTGGTATGCGTACCATAGAAGAGTTATTAAAAATCGAACCAGATAAGTATGATATTACTGTGTTTGGGGCTGAAAGTTATGGTAATTATAATCGAATTTTATTGTCACCAGTTTTAGCTGGTGAGAAAACCATTGATGATATTATGCTGAATGAGGAGCAATGGTATAAAGATAATAACATTACTTTGCACAAGGGTCAGATCGTTGTTTCTATAAATCGACGTAAACGGCAAGTTGTTAGTGATCAAGGTGTTAGTATCAATTATGATCGCTTATTATTTGCCACCGGTTCTAATCCTTTTATCATTCCAGTGCCGGGGCATACCTTACCCGGTGTTGTCGCTTTTCGAGATATTCAAGATGTAGATACTATGCTTGAAGCCGCCCAACAAGGAAAACATGCAGTAGTTATTGGTGGTGGCTTATTAGGTTTGGAAGCCGCTAATGGTTTGCATAAGCAAGGTATGCAAGTTACTGTTGTACATTTATTAGATAGTTTAATGGAACAACAGTTAGATCAAGCCGCAGCAGCTTTATTAAAAAGTTCTTTGGAGCAACGCGGTTTAACATTTTTAATGGAAGCTCAAACCAGTGAAATTTTAGGGGAATCTAAAGTTACTGGGATACGTTTTAAAGATGGTAGTGAAATAGCCGCTGATTTAATTGTGATGGCAGTTGGTATTCGCCCAAATATCACTTTAGCTAAAGAAATCGGCTTATATTGTGAACGAGGCATTGTAGTAAATGATACATTACAAACTTATGATCCTCGCATCTATGCAGTTGGTGAATGTGTACAACATCGTAATAAGGTTTATGGTTTAGTAGCTCCATTGTTTGAACAGGCTAAGGTTTGTGCTAATCATATTGCCCAATTAGGTTATTCTCGTTATCAAGGTTCTGTTACTTCAACTAAGTTGAAAGTTACTGGTATCGATTTATTTTCTGCTGGTAATTTTAATGGTAATGAAAATACTGAAGAATTAATTTTTCAAGATCCAAGTCAAGGGATGTATAAAAAATTAGTTATTGAAGATAACCGTATCAAAGGCGCAGTTTTATATGGTGATACTATAGATGGTGCATGGTATTTTCAAATGATGCGCGATAATATTGATATTAGCGGGC
>Ga0256847_1001237_pt1 | contig 13523 bp, 12 predicted proteins | sample TeddybearmetaG_FD_189099 | JGI IMG/M metagenome (GOLD analysis project Ga0256847, IMG submission 189099) | Hydrothermal vent microbial communities from East Pacific Rise, Pacific Ocean - Teddybear | ecosystem: Environmental > Aquatic > Marine > Hydrothermal vents | place: Pacific Ocean: East... | reverse complement strand
AGCGTTTTAGCCTTGTTCAATTGCTTTGTTTGCCAGAATCCATTGGGTAATGTTTTATTTATTGAGTTGTTTACAATACCAATATATTGATCTCGCTCAATATTGCAAGCCCCAAGACTGACAAGGTGCTTGTTTTCTACTTGGCAATCGATTATTGGAAATTGCTCAGTTTTTAAGTGTTCAACTAAATAAGTGAGTGCGACTTTAGAGCCATTATTAATTCCGCTGAACATCGATTCACCACAAAATAATCTCCCAATCGAAACGCCGTAAATACCACCGACTAGCTCGTCATCTTGCCAAACTTCCACTGAGTGCGCATGATTTTGCAGGTGTAGCTCGAGATAGGCAATTTTCATTTCGTCGCTAATCCAAGTCTCGGCTTGTTTTGTTCTTGGTAATGCACAGTGTTCTAGAACGCTTTTGAAATCTTTGTTAAGAGTGATCGTTAGATCAGTGTTTTTCATAAATCGTTTTAAACTGCGAGAAGGATTAAATTGATTTAGTTCAAAAACGGTTCTTGGATTAGGTGACCACCAAAGAATAGGTTCGCCCTCTGAGTACCAAGGAAAAGCGCCAATTGAGTAGGCGTTTAGCAATCGTTTTGTTGAAAGGTCAGCCCCTGCGGCTAATAAGCCATTTGGCGCATTCAATGCGCTAGATATCGATGGGAATGGCGCGTCTTGAGCAAGGTAGGGGATCATCTATCGGCTAAACTGTAATTTTGGGGTTTAAGTAAAACAAATTCTCCACTACAAATTCATTTCGGGAACAAAATTAGGAATGGTGAGTTTTCCAGCTGTTTTTTCTATAATTTCTTCGATAGAAACTCCAGGAGCTCGCTCTAATAGGTGAAAAGCGCCTTGTTTAATTTCCATTACGGCCAAGTCGGTAACAACTTTGTTAATACAATCTACTCCCGTTAAAGGCAAGGTGCATTGTTGCAAAACTTTGGATTGGCCGTGTTTATTGGCATGGGTCATGGTGACTATAATGTTTTGTGCGCCTGCAACCAGATCCATCGCTCCACCCATGCCCTTAACTAATTTTTTCGGGATCATATAGGAGGCGATGTTTCCCATTTGATCAACTTCAAACGCGCCGAGTACCGTCAGATCAACGTGACCTCCACGGATCATGGCAAAGCTTTCGGAAGATGAAAATATAGAGGCTCCAGTAACCGCCGTGACAGTTTCTTTGCCCGCGTTTATCATATCAGCATCGACATTTTCTTCAGTAGGGTAGGGGCCCATGCCTAACAATCCATTTTCTGACTGCAGCATGACTTCAATATCCTTGGGGACATAATTCGCAACTAAGGTTGGGATGCCAATGCCTAAATTAACGTAGTATCCGTCTTTTAACTCTTGAGCCACTCGCATGGCAATTTGATCACGATTTAATGACATGATGCGTCTCCCTATTGTTCCGCTTGAGTTGGTTTGGCAAGAGTCATTCTTTCGATGCGTTTTTCAAAGGTTGCTTTGATAATTCGGTCGACATAAATACCGGGCGTATGAATTTCGGTGGGTTTTAGTTCTCCAACTTCGACAATTTCTTCGACTTCTACCACCGTTATTTTTCCAGCGGTCGCGGCTTCAGGATTAAAATTCATAGCCGTGTCACGATAAACCAAATTACCAATTTTGTCGGCTTTCCAAGCCCTTATTATGGAGAAGTCTCCAGTGATCCCTTCTTCGAGTATGTACTTTCGGCCGTTAAATTCTTTGACTTCTTTGCCTTCTGCGACGGGTGTACCATACCCGGTTGCTGTATAAAATCCAGGTATGCCAGCACCGCCAGCACGCATTTTTTCAGCGAGTGTTCCTTGGGGCGTCAATTCGACTTCTAATTCGCCCGACAAGTATTGGCGTTCAAATTCGGCGTTTTCACCGACATAAGATGAGATCATCTTTTTGATTTGTTTTCCATGTAATAAAATTCCCAAACCAAAGTCATCAACTCCACAGTTATTGGATACAAAGGTGAGCTGACTTGTTCGCATCTCTTTGATTTGCGCAATTAATCCTTCCGGAATTCCACATAAACCAAAACCACCAGCGATAACCGTCATACCATCGGTTAAGCCTGCCATTGCTTGCTGATAGTTATCGACCATCTTATTGAAGCCCGCCATTTATTTTACCTTCTACTGCTTATTTTATTGAGATTGGATTGTGTTTTGTTCAAAATTATCTTTTGCTCAAGATAGCTCTTGCAGTTTTCGAACCATTTTCTCGATTCAAAAACTGACTGATATAATCGCCCGCATCAACCAGTTTGTCTAGATCTATATTGGTACTAATACCTAAACCGTCTAACATGTAGACAACATCTTCCGTGGCGACATTTCCAGAGGCTCCCTTCGCATAGGGACACCCTCCTAAACCCGCCACTGAGGAATCAACAGTGCTTATGCCTACTTGCATCGCCGCGTAGATATTAGCCAACGCCTGACCATAGGTATCATGGAAATGTACTGCCAGCTTGGATAATGGTATATGGTTAGACAGCTGTTTTATGAGAGTCTTTGTATTTGCCGGCGTTCCGACTCCGATGGTATCGCCGAGTGATATTTCGTAACAACCATTCTCATACAACTGTCTAGATACTTCGACTACATTTTTAGCAGTGATGTTGCCCTCATAAGGACAGCCTAAAACACAAGAGACATAACCCCTAACCGGGATACTCAATCGTTTGGCCTGTTCAAATATCGGTTTAAATCGTTGAATACTTTGTTTGATGGAACAATTAATATTTTTCATGGAAAAGCTCTCTGAGGCAGCAGCAAAAACAGCTACTTCTTTCGCGCCGGCAGCTATAGCTTTCTCAAAGCCGACTAAGTTTGGCGTTAGCACGGGATAATTTACCCCATTACTAGCGGGTAACCTTTCGACAACTTGCTGGTGATCCGCTAGTTGAGGGATCCATTTTGGTGAGACGAAGCTTGTTGCTTCAATAACCGAGAGCCCTGCATCAGATAGTTTTTCTATTAGATTTAATTTGATTTCTGTAGGAACGGCAACCAATTCGTTTTGCAAACCATCTCGCACACCGACTTCTACAATTTTAACTTTTTTAGGGAGTACGCTATCCATTTTTATTCCAAACAAACAAAATAACTATTCTTCTTCAACAAATGTGATTAATTCCGCACCTTCATCGACAAGATCGCCTACCTGATAAATAATTTCTGCGATCTGTGCGTTTTTGTGTGCGGTAATTGTGTGTTCCATTTTCATCGCTTCCATCACTATCATCGCTTGGCCTTGTTCGACTTCGTCGCCTTCGGAAACTAGTACATCAATAATAGTGCCTGGCATGGGAGCTTGAAGATTAGGTTGTTGCTCTTGAATAAAATCTTCAAATCGGTTATCTACAATTTCTAATTCCCAATGAGACGCATTTTTAAATAGTACGAGTGTTTGATCTGTTCTGCTATAACTCACTATGGATTGGTGACCATTTATATTGATACAGATTTTGTTTTCGAGCAGGTAGCCTTTTATGGGATATTCGACAGCATTGATTTCAAAAAGAAATTCACTGAACGATTGAGTGTTGGATTTACTATTGGCCGAGGTATTATTAGAGAAATCGTACGAGGAATCTCTAAAATGCGCGGTAACACTAAATATTTCTTCACCACATTTAAACTCTATATGATGGTGGTTATCCTCGTTTAATCGCCAACCAGATTTCGCGTTCCAAGGAGAAAAACGATCGGTTTTTGAGCAATCAGCACCTGAAATATTTGTTTGACCTAACATAACTTGTAGAGCGGCCGATGCAATGATCTGATCCGGAATATTGTTTTCTAGGTTGTAGAGTTCGTCGCCGTGTTTATCCAAAAAATGTGTTTCAAGATCTGCTGCCTTAAACGCATCGTGGCTTGCCAGTTGATGCAGGAATTCAATATTGGTGGTTAAACCTGACACATGAAATTCCGTGAGCGCTGCTCTTAAACGTGCAAGAGCAGAATCTCGGTCATGATCCCAAACAATAAGTTTCGCTATCATCGGATCATAATAGATACTCACTTCATCACCAGCAATAATACCTGAATCTACTCTGACATGTTGGTTCTCGGCAGGTAATGCTAAATGACTTATTTTCCCGGTAACCGGTAAAAAATCATTGTTAGGATCTTCGGCATAAATTCTCGCTTCAAAGGCGTGGCCATTGATGCTGAGCTCGTCCTGTTTACACGGGAGGGGTTGTCCACTGGCGACAATAATTTGCCATTCGACTAAATCTTGCCCGGTGATTTTTTCCGTCACTGGATGCTCAACTTGAAGTCGGGTGTTCATTTCCATAAAATAAAACGAACCATCTTCATCATAGAGAAATTCAACGGTACCAGCGCCTTGGTATCCAATTGCCTTTGCGGCGGTCAGAGCAACTCGTCCCATTTCGTTTCGAGTGATTTCATCCAGTCCGGGAGCAGGTGCTTCTTCAATGACCTTTTGATGGCGACGTTGCACGCTGCAATCTCTTTCAAATAAAAACAGCGCATTGTCGTGACTGTCGGCAAAGACTTGTATTTCAATGTGACGAGGTTTGGTCAAGTATTTTTCGATCAGCACTTTATCGTCGGCAAAGGAGGAGAGTGCTTCACGTTTACAAGATGCAAGTAATGACAAAAATTCTTCTGAATGATTTACCACTCGCATACCTTTTCCTCCACCTCCGGCGGTGGCTTTAATTAGCAACGGATAGCCTATTTTGTTCGCCTCTTGGTGAAGTAAGTTTTCATCTTGATTGTCACCATGATAACCACTGACTAGAGGAACATTTGCGGCGGACATAATATGTTTAGCTTCGCTTTTCGAACCCATTGCGCGAATAGCATCCGCGGGCGGACCAACAAAAATAATATTATTTTTCTGACAGGCATCAGCGAAGTCAGCGTTTTCCGAGAGAAAACCATAGCCGGGATGAACTGCGTCAGCTTTGCAAGATTTTGCGATTTCTAGTATTTTATTACTACACAAATAACTTTGTTTTGCGGGAGAGGCTCCGACATGCCATGCTTCGTCAGCCAATTGAACATGTTGAGAATATTGATCGGCATCTGAATAGATCGCGACACATTCAATGCCTAATTTATGAGCTGTGCGAATTATTCGACAAGCGATTTCGCCACGATTAGCTATTAGGATTTTGCTTATTGTTGATTTTGACATACTAGAAAATGTAGATCCTGTATTTCTAAAATTCGCTGGTGTGTTTTGCTGTCCAATTAGCAGGTCTCTTCTCTAAAAACGCGGAGACACCTTCTCGACCTTCATTGGAAGATCTAATATCAGCGATCCGCTGTGCTGTTTCTAACACCAGTACTTCGGTGATAGGTTTATCCACCACATATTCCACCAATGCTTTTGCGTGTTTCATCGCATTTGGACCGTTGGCTAATACTCTATTTACGAAATCTTCGGTGTAATTGGCTAAATTATCGTGTGGAATTATTTTGTGCACCAGTTGGATAGCTTTAGCTTCGACAGCGTCAAATTTTTCGGCGGTTGCAAAATAACGCTTTGCATTTCTCTCACCAATCGCTTTTACTACGTAGGGACTTATCACCGAGGGGATAAGACCTAGTTTGACTTCAGATAGACAGAAAAGAGCTTTGTCGCTCGCTAACACAAGATCGCAGCAAGCCGCTAGTCCAACACCTCCACCAATAGCTGCTCCTTGCACTAGGGCGATAGTTGTCTTACTACATTCATAAAGCGCCTGCATTAAGCCTGCAAGTTTCAGAGCGTCTTGATAATTTTCTTCCCAGCCGAAACCGGCCATGCGTTTCATCCAGTTGAGATCAGCACCCGCAGAGAAACTAGGACCTTTGGCATCAAGAATTAAGATTCTTACTGTTTCATTTTGATCGACTTTTCTTATTGCTGCAGTGAGGTTGTTAATCACGGTATCATCAAAAGCATTGTGTAATTCTGGCTTGTTAAGAGTCAGTCGTGCGACACCTTTTTTGCTGATCGTGGTTAATACGCTTGCAGTTGATTTTTCCTTTGCCATATATTGATCCTATATTCATGCTTTTATTAAATTTGTTCGCCCCTATTTTAGAGGTACCCTACATTCTAAATACTCCAAAAGAAGTCTTTTCAACGGGTGCGTTTAAACTCACCGATAATCCAAGACCTAATACCTGACGAGTATCTACTGGGTCGATAATACCATCGTCCCAAAGTCTGGCACTGGCATAATAAGGATGGCCCTGTTTTTCATACATATCTTCAATTGGTTTCTTAAAGTCGGTTTCGTCTTCTATCGACCATTTAATTCCCTTGCGGTCGAAATTATCACGCTTAACCTGCGCGAGGACGCTGGCAGCCTGTTCGCCACCCATGACTGAAATTCTAGCATTGGGCCACATCCATAAAAATCTTGGACTATAGGCTCGACCACACATCCCATAATTGCCCGCGCCAAAGCTGCCGCCAACAATCACGGTAAACTTAGGCACTTTTGCACAGGCTACAGCGGTTACCATTTTCGCACCATTCTTCGCAATGCCGTTGTTTTCGTATTTTCTGCCAACCATAAAACCGGTAATATTTTGCAGGAAAACTAGCGGGATATTTCTCTGGCAACATAACTCGATAAAGTGTGCGCCCTTTAAAGCAGACTCGGAGAACAAAATACCGTTGTTCGCGATTATTCCAACGGGATACCCCCAAATTCGGGCAAAACCACAAATTAAAGTTGTGCCATAGAGTGATTTGAACTCATCCAATTCGCTAGCATCAACAACGCGAGCAATAATTTCTCTGATATCAAAAGGTTTGCGAGAATCGGTTGGAATAACACCATGCAGTTGTTCAGTGGGGTAAATTGGTTCGACCGGTTTTTTTACATTCCAAGGTTGGTATTTTTGTTTGTTGATGTGGGAAATTATGTTTCTCGTGATGCCGAGCGCGTGTTTGTCATCTTGCGCATAGTGATCGGTCACACCAGAAATTTTACAATGCACATCCGCGCCGCCTAAATCTTCTGCGGTTACCACCTCTCCGGTCGCAGCTTTCACCAGTGGTGGCCCGGCTAAAAAAATAGTCCCTTGCTCTTTAACTATAATGCTTTCGTCGGCCATAGCTGGCACATAAGCACCACCCGCGGTACAGCTTCCCATCACCACCGCAATTTGAGAAATACCCTTGGCTGACATATTGGCTTGATTAAAAAAAATCCGTCCAAAGTGATCGCGATCGGGAAATACTTGATCTTGCTGAGGAAGGTTGGCGCCACCAGAATCGACTAGATAAATGCAAGGCAGATGATTTTGTTCGGCGATTTCTTGCGCTCTTAGATGTTTTTTGATTGTTTCTGGGAAATAGGTACCACCTTTGACGGTTGCATCATTTACCACGATCATACACTCTTGGTCGTTGACTCGACCGATGCCTGTGATCATCCCTGCTGAGGGAACTTGATTGTCATACATGTTGTAGGCAGCAAATTGCGACAATTCTAAAAACGGTGAACCAACGTCTAGCAATTGCCGGACTCTTTCTCGAGGGAGTAATTTTCCGCGACCGGTGTGTTTGTCTTGCCGTTCTTTTCCACCGCCTTGAGCAATGACATTCATTTTGTCTGTTAGATCGTCAATCAGCGACTTCATCGCTTTGCTATTAGTTGCAAAGTCTTTACTGCTTGGATTCAGTTTAGTTTTAATTAAAGACATTTATGATTAACCCACTTGTATTTTACCAACTTAAAGCTCGGCCATGGTAGCTCGACTAATAACCAATTTTTGTACTTCACTGGTGCCTTCATAAATTTGGCAAATGCGGACATCTCTGTAGTAGCGCTCAACGGGAAAATCGTTAAGATAACCGTAGCCGCCAAAAACTTGAATGGCATCAGAGCATATTTTTTCTGCCGTTTCGGATGCAAACAATTTTGCCATTGAGGCTTCTTTAAGACAGGGTTTACCGGCATCTTTTAGTCGAGCAGCGCGTCGTACCATTAATCGAGCAGCGTCTAACTGGGTTGCCATATCGGCGATTTTAAATCCGATCGCTTGATGTTGATGGATGGGTTTTCCAAATGCCGTGCGTTCTTGTGCATATTGTTTGGCTGCATCTAACGCTGCTCTGGCAATCCCAACACTTTGGGATGCAATTCCGATTCTGCCACCCTCCAAACCCGACAGTGCGATTTTATAACCTTGCCCTTCTTTGCCGAGTAGATTTTCTTTAGGGATTTTACAGTCTTCAAAAATAATTTGCGCGGTATCGGAAGCATGTTGTCCTAGCTTGTTTTCGACGTTGGCTACTGTGTAGCCGGGCGTATTGGTTGGAACAATAAAGGCTGAAATGCCTTTTTTTCCGGCTTCTGCGTCAGTGACAGCGAATACAATAGCGATATCGCCATTTTTGCCAGAAGTAATAAATTGTTTTACACCCTTAATAACATATTGGTTATTGACCAATTTAGCTTTTGTTCGTAAATCAGAAGCATCTGAACCTGCATGTGGCTCGGTTAGACAAAAAGCGCCAAGTTGTTCACCGGCGGCCATGGGTTTTAGGAATTTTTCTTTTTGTGCATCGGTGCCAAAATTGAGGATCGGCATGCAACCTACAGAATTGGTCACACTGATTATGGTTGAACACGCGGCATCGCCGGCGGCAATTTCTTCTAAAACTAAAGCGGCAGAAAAATATCCGATTTCACACCCGTTCCATTTTTCTGGCACAAGCATGCCGTAAAATCCTAGCTCGCCAAGACCTTTTAGCGCTTCTGCAGGAAATGTTTTATTTCGATCCCACTCAGCAGAAAAGGGCGCAATTTTTTCTTGCACATATTGACGTGCAGCATCTTGGATCATGGTTTCTTGTTCGGATAAAAACATTGTAATCTCTTTTAAAACTAAAACTATTAAAAGACTCTTCACCACGGAGGCACGGAGGGCGCGGAGTCAAAACAAATATAAATTATTTTGCATTTTAAAATTTTGATCTTCCTCCGTGCTCTCCGTGCCTCCGTGGTGAGGTTTCTTATCTATTATCTTTTGCTTAATATCGTAGCTTTCTAACCCACTTCTATTGCCATTGCGGTTGCTTCGCCGCCACCGATGCAAAGTGAAGCTATTCCCTTCGACTTTCCGTATTTCTTTAGAGCGGCAATTAAGGTGACCAAAATTCTTGTGCCACTGGTTCCAATAGGATGACCTAACGCGCAGGCGCCGCCGTGTATGTTAACTTTAGCCTCGTCTAGATCGAGCTCTTTTATGGCTGCCATAGTGACGACTGCAAATGCTTCGTTAATTTCAAACAAATCGACATCATTAACCGTCCAGTTAACTTTTTCGAGTAGATTCCTCATTGCAGTGACAGGAGCGATGGTAAATTCTGCTGGTTTTCTAGCATGTGTGGTGTGAGCGATAATAGTGGCCAAAGGCGTGAGTCCGCGTTTGTCTGCTTCAGATTTTCTCATCATAACGACTGCAGCGGCTCCATCAGAAATCGAGCTGGCATTGGCGGCTGTAACGGTACCGTCTTTTTTAAATGCAGGACGAAGAGTGGGGATCTTGTCAGGTCGTGCTTTTAATGGTTGCTCATCTTTATCTACAATCACATCGCCACGCCTTGATGTTATTACCACTGGCACAACTTCGGTATCAAATGAACCGTCTTCGATCGCTTGCTTAGATTTGGCTAAAGAATTGATCGCGAATGCATCTTGTTGTTCACGGCTAAATTGATATCGGTCTGCACAATCTTCAGCATATACGCCCATGGCCTGGCCTTCGTATGCATCTTCAAGCCCATCAAAAGCCATGTGATCGAGTAATTGACCATGACCAAATCGATAACCGCTACGAGCTTTGGGTAGCATATGTGGTGCACTACTCATGTTTTCCATCCCGCCAGCGACCATGACGGTATTAGTTCCAACGCTTAACAAATCATTGGCCAACATCACAGATTTCATTCCAGAACCACAGACTTTGTTAATCGTGGTGCAACCGACAGACAACGGTAAATCTGCCGCTAGCGCCGCTTGACGAGCGGGTGCTTGACCGAGCGCGGCCGGCAAAACACAGCCCATGATGACTTCTTCTACGTCGTCGCCTTTAATTCCTGCTCGTTCGACTGCCGCCTTGATAGCGGTAGCACCAAGAATGGTGGTTTTAACACTGGATAAATCACCCATAAAGCCGCCCATAGGGGTACGAGCCATTCCTACGATTACTATTGGATCTTGTGACATCTTGAATTCCTACCTGTAAAACTAAAAACTAAAAAAATCATTTACCACAGAGGCACAGAGGTGCACGGAGAAGAGATAAATGATATTGCTATAGCTATTTTTTACCTCTGTGATTCTCTGTGCCTCTGTGGTGATAAGTCTTTTATTTTTTTCTTAAAGTTAAGCGGTTTCGTTGAACAATTCTCTACCAATTAACATTCTTCTGATTTCTGATGTTCCTGCACCAATTTCGTACAGTTTAGCATCGCGCAGTAGTCGGCCAGCGGGAAACTCATTAATATAGCCATTGCCGCCCAAACATTGGATCGCTTCAAGCGCCATTTGAGTGGCTTTTTCTGAGGCAAATAATATCACACCTGCGGCATCTTTACGGGTTGTTTCGCCTCTATCACAAGCCTGCGCCACACTGTACAAATAAGATTTAGCGGCGTTCATGGTGGTGTACATATCCGCTATTTTTCCTTGCATTAACTGAAATTCACCAATCGCTTTACCAAATTGCTTTCGTTCGTGAATATAGGGCAAAACTAAATCCATGCAAGCTTGCATAATTCCGGTAGAACCACCGGATAAAACAACTCGCTCGTAATCAAGGCCGCTCATGAGCACTGCCACGCCGCGGTTTAAACCGCCTAAAATATTCTCTTTGGGAACCATGCAGTCTTCAAATACCAATTCACAGGTATTTGAGCCTCGCATACCTAATTTATCGAGTTTTTGCGCGGTTGAAAATCCAGAGAAGTTCTTTTCAACAATAAATGCGGAAATTCCTCTTGAGTCAGCTTTGCTATCAGTTTTGGCGTAAACAATCAGGATGTCGGCGTCAGGGCCATTAGTGATCCACATTTTGTTGCCATTAAGCCGATAATGATCGCCGCAATCTTTCGCTTTAAGGCTCATACTGACGACATCGGAACCCGCTCCAGGCTCACTCATGGCTAGCGCGCCAACGTGTTCTCCGGTGCATAATTTGGGTAGGTATTTTTCTTTTTGCTGCTGGGTGCCATTTTTTCGCAGTTGATTGAGACAAAGATTGGACATCGCGCCGTAACTTAACCCAATACTTGCAGAGGCTCGGCTAATTTCTTCCATGGCCACAACGTGAGCAAGGTAACCGAGCTCTGAACCGCCAAACTCTTCTTCAACCGTTAATCCTAGTAAGCCCATTTCACCAAACTTGCGCCATAAGTGGTTTGGAAACTCATTGTCTCTGTCGACCTGCTCAGCCAATGGCGCGATTTCTTTAGTTGCAAATGAGCGTACTGAGTCGCGGATCATGTCGGCGGTTTCGCCTAAATTGAAGTTGAAATTCATGCTTTAAATATTCTCTTTAGTTTAATTTTCATCCGCCAAACCAGATTAAAATCCTTCTCCCCAACCTTGTACTGTTGCTCATAAAGAAAGCCGTTGCTCTAGTCGCTCAAGTTCTACAAGCATTGCTTTAATATCTTGTTGTTGTTGATCGAGCTCTACTCTGCGTTGTTTAATTTTGCCTAAGAGCAGTAGAGTCTGTTTTTGTTCGCCTGCGGGTACATCATAGAGACTGATTATTTCTCTAATTTCAGAGAGTGAAAAACCAATTCGTTTTCCTCTGAGTATCAATTGCAACTTTACCCGATCACCTTTGTTATATACTCGCTGGGAGCCGTTTCTGGCGGGCAGTATTAATCCCTTGTCTTCGTAATGTCGAATAGATCGTGGGGTAATTTCAAACTCAGTTGAAAGCTCGCTGATCGAATAGGTCTGTTCGGTATTTTGTTTCATTTTCAAAGTATAGAACAGCTTTACGCTTACGTAAACGTAAATCTGGTACTACCAGTGGAACCATGAAATGTGCGATTATCTATAATCACCTTTAAATCACTGATCAATTGAACTAAAATTGGCGGAGTGAAATTTAATACTTTTAGTTGGCATGTTGGTTAAAAAACGGTCAATTCAAAGTCTAACTTCGGAGACACACATGCGACTAATCTTACTCGGCGCACCTGGCGCTGGTAAAGGTACACAAGCTCAGTATTTAACTAGTAAATATTCAATACCCCAAATATCTACCGGAGATATGTTGCGAGCAGCCGTTAAAGCAGGGACGCCACTAGGCGTTGAGGCCAAGAAAGTCATGGACGCTGGAGATTTGGTTTCTGATGATCTAATTATTGGATTAGTTAAAGAGCGTGTTGCTCAGTCAGATTGCGAAAATGGTTACTTATTAGATGGTTTCCCAAGAACAATCCCACAAGCAGACGCGATGAAGGAAAATAATATTGATGTCGACTACGTAGTTGAAATTGACGTTGATGATTCAGAGATAGTCCAACGCATGGCGGGTCGTCGTATGCATTTGGCATCCGGTCGTTCATATCACGTTAAATATAATCCACCAAAAGTCGAGGGAATTGACGATGTGACAGGGGAGCCTATTGTGCAGCGTGGAGATGATAAAGAGGATACGGTTTTGCAACGGTTGTCCGTTTACCATTCGCAAACAAAACCCTTGGTTGATTATTATTCGAGCTGGTCAAAATCCGGTGAAGCTAAAGCGCCAAACTATGTGACTGTTGCTGGAGTAGGGAGTTTGGAATCGATCAGAGATAGTATTTTTGCTGCTTTAAGCTAAGTTTAGGCAACTACAACTTAAATAGACCATAATAAAGACCTTTTATAAGGTCTTTAATTGACAATCATATATATATGACTAAAATATAGGTACATATTTAGGTCTATACCCATAATCAATGAAGATCAGAATTCAGCAATTATGGGTATATATAAAAAGGTCGGTATCATGTCAGTTCAAGAGATATTAGCGGATTCATCTATTAGTGTGACTGAACTCAAAAAAAACCCCATGGCTGCAGTAATCGCAGGCAATGGTTTTCCTGTGGTTGTTCTTAATCATAATAAGCCTGTTTTTTATTGTGTACCAGCTAGCGCTTACGAAGCTCTTATGGATAAATTGGAAGACCAAGAGTTGAACGAAATTGCTGATTCGCGTACAGGTCAAAGATCAATACCAGTTTCTCTCAATGAGCTATAAGCTTGAGTTTCTTGAAGATGCACTTAAAGAGTGGAATAAATTAGGGGCGACAATTAAGCAACAATTTAAGAATAAGCTTAAAGAACGATTAGAAGAACCTGAGATACCATCCTCAAAATTGTCGGGGGCTAAAGATCGTTATAAAATAAAATTAAGATCAGCGGGTTATCGTTTGGTCTATGAAGTTAACAATGAAATAGTAACAGTCGTAGTTATTGCCGTTGGTAAACGAGAACGCAATTCCGTATATAAAATT